>ENA-ORPK01000669-ORPK01000669.1-human-gut-metagenome-genome-assembly--contig:-NODE-669-length-30358-cov-3.757450_pt1 | contig 30358 bp, 46 predicted proteins | sample MGYA00242139_ERZ509068 | MGnify/ENA primary metagenome ERZ509068 (study PRJEB26280, sample SAMEA2338687) | human gut metagenome | biome: human gut; feature: human-associated habitat; material: faeces... | reverse complement strand
ACCAGCAGGAGCTGGTGGATAATATCCGCAGAGCAATCGGTCAGGGGCGGCACAGCGTGTGTGCAGTGTTGGGCTGCGGCGGTGGTAAGTCTGTTATCCAGGGAAACATCGCCGCCAGCGCCACGGCACGCGGTAACAGGGTGCTGTTTGTTGTTCACCGCAAAGAGCTGTGCCAGCAGATTACCAATACCTTTACGGCGTGTGGCGTAGACTTCTCTCTCTGTACCGTAGGCATGGTGCAGACGGTCTGTCGCAGGCTGGCAAAGACTCCGGAGCCGAAGCTGATTCTGGTTGACGAAGCACATCACATCCTGTCGCAGAGCTATTTGTCCATCCTGCAGCATTTTCCTGGTGCCGTCGTCTTAGGCTTTACGGCCACGCCGCAAAGGATGAACGAGGGTGGTTTGGGGGCTGTCTTTGAAGAGCTCATCGAGTCAGTGAGCACTGAGTGGCTCATCCAGAACCATTATCTGGCACCATACAAATATTACGGAGTTCAGCTGGCGGATGCCAGCAAGCTGCATACTAAACGCGGCGACTACGACAAGGCTGAGATTGAAGCGCTTATGAATAAGCGTGCTATTTTTGGCAGTGCTGTTGAGAACTGGCTGCAGCTGGCCAAGGGCAAGCAGACCATCGTGTACTGCTCGTCTATCGCCACCAGCGAGGGTACAGCGGCCGCTTTTAGGGAGCAGGGGATAAATGCTATGCACCTTGACGGTACAACGCCGCAGGCGCAAAGACAGGCTGCCGTAGAGGGGTTCCGACGCGGTGAGGTCACGGTCCTTTGCAACGTTGATTTGTTTGGCGAGGGCTTTGACGTGCCTGATTGCGATTGCGTGGTGCTGATGCGGCCTACCAAGTCGCTCACGCTGCACATCCAGCAGTCGATGAGGTCGATGCGTACCAATCCCAACAATCCGGATAAGGTTGCGCTGATCCTGGACCATGTGGGCAATTTCACGCGGCATGGCCTGCCGGACGACGTGCGTGAGTGGTCGCTGGAATCCAAAGCCAAGAAGAAAAAGCAGGAGCTCAGCGTCAAGCAGTGCCCGAATTGCTTTGCCGTGGTCAAGTCAGCGGTCACCGAGTGCCCTCTCTGTCATTACGTGTGGGAAAAAGAAGAGCGCGAAGGTCCGGAGGTCGTGGAGGACATCATCCTGCAGGAAGTCGCGCGCATGCCGTACAGCAAACACATCGAGTGTACGTCATGGGCGCAGCTGGAGCTGTTCCGCTCGACGCACAAACGTGCTGATGGCAAGGTTTTTAAGTTCGCCTGGTCGCTACACAAAGCGGTGCAGCTGGGGCTGGCAGTACCGGAACGGTACCGCAGTGCAGCTATCCGCCTGCTGCGTCAGGATGAATACAGGAGGTTAAAGTTTGAATAAATCTGAAGCTCAAATCATGAAGGAGATTGAGGTCGCGGTGTCTGCTGCAGGGCACAAGATTTTTCGCGTCAATGTTGGCGAGGGCTACCTGTACCGCACGCAGCCAACGCAGGCGACGCTCGAACTCGAGAACAAGCACAGCCGTTGGTTTAAGAGCGGACCGCCGCAAGGCTACAGCGATTTGTCTGGCGTAGCGTATCCGTCGGGCAAGGCAATCTTTATCGAGTGCAAGACGGCAACAGGCAAGCCGACGCTGCAGCAATGTGTCTTCCTGCTGGCGATGCTGGCGGCGGGTGCCAATGCCGGTATCGCACGCAGCGCAGAAGAAGCGCTTGATATATGTGATATGACCGATGAACGTCGTATACAGATAGGGAGTGTTATCAGTGAACAGTTGGAAAGAATTCGGAGCCGTCGTAAGCGACCCGCGTCCCGGTGATGATACTCCGTTATGGGATGAGCTACTGAGTAATGCAGCTGCGTTTGATGCGCAGCTGTATGTAAAGCTGATAGGTCTGCGTTTAGCTGGTGCAGAGCTTGCACCTGACAGTAAGTTCCGCTGGCGTCTTGGTATGGCGAATGAAGCTGTAGTCAAGGATAAAGATGTAAAGGCTTTGCTCGGACCTTATGCCGGGCTGCTGATAAATATGTTTTTACATTTAGGAGGCGAAGGTAAATGATTAGTTTGTATCCTGTGATTGCTGAAAAATTGCATATCCCTGTTGGCAAGGAGTTTAAGCTCAAGCCTAAGCGTGGCGGAGTATATCCGGCGCAGTACCGTTTTATCGCTGATGATTTGGAGTACCGTCCAAGCCAGTGCTGCCATTGGTCAAGTATAGGTAATCAGTCTATGCAGATGCGTATTTTTCTGGCTTTGCTGCGTGGCGGTGTGGAGGTTATTAAAGAACAATGAAAGAGAAAAAACTTTATACATGCGAGATCTGTCATACTGATTATGCTGAAAAATTTGCATGTAAACAGTGTGAACAAAACCATAAAACGAATTTGGCTATTAAAGGCATGAGATTTAAGCCGATGACGGTTGACGAGTCGGGTTTCCCTATTAGCATTACGGTTGTTACTGATAAGGGATTAGAAAAAGTTTATCATTGTTGAGTGGAGGTTATTAAAGATGGCTAAAAATTTAATTCCAGAAATCGCCTGTATGTTGGGCGTTAAGGTGGGAGAAAAATTTAAAGTCAAGGGAGACGACGAATTAACTTACAGATTTACAAGCGACGGGTTAAAATTAACCTATAACAATAATATGGAAATATCCGGTTCAGCTGCTAGTGCGGCGCTTATTGCCTTGCTGAATGGCAAGGACGAAATCGCCAAACTGCCGTGGAAGCCGAATTTGAACGAAAGATATTGGACGTTCATGAGCTCCTTAGAAGGTAGGAAGTTGTATGTCTTAAATTATATGTGGGATAACAGCGTTATCGATGTTGCGCTCCATAAAGTTGGCTGGGTATACCGTACCCAGGAGGAAGCAAAATCTGCACTGCCTAAGGTGGCTAAAGAGTTAGGCGTGGAGTACAAGTTATAAGAGAAAACTGCAACATGTTGCAAAAATCTCTTGTACGAGCTGTTGCAAAAAACGCAACAGCTCAAACTCCCTTGAAAAAGTTTAGGAGGTGCAGACCATGATTAAGTTTATTTCTTACGACGGCGCTTGGCCGAACCTGTGCCGCGGAACGCTGACTGTTGAAAAAGACGGCAAGCAATATTCGATGTATGGAGTCTTGGTGTCCGGGGGAAGCGTAAGCTTTGACGCAGATTGGGAAGCGGAAGTCGAAGAAGGCGATTGGTTAATAGACCGCGACGCTCTTGCGCCAGAGTTGCAAGACGATTGGAGAGAGTTGGAAGCTTTAGTAAATGATAAAATCCCGCACGGCTGCTGCGGTGGGTGTATTTAAGGAGGTAGAAAAATGATTATTACAGGTATGGCTGAGTTTGAAAGCGTATGTAAAAACAAATTAGTAGAATGGTACAACCATAACAACAAAGAGCAAATCACTCTCGAAAACGTATTTGTTGTTTGGGCGTGTAAAACACTGCAGAACTATAAAGCGTTGTTGTCTACTACAGTCAGCGGTGACGGCATCTATGCAGAATATACCTTCAATGGTGATAAACAAGAAATGTACGAAGATGTTTATAAGAAGCTTACTAACAGATGCATTACAGGGATGTGAGTAGGGAGCAGTTGGAATGAAGATATGAGTGAACAACAAAAACTCAAAGAAGCGGCTCAACTCATAAAAGAAATGTGTAGCAAGCGGAAGTGCTGCAAAGGATGTATCTTTCACGATGTTAACTCCGCTTCGCCTTGCAAATTGACAAATTGGCCAGATAGATGGGAGGTTGAAAGGAGTGATACAAAATGAGCAGGTTAGATAGCAAACCAGTAGATGAATTGCAGTTGAAACGCATCCAAGATTTAAATGTGGCTGCCAAATATCTTGAATACAGAATCAACGAGCTGTGTCCTAAAGGCAGAGAAAGAAAAATCGCTTTACAACGACTTGAAGAAGTGGCTATGTGGGCAAATAAAGCAATCGCGTTTGAGGGTGCAGACGAATGATTGACGATGATGAATATTATCCTTGCGATAATTGCGACAATCTCTGCGATGAATGGGAACGGCAATACTGCTGTGAACTGTGCCGCTATTACGGCGGTGGCGACGAAATGGAGTGCGACCATTGCGACCCGATGAATATTTAAGGAGGCTTTAACATGGAAGAAAATACTAAAGAACGCATTTGTTATTTGCTGGCGGAAAATCGCAAGCTGCGTAACCTGAATGACGAGTTGGAACAGGAATTGGCTATCAAAGATGAGATTATCCGCAAACAGATTTGCATGATGAGTGAGAGTAAAAATTCAGGTTCGTATAACGAAAAGAGGTGATACGATGAACATTGCATTATTCAAGTATTACATGACCAAAAACCGCGAAACCATGTCAACGCTAGCTGCTGCTTTAGGCAAGTGCAAAGCAACTGTATCTAACTGCGTAAACGGCAATAATAAAAGCGAATTTACACGCGCTGACATTCAGACGCTGAAAGAGCGCTGGAAGCTGACGCCGGAACAAGTCGACAAAGTTTTCTTTCAGACTGACGCAGATCCGGAATTTTAATAGCAGTTTTTTATAATTAACTATTGAGTAGAGGTGATAATTTGGATAAAAATCAGCTGAAAGCTATCCTGCGTTCCGCTTGGTCGCTGGATGAAGAGATACAATCATATAAGGAGCGGATAGTGGTCAGCAGAGCCAGAGCTGAGAAGAATACGCCGCATTATGGTCCTCAGACTGGCGGCGGCGGGGACGGCAAGCGCATGGAAAACGATGTAATAAGCGTGCTCGATGAAGAAAGTTACCTCTTGGAGCTTATCGACAAACGGCAACGAGAGCTGCGTAAAGTAATCGGTTACATCGAGTTGCTTCCCAAAAGTCCCATGCGGGCGGTTCTTCACAAGCGTTACATAAATTATCACACCTTCGAACAAATAGCGGCTGAGCTGCATTATTCGTGGCAGAACGTACACAGGCTGCACAGCAAGGCTTTAGATTACATCTTGCATGAAGTGAATAAAGAAAACACATAAAATAAAACCGCTAGGTAGAATAATCTACTTAGCGGTTAAAATTTTTTATAAAAATATTAACTTTTGAAGAAAAACTCATTGACAAATTTGATGAAAAATGATATAATTAAATCATCAAAGGGAAAGGAGGAAGCAAAAATGCTAACTGAGATGACAATCTTGGTTTTAGCGGTTACAAACCTAATCCTGGTCAGAGCAGTATGTAACCTGCTAAAACACAAGAAACTCAAGTAACTCCAAGAAGGCGTGAGGGCGAAAGCCTTCACCCTTCTCAAGTCATCTTCATTCTAGCATAATTGCGAATGCTATGCAAGTAATTATTAGAGTCATTATAATAATCGTATTAGCTTTAACTGTAGTTGAATTAGTGAAAACAATAAGGAGGTTATAACTATGGAAACAAAGACTAAAGGCACATGGGGTGGAGCTCGCCCAAATACTGGCGGTGCGCGTCCAGGTGCAGGGCGCAAGAAGCTTGAAGGTGATGCAGTAACTAAGTCGGTGCAGTTCCGCCTTAATGCTGAGCAGGCAGCAATCGTAAAGCAGTTCGTTAAGATGCTGAAGGCAGGCGAGATTACTTTGGACGATTTCAAAAAAGAATAGAGTAAATGCGAGTACAATCTGTGCTATAATGTATAATAGCGAAAAAAGAAAAAATTAAGCCATCGGGCAAGCATGCTCGGTGGCTTTTTGTTTGGTGATTATATGTTAAAAGCTTGTAGCAGGTGTGGTAAGGTGCATGGGTATGGTGAATGCACTATTCCTGCCATACCATATACCCGTAAGAAGATAGCCAATGATATAACAAGGTTCCGTTCATCCAGAGCGTGGCAGCGTAAGCGCAAGGCAATCCTGGAGCGTGACGCTTATCTGTGTAAGCTGTGTCTGTATAACAGGACGCTGACCAATAAGGATTTGGAAGTACATCACATTATTCCGATAAAAAAGAATCCTGAGCTGAAGCTGGAGGAACGTAACCTTATTACCTTGTGCAGGGCTTGTCATGACTTGGTTGAAGACGACAAGAGTTATGTAAGTTTGCTGACCAGGTTGGCAAGTATCCCCCCGGGTAAAATTATTTAGCGAGGGGCAGAAACGTGTAGACCGGACTGCTCCCCTCAAAACACAAATTTTTTTCTTTATAGAAGCGGGACGTATATGTTCCCTAAAAGGAGGCTATAGAATGCAGACTCGCCATGAAATAATTATTTATATAAAACGCCTGGTTTATTACGCTGCTACGCAGGGGCGGGATAAAGGTAGGCTAAATGCACTAATTAATCCCCTAATTGAGGCTGTAAATGCTTATTATTCGGTGGATATTACTGCAAATATAGCACAGTCTATTGAGGCTATTACGCATGCTCTAGTGAGAAGTGGTATCGTCTATGCTGACGGCAGTTCCGACGCAGGAAGTGGCGCTGAGCCGGCAGGTTATAACGATGTAAGAGTTTTCTTCGTAGAGGCTAACAGGCGACTGCTGTCGACTACAGAAGAAGCATTTAATTCAAGTATTAACGAGGTTACTCCGGAAAGTTCCGAAGGAAATGATGTTGCAGAGCCGTACTATGTGAGTAGCCTCGTTGATAGTTTAACAGCAGAATATACAGCCAATGTAACCGGAGTGACTGAATATCTTAAGGCAATTGCTGCATATGGCAACAGTGCGGGGCTTGGGAATGCACTACAGAAGCTTCTGGAGCCGAAAGAGATAAAGACTGTTCCCAGTATGGCTGATATTGCTAAAGATATCTATATAGGCAGAGGCTACAAGGAGCTGATAGAGTTTCAAGGCATTGATATCTACATTCCTGCCAGTATTGGAGGTGCGGGCAATGCCTAGGGCACCAAAACCGGCAAGAAGCACGAAGGGAGCCAACACAAAGTGCGAGATTGCTACAAGGATAGCGGTCGAAGATAAGCTTGCTGGTGTTGGGATATCCTCAGTACCGCCCCGTGACTTCAGCAAAGAACGTGCAGCTATATATAAATGGCTGCATAAGGCGCTGAAACCCAGTGGTGTATTGTCAAAATTAGATACAGCTACATTTAGGCAGGCGTGCATTATTATCGACCGGCTGAATGAGATTGATCGTATGATTGACGACGAAGGCGTGACTGACAAAGAGCTGCGTATAGCCAGAACTGATTATTTCAAGCAGTATCTTAACATCTGTTCTGAGCTCTGCTTGTCACCTGCAGCACGCGCTAAAATGGGAACATTGGTAGCGAACAAGCAAAAAGAAACTGATCCGCTGCTTGAGGCGCTGGGAGGTGATGGCCGTGCTTAGCAAAAAGCATCCGTCATATGTATATGCGAAAGCTGTTGCTGAAGGCAGCATTAACGCGCCTAGGTATGTAAAGCTGCAGTGTCAGGAGTTCCTTTTGATAGCTAATGACAAGCTGGCCAAGTATCGGATTGATGATGTACTGGTGGATAAAATTGACCGCCTGCTGAATCTGCTGATTATGGCTAAAGGCTTACAGGCAGGGCAAAGCGTAAAAAATGCTTTGGCAGGCTTCCAGTGGCTGCTGATTATTGCAGTACTGTGTACTGTTTATAGGGATAATCCTCAAAAACGTCGATATGAAAACTGTGTGTTTGAAATCTGCAGAAAGAATGGTAAAACGTTTATCGTTGCCGTTCTTTTTTTGTTGCTGTTCTTTCTGGAGCCTAGGTTCTCGAAATTTTACTCCGTCGCACCTGATGGCAGCTTGTCACGTGAGGTGAAAACGGCGCTGGATGATATTCTTTCGATGTCTCCGGCATTGAACGGCACGTATAAAGGCAAGCTGAAATTCAAGAAGCTGCGTGATTCCGTTAAGTGCCAAATTACCGACAGCGAATATATCCCGCTGAACTATTCAACCAGCAGGCTGGACGGTAAGCTGCCTAACGTGTTCCTTGTCGATGAGGCAGGTGCGCTGCCTAACACTTATCCGATTGAGGCTATGCGTTCCGGTCAGCTGACTATCTTGAATAAATTAGGCTTTGTAATTTCTACAAAATATCCGACTATCAATAATCCTTTTGAGGATGAAGTGGGATATGCAAAGAAGGTCCTTGATGGCCAGGTGGAAGACGATGCTATTTTCAGCCTGCTCTATGAGCCTGACAATAAAACAGACTGGACAACTGATGACGGAGTTCTGGAACAGGCGAACCCGCTTGCTCTGGAAGTGCCGGAGATAATGGCTGACTTAAAGAAAAAGCGTATACAGGCTATTGAAGTTCCGTCAAAGCGCGAAAACTTTGTAACCAAGCACTGTAATATTTCCTACTCGGGGCAAGGCTCTGAATCTTACGTATCCATGGAGGACCTGCAGGCTTGCCGGTCTGATGAGCCTATAGACTGGAACGGCAGGGAAGTATATTTAGGCGTTGACTTGTCAATGTCTAACGATAACTGTGCTGTAGGCATAGTAGCTTATGACGAAAATACTGATATGGTGCTGATTGATGCGCTGGCTTTTATTCCGGAAGGAAAAATTGACGAGAAAAATAAGCTCGAAAAAATCAACTATTACGAGTTCATTGAAGCTATGAAATGTGTCGCCTGCGGTGATCGCACTGTAGACTATGCTGTAATTGAAAGTTTTGTACTGCAGCTTGAAGAAAAGCTTGGGTGCAAAATTTGCAGTATCGGTTACGACCGGTATAATGCAATTTCTTCCGCCCAGAAATGGAATGATGCGGGCCTTGTCTGCATAGAAATCCGTCAGCACAGCTCATTGCTGCATGCTCCGACTAAATGGCTGTCAGAGCTGATTGAAAACGGAAAAATGCGCTATGAAAGCAATAAGCTGTTGGAAATCAACTTCAATAATGCCAGATGCACCTATGATACTAACCTTAATCGCTACGTCAACAAGAAGAAATCTAATGGCAAGGTCGATGAGGTGGTAGCTATTATCAATGCTCTGTATCTGCTTCAGCAGGATGTAATACTTAAAAATACCCTTGATTGGGCAGTGCAAATCTAGGAAAGGAGGTAAAAAGGATGTTTGAAAATCTTTTTAGCCGGTTCAGGGAAAAAAGATATACCGAAGCTGAGGTAGCTAGTATTTTGTCAGGGCAGCCTATTGTATCCAGCAGGATAAGCAGGGCGCAGGCTCTCAATATTCCTGCGGTCGGTACAGCAATAAACTTTATCGCGGGTACCGTTGCCAGCTTACCGGTCCGCTTGTATAAGCACGAGGCTGACAGAGTTGAAGAAGTATCCGACGATTATCGCTTGAAGCTGCTCAACGATGATACAGGTGATTTGATGGACGCAGAGCAGTTCCGGAAAGCGCTCGTCACAGATATGTTGTTGGAAGGCGCTGGTTATGCGTATATCGACAAGAGCGGTAATCGCATTACAGGACTTTACTACGTCGAAGGACAGTACGTTAACCTGGTTGATGGCGCTGACAAAATAAAAAAAAGCGTTGATGTATACCTTAATGGCAAAAAAGTCAGGGACTTTGATGTTCTCAGAATCACCAAGGATACTATCGATGGCATTCATGGCATTGGTGTGCTGGATTCTCATTCACTGCTGTTCGCGACGATGTACAATGCGTTGAAATATGAGAATACTGCTGTCGCCAGCGGCACAAAGCGCGGTTTCCTAAAATCGGCCCGCCGGCTGGAAAAGCAAATGCTGGATGATCTGAAAGCTGCATGGCGAAAACTGACATCTACTGATTCTGAAAATAATGATGTTATGGTCTTGAACGAAGGTATCAGTTTTGAACCTACGCAGAGTACAGCGACGGAAACGCAGCTCAATGACTTGAAAAAGACTAACAATGAGCTGGTTTACAATCTCTTCGGCCTCAACAGCGCTTTGTTTAACGCAAGCCCTACTAACATGGATGGTATTTATCTCAACAGCATCAAAACAGCGGTGTTGCCTGTAGTAGAGTCCTTGAATACTGCCCTTAATAAATTTCTCCTTCTGGAAAAAGAAAAAGGAGCTTACTTTTTCGCCCTGGATACCAGCGAAATCCTGAAGGGGAATGTTAAGGATAGATATGCAGCATATGACACCGGTATAAAATCGGGTTGGCTGCAGGTTGATGAGGTACGAAAAATTGAGAAGATGGCGCCGATTGGCTTTGACTTCATGAAGCTATCGTTGGCAGATGTCTTCTACAATCCGAAAACAAAGGAAATTTTCGTACCGAATACTAATGGCACAGGCAATATAGCCAAAGCCGGAAAGGAGGGGAATGAGTGAAAGTCGAGATTAGGAAAGACGGAACTGCACTAATCACCGGTTATGTCAACGTGGTAGGCAGAGAAAGCAGAGTGCTACAGGATATCAGCGGTGAATTCGTTGAGGTTATTGAACCTGGTACGTTTGCACGCGCCTTGTCCAAAGTCGACAGCGTAGGCCTTATGTTTAACCATATGCGCAACGTTGATACTGCAGACAATACTTTTGAGCTCGCCGAAGACAATATAGGGCTTTATGCCAAAGCGGTAATCAAGGATGCTGAAATTATCCAGCGTGCCAAGGAAAATAAGCTGACCGGCTGGAGCTTTGGCTTCTACGAGAATGCCGAAAAGTGGGATAATCGCGCTGATGGCATGCGCCGCCGCACAGTTACTGATTTAGACCTCGTTGAAGTGTCTATCTTGGATGTAACTCCTGCGTACATCGCTACCAGCATCGAGATGCGTGGGGAGCAGGCGACTTTAAAAGAGCGCCGAGCTTCTGGCGATGAGGTTGAGGTATTGGGCAGCTCAGAATCTGTTCCTGCAGAGCCTCCTGCTTCGGATAACTCTGCCGTCGAAGAGCGGGAGATGCTGAAACGAAAATTTGAATACTATATCACTGTTAATTAAGAAAGGGGTAAAAATATGAACTTCAAAAAACTTTTAGAAAAACGTAATGAACTCGTTGAGAAAATCAACAACCTGTTTGTAGCTGCTGAAAAGGAAAACCGTGCGCTGGCTGCGGAGGAAAAAACTACTTATGATGATGCTATGGCCGAAATCAAGAACATTGATGAAACCATCCGCATGTATGAAGCTGCCAAAGGCATCAAAGGCGATGTAGCCAATACCAATGCGCAATCTGCTTACGAGCAGGAGCGTCGTGCTTTGGCTGAATATGTGCGTTCCGGTAAACTGACTGAAATTCGTGCAGGTGTTAACATGACTCTCGGTGACAATGGTGCTATCATTCCGACTACCATCGCTAACAAAATCATTGAAACTGTAGAAAATATCTGCCCAATTTTTGACCTGTCCAGCAAATACAATGTTAAGGGCTCTCTGACCTTCCCGGTATATGATGAAACTACTGACCAGGTTCAGTGCGCGTATGCTACTGAATTCAAGGCTCTGGATTCTCATACCGGTAAATTTACTTCCGTGTCCTTAGGCGGTTATTTGGTTGGTGCTCTGACCAAAATCTCCCGCTCTTTGATTACCAACGGCGAATTTGATGTTGTAAGCTACATCATTGGCAAAATCTCTCTGGCTATTGCACGCTTCCTGGAAAAAGAATGTCTTACCGGTACCGGTACTTCTGCTTGTCAGGGCGTATTGGTAGGTGCTACCCAAAAGATGACTGCAGCAGCTGCTACTGCTATTACTGCAGACGAGCTGATTGACCTGCAGCTGAAGGTACCTGAACAGTATCAGGCAGATGCTTGCTGGATTATCAATACCAAAACTTTAGGTGTGCTGCGCAAGCTGAAGAACAACGATGGTGATTACCTGCTGACCGACGATCTTGTAAAAGGCTTCGGCTTTGAACTGTTGGGCAAGCATGTATATACCTCCGACAAGATGCCTGAAATTGCTGCATCCGCAAAAGCTGTGGTGTATGGTGATATGAGCGGTCTGTTCAGCAACCTGCGCCCTGGCATCGAGCTGCAGATGCTGAATGAAAAGTATGCTGACGAACATGCTGTAGGCGTTGTTGCTTGGTATGAAGTTGATACCAAGGTTGTCGAACAGCAAAAAGTAGCTGTACTGGTAATGAAGAACGCATAATAGGAGCTTGATATGGAATATAAAGCATTAGTTAGCTTTGCTGGACTTGTGTGCGGTATTCCTGGTCAAACGATTGTTATCGATGATAAAGCCACCGCTGACGACCTGTTAGCGGCTGGCTATATCGAAGCAATTGAGGAACCAGAGGCAGAGCGTAGCGAAAAGGCGGTGGCCGAGAATGAAACTGAGCCAGCTGACGGCAAATGATGTTTTGAGCTATATCAGAGCTGATGAAACTTCTGAGAATGCTGCCTATATTGAAAACATTGCATTGCCTGCAGCCAAAAGTCATGTTGAGCATTACACAGGGCGTTCCATTGATGATTTGGAGCAATACGAGGATATTACGATAGCCGTGCTGGCAATCTGCGCTGATATGTTTGATGTCAGGGCCTACACCATGACCGGTATTCAGATTAATCCTACTGTTGTTCAAATCCTTGGTTCGCACTGCACAAACTTCTTGTAAGGCGGTGACGTTATGTTCCGGAAACAGGATAAACGCTTATCCAGCATGCTCAATAAGCGGGTTGAAGTATGGCACACCGTGAAAAGTACTGTCAAGGACAGGCTCGGTCAATATCCTCAAGAGGATAAACTGTATAGAACGGCTTATGCCGGAGTAATTCCTCAAACCGGCAGCCTGCTTTCTGGCAGAACTGCTGATACTACATTGTCCAGGACTACCCATAAAATAGTCATGCGATACTGCAAGGATATTACGCCAGACATGTGGTTCATGTATGATGGTGTTCGTTACAACATTCTCTATATCATGGATCCGTACCTTGACCATGAACGGCTTGAAATTTTCTGTGAGGTGTTGCTCTGATGGCTAGTGTTGAGTTAGATTTCAGCGAGCTGTCGGAATTCAATGCGTCAATGCTGAAGATGGTTGAACAGGATATGCCCAACGAAGCCAAAAAGCTTATGCAGCGTGCAGGTAATGCGCTGCGAAGGGATATGCGAACAGCCTACAAGCAGAAAACCAAACGCAAGACAGGCAACCTGCTGCGAGGGTTGAGCCGTGGCCGCGCTTATATTTATCAGGGCACTGAGTATCAGGTGCGTGTAAAAAACACAGCGCCGCATGCTCATCTGATTGAGTATGGGCATAAGGCTGTAGGACATGCTCCGCGCAAGCGTTTTAACGGCAAATATGTTAAAGGCAGGCATATAGCTGGTAAGGCAGCTAAGGATTTCAACAGCAAATTCGCTGATATGGCTGACAAATTTGTAGATGATTTATTAGAAAGGGGCATAGGCTGATGTTATCTGTTATTGACATTATCCGGGCGCTGTCCCTGCTTATTGAAGAGAAATTCCCTGACTTCCCTGTTGTGGACAGGGATTTGACTGAGGGATTTCCGCGCCCATGCTATTTCATTGATGTAGAAGGCTTGGTGACTGAAAATCTGACTAACCGGCTGATAAAAGAAACTGCTGACATTGAGATATCGTTCTTTGCTGAAGATATCTACGAAGGCTTCTTACGATTGCTGGAGGTCAACAGTGAGCTGGTCGCAGCTTTGACAGAGCCGTTGCCTATTACTGATATGAATGGCGAAACAGTCGCTCATGTTGTTTTTAATGACGTGAGGACCGAGATTATCAAAGCTGACAAATCTTTGACGTTTTCAATGACTACGGAGCTTATTCAGGGCGTTCCTGACAGTGACAGTCATCCGCTTATTGATACTGTCGAATTTGATGTTGGCGTGAATAAATAAGGAGGTTGAACAATGGCTAAAATCGGACTTCCCGATATTGATATTACTTTTTCTCAAAAAGCGATTACGGCGATTTCCCGTTCTGAACGTGGCGTGTTGCTCATTCTGTGTGTTGATAATACTGCAAAAGCTCTGAGAACCCGCACCTATCGCTATGAAAATGAGATTATAGCAACGGAATACACTGCTGAGAATTTAGCTGCTATTAAAAGAGCATTTCTGGTACCGGTAAACAAGGTGCATGTTATCACAGCTCCTGCAGCAACCGATATGAGTGTTTTCGCACCTGCTATGGAGGGACTCAAGTATAACTATGTGTGCTGCATTGCTCAGGATATTCAGCAAGCGCTTGTAAACTATGTGATTACTAAAAATCAAAAATCTAAAGGCCGTAAATATGTTGCTGTTGTAGCGAATGCAACTACAGCAGATAGCAAGTATGTTGTCAACGTGAAAAATAACAGCGTGCATGTTGTTGACAGCAATACTAATGTAGAGATGGTAAAATACCTGCCACGTCTGGCGAGCATCCTGGCTAATCTGCCAATGAACCGTTCCTGTACTTATTATGAACTGGAGGACATCGATGATGTTGACGTAAGCTTCGTTACTGTTGCGAATGATATCAATTCTTGGATTGATAAAGGTTATTTGGTGTTGTTCAAGGATGATGATGTTATCAAGATTGCTCGTGGCGTAAACTCTTTGACTACTATCACCAGTACCGATACTGAGGATATGCGTAAAATTATCATCGTTGAAGCACAGAACATCATTATTGAGGATATTTTCAGCACCTTCAAAGATAGCTATGTAGGCAAATACAAGAACAGCTATGATAATCAATGCCAGTTTATCAGTGCTGTAAATGCTTATTTCCGCCAACTGGCGAAGGAAGAAATCTTGGAACCTACTTATAAAAATATCTGCTCTGTAAATGTGGAAACTCAACGTAATGCCTGGTTGAGCATCGGCAAGACTGAGGCTATTGACTGGGACGAAAACAAGGTTAAGAACATGACCTACAAATCTACTGTTTTTCTGCAGGGCAACATTAAGATTTTGGATGCCATCGAAGATTTGAAATTTGAAATTGAGATGGAATAGGAGGTGCTGAACAATGGCTGATGTAACTAATAAAATTATCCGCGGCACCTTTGGCCGTCTGTATGTAAACGGCCAGAATCTGGCCAATGTCAAGAGCTTTGAAGTCAAAGCTACCATCAATTACGAAACTGTTGATATAAACGGTGACCTTTGCCAGCAGCAGCGCATGACCGGTTATAGTCTTGCCGGCACGATGACTCTGCATAAAATTGATAGCTTTATTGCTCGCACTCTTGGTGATGGCTTAACTACTGGAGTTATGCCAAAAATCAAGATTGTCGGTGTTGTAGCAGATCCGGATAGTAACGGTTCTGAGCGTGTTGAAATCTATGATGTTACTTTAGACGAAGTTACTTTGCTGGCATTTACTAATGCTTCTGTGGGCGAAGAATCTGTTCCGTTTAAAGCTGGTGGCTATCATTTCATTGATTTGATTTAACTGATTAGCTCCCTATCTTTAGTTAGATGGGGAGCTTTTTTAGGAGGAAAATATGCAGAAAGCTACTTTAGAAGCGCTGTTGGAGCGCAAAACGCAAGCAATGAAGGCGAAAATGGCCGTAAAGGAAATCAATGTACCTGTTCTCGGTATGGCGCTTACAGTTGAGAAATTACCACTTGCAAGGGTGCTGAACCTTATTGATAAATATAAGGATGATGATTCTTTGAATGGCAAATTTGAGCTTTACAAAGAATTGATTTATGTTTCCGTGCCATTGTTTAGAAGCACTCAGCTGCAAGAGGCTTATGAGGTTGCGGAGCCGTCTGATATCGTAACCTTGCTGTTTGAGCAGAATCTGACAGCTATTACTAATTTAGGTGATAATATTGCTGCAATGTATGGCATTAACGGCGCTGAAGCTGTTGAAGAATTAAAAAACTGATTAGCTCCGATTCGGAGCTTTACACGATTCATTATTATCTGGAACGCGGGCACAGCCTGCATGAGCTCGTTGGCATGAGCTCTCTTGAGCTATTGTTCTTGACAGCCAGCATGATTCTTACAGGAGAGGAGGAAGAAAAAAAGTATGGCGAGCAAAAATATTAACATTCTTATGAGCCTGCAGGACAGGTTCTCTTCTCCGATGAAGAACATTACCAACCTGACAAAGGAGCAGGAGAAGCAGCTGAAGCGCTCCCAAAATGCTCTTGTAAGATTCGGTAAAGATGGAGCTAAGGCATTAGGCTCTTTGGCGAAATATGCCGGCGGGGCTTTGGCTGGTGCAATTACTGCGCTGAGCGGGTATAGCATTAAGGTCGGAGCTGATTTTGAAGCAGCTATGAGCAAGGTGCAGGCTATTTCTGGAGCCTCAGGCACTGCGTTAGATGCTCTTACTGCTAAAGCCAAAGAAATGGGCGCTACAACGCAGTTTAGTGCGTCAGAGGCCGCTCAGGCTATGCAGTATATGGCTATGGCCGGCTGGAAAGATACGGATATGCTGAACGGCATCAAAGGTATTATGGACCTGGCTGCAGCTTCTGGCGAAGACTTGGCCAATGTATCCGATATTGTGACCGATGCGCTGACTGCGTTCGGCATGTCCGCACAAGATTCCGGAAGGTTTGCGGATGTGCTGGCAGCTGCATCCAGTAACGCGAATACTAATGTCGGGCTGATGGGATATACATTCAAATATGTAGCTCCGTTGGCTGGCTCTCTTAAATACAGCGTTGAGGATGTGGCGCTGGCGATTGGTCTGATGGCTAATGCCGGCATTAAAGGCGAGCAGGCCGGTACTGCTTTAAGGTCAACCTTCACCAGGTTAATCAAGCCGCCGAAGGAAGCAGCAGATGCTATGAGCAAATTAGGCATCAGTGTAAAGAATGCTGATGGCAGCGTTAAACCGCTGAATACAACATTAGCAGATTTGCGCAAGGCTTTCAGTAAATTGTCTGATTCGGAAAAAGCTGAATACGCTTCCATGATGGCAGGTCAGGAAGCTATGAGCGGATTCCTGGCACTGGTTAACGCATCTGACGGTGACTTCGATAAATTATCAAAGGCCATACGTGAATCTGACGGAGCAGCAGCTGGCATGGCAAAAACTATGAATAGCAATCTTAAAGGTCAGATGAAACAGTTTCAGTCGGTAACTGAAGCTATAGGTATATCAATCTATGATAAATTTAAAAAGCCGCTTACAAATGCATTCGCTGATGTAAACGGCAGCTTAGGTGATTTGAACAAGTCTATTACTGACGGCGAGTTGGCTAGTAGTTTTGACCGCTTAGGCGAATCTGTTGGCGTGCTTGTCAAAGCATTGGCTGACGGTCTTATTGTTGCTTTGCCGGTAGTTGTTAGCTTATTTACTTGGTTGGTTGATAATGGCGATATCGTTATAGGCATACTCAGCGGCATAGGTGCAGCAATGGCTGTCTTTAAAATCGCAGGAGTTATTACAGCAGTAACTACAGCATTAGGCAGTGCTACAACGGCAATGGCTGTCTTTAATGCGGTTATGTTGGCCAATCCTATAGGTCTTGTTGCGGCAGCAATAGGATTACTTGTGGCTGGTATTGTTATCCTTTGGAAAAATTGGGATAAAGTTACGGCATCTGTAAAAAAGGCTTGGGAAACCATGAAGGGTGCTTATCAGGCATTCCAAAAATGGAGAGATAAGCCTCTGTTTGGCGGTGGCAGCGAACCTCCTCATAATGCTTTAGGTACGAGCTATTTCAGCGGCGGCAGGACCTACGTCAATGAAGGTAACAGGGGCGAGCTTATTAACCTTCCTTCCGGTTCTCAGATTGTGCCGCATGATTTGGCTAAACAGGCTGTAAATAAACAGCCTAATATAACCATTAATCTTTCTGTTGCCGGTAATGTTATAGGCAACGAGGACTTTTATAGTGAATGCGGTAATGCCATCAGCACTCGTTTAATCGCTGCGCTGGGTAATGTGTAGGGAGGTGGAACAGTGAGCAGCATTCTTAATATGATCGTAAGCCGATTGATTACAGCCAAGATGAGTGCCGGCAGTAGAGCAAGTATTGTTATCTCAGCTGATAACGGAGCCATTGTTCTGCCAATCGTTCCCGCTGACCTGCCGGAAGTCAGCAATCCTCAGAACAACGAAACATTTGAAAGCGTACTTGGCACGATGAGCGTAATGGGTACACTGGGGCTGCGTAAGGTATCGCTAAAAGGCCTGCTGCCTGTAGATGTCAGCAAATATCCATATGCCAATCCGCTGGGCAGCACAGCGGCCGAGGTTATCAATTTTATTAACCAATGCAGGGCGAAAAATAATGCTGCACGCATTGTCATCGCCTATTCTGACGGCTCTGTATATCTGAATATGGCCTGTCTTATCAATAGCTTTGAATACTATATCGATAATGTAAAAGACTATCATTATTGCATGGAGCTGCTGGAATATCGCTCTGTGAGCCCGCTAGGAGGGCTTGTATCATGATTATGTTAATGGCTAACATAAATGATACGTGGCAGGATATAACGGCATATACTGGGGCCTATAGCAGAGCCGATAACATCAGGGCATTAGGTATGAGCTTTGACTTTAAACTGCTCAGCAATCCGCTGGACAGAAATGCCAAAGGCAGAGAGCTGCCTATAGGAACAAAGTTGACGCTTTTCAGCGATGGAGAGCAGATATTTAGCGGGATAGTAGTTAGCTATGAACGCAGCAGTCTTTCCGAATACACTTACAAATCCTATGATTATGGCTTTTATCTTAATAAGTCTGAAGCGTTGATTCAGTTTAACGATATTAGCGCCAGCGCTGCAATCCAAAAGCTTTGTGGTGAAAATGGTATTCCCGTAGGTGCTATTGCCGATATCCCTACAAATGTAAGAAAAATCTACAATGGTGATAAGATTTCCGACATCATAAGGGATTTGATTACCATGGGGGAAAATGAGACAGGCAAGAAGTATCGGCTGGGAGTTCGCAAAAATAAGCTGTTCATAGAAGAATATGCAGATTTGATTGTAGATGCGTATTATCAGCCTGCTGCCGGCAGCGGATTCAATCCTGCTGATGTTCCCGGCTCTTTTCGGTCAACTTATTCTATCGAAGAGATGGCCACGCGAGTTCTTATAGCATCTAGCTGTGAAAAGAACGCTACCATTCGTGCTACAGCTGAGGACAGCGAAGCAGTTACGAAATATGGATTGCTGACAAGTGTGGAAAAGATTGACGATAAGAACAATTCGCAGGCTATGAACATAGCTAAGAAGAAGCTGAAAGAGCTGAACAAGATTAAGCGCTCATTCAAAATCACTCTGTTCGGAGATGATGCAGTGCGATCAGGACGAATTCTCGTATTCAATCAGCCGGATATCAATCTTGTAGGCGCGTTTCTGGTCAGAAATTGCGTACATAGGTATGATGGCTTCAATCATATCATGGAGCTGGAGCTGGAGGTGTAGCTGATGGAGAATTGGGAATATAAATTGGCAGAGCTTTTCAAGGATAGGGATAACCCGAAGCCTCTGGGAGCCTGTATAGGTAAAGTCGAAAGCCTTGCTCCGGTAATCATCAGCATCCAGGACGGCAAGTTTATGCTGCAGGCAGAGCAGATTTATATCTGCAATCAGATTCTGGAGCGTGAAACAACCTTCCGCGATTACGTTGCCAATCAAAGCCAAAGCGGCAATATATCTGTTTCCTGTACGCATGGCGGTGGTTCGTACTCTGCGAACGGCGATATTGAGGCAAGCGGCAGGGTGCATTTGAATGAAGTGTGGAAGGTTGGGGATTATGTTATGGTTGTTCCAGACCAAAGCGAACAGCACTTCTTTATTGTAGATATACTGAGAGGGGTGAGCTGATGTTTCCTAGTGATGTTGGTTTTGATGTTCCGCTGCAGGCCGATACGTCGGATGATGGGCAACGGCAAGGCACAATTGGCCGTAGCATTGCTTTTGATTACGAGAAAAATGAATTCGTTGTTAATGATGGCAAGCTAGTTGAGCCGGGAAAGATTGATGCAATCAAACAATGGATTGAATTGTACATCCGGACCGAAATCAATAAATATGCGATATACACAGAATCATTTGGAGTCGATACCAGAGGCCTTATGGGTTACAGGTTACCAAGAGGATATCAGGTGGCTGAAATTATGCGGCGTATCAATGAAGGTATACTGACGCAGTGCCCGGATGTTGTATCTGTCAGCAATTGGGATTTCAATAAGGGAACGTTTTCCTTCACAGTTAAGACGAACACAGGAGAGGAGGTAGTTATCAATGGCGAGTGAATTAAAATCTACAACTGTCGATAAAGTCCATAAAGAGCTTTTAGGACAAGTGTCTGACACATATCAGAAAACCGAGGGCTTCCCAACATGGGACATCTTAAAAGCTGCGGCGTTCGGAATTAAGCGTGTGTGGGACAAGGTGTTCATGATTGACTATCTGCAGGATGTAGATAATTTGACAGGTACTGATTTGGAACGCTTCATCAATCAGCGCAAAGGTCTGAAGCGCAAAGAAGCTACACACGCTGTAGGTTTTGTCAATATTGTGATAGGTGAAGGTATTGTTAGAGAAGGCGATGTGTTCTCCACCTCCGGCGGTGTAGAATTTACAGCTACTGAAACGAAGGCTGTTAAAGAAGGTGATAAAGTCGCTGTACAGGCTATCAATGCCGGACTTGTTGGCAATGTGGCTGCGGAAACTATTGTAGAAATGCCTGTAACTATCCAAGGTATCGCAAAAATTACAAATGATATCCCTAGCGCTGACGGTTATGACTCAGAAGATGATGATAGCCTGCGAGATAGATACTATGAGGCGCTGAGAGAGCCTGCTACCAGCGGGAACGTTGCGCATTACAGACGTTGGGCGCGTGAAGTTGAAGGCGTTGGCGACTGCAAAGTATTTCCGCTTTGGAAAGGTGACAACACAGTACAAGTAGTCATCGTTGATGATAATGGTCTGTCGCCTACCGCGGAAACGGTAAAACGCTGTCAGGATTATATTGATCCGGATAGTGCCGGCACCGGTATGGGTGAAGCTCCTGTAGGGGCACACTGTACTGTTAACGCGGCTACAGTACTAAACATCGATGTGTCAGCAACGCTTGTACTTGACAACAACGTAGCGCTTGAAAATATAAAAGCTAGCGCAAGCACTGCTATAAAAAAATACCTTGCAAGCGTTGCCCTGAATGCAGAATATGTATCAATGGCAAAGGTCGGCAACATTATTATCAGTACCGAGGGTGTTGCTGATTACCATAGCTTGAAGCTAAACGGTAATGCAGACAGAGTACCTGTACCGGCAAAAAGTGTTGCAGTGCTCAGGAGCGTGACTCTAAATGTTTAAGAGTAAAGAATACTGCATTAAGACACTGCATCAGTTATATAGGGCTGATAAGTGGATAAATGAACTGTTTGCCAGCGTAGGCCTTAGCCTGGATAATTTGGCAGCAACTGTCGACGAAATATACAATAATAACTTTTTTGATACAGCTACTGAAACGGCTATCAAGCATTATGAGTATGAACTTGGCATTGCTCCAAAATCAGGGCAAACGTTAGAAGACCGTAGAGCTGCCATACGCGCGCGTTGGATTGGAACCAGCAAGGTGGATATAGTGCTGCTGCAGGAATTAGCGAACAGCTGGAGGAATGGTGCAACCTTAATTGAATTCGTTGCAGGGAAGATACACGTAAAGTTTATCTCTCCGATTGGTGCTCCGAGAGATTTAGATGCACTCAAAGCAGTATTTGAAGATACTAAACCTGCTCATTTGGCTATTTATTATACATTCATGTGGTTGAACTGGGGGCAGGCTAAGCAGGTTGGCACATGGAAACAACATAAAACTAATGGTACTTGGCTTAAATTAAAGCAAATAGATTCTTGAGGAGGTTATGATGGGAAATTTTGACGGACTTCCTAAAACAACAAATATACAGTTGAATAAGCCTGGGTACGATAACGCAGCTGATATCGAGGCTTTAAACGAAAATGCAGACATTATTGATGCTTTACTACAGCGGCTGCTGCTTAGTACAGACAATATCAAAAAAACTTATGCGCGCACTGTTAATGGTAATGGTGTTAACAGTAATGGTGAGGTTACGGTTGATGTTGGCGTAAAAAAAGTTAATGGTGTTAGCCCTGATAGCGGTGGTAATGTTAATGTTAAAGAATATACGCACCCTGCTAGCGGTGTTGTTGCCGGCACTTATGACCGTGTTACGGTAGATGCTCAAGGTCATGTCACCAGCGGCAGCAAAGCAAAAGCATTTATTTCAGCATCATATACTTCTGGCACATCATGGTACAGAAAGTGGTCTGATGGCTGGATTGAGCAGGGCGGCAAGGGTGTTGCAAGCGGTTATTCATGGAATTCGCAGACTAACAATTTGCTTATGCCGTTCTCTAACACTAATTACACTATCGTCTGCACAAAGCTAGATAGTGATACATCTGCTGCTATTACGGTTGTACAAAAAACTACAACTACATTCAACATGAGCTGTCATGGCCAAGGCGGTAGCGGTTTTAGCGCAACATCTGATATTGAATGGTATGCATGTGGTTATTAAGGCGGTGATGTAATGATTGGTACCAAGATTAGCAAAAGCGATTTTGATGGTGGTTTATATGCTGAATGTGCTGTTTGGTGTAACGCCAATAATGCAGTTATTAAGGATAAAGGTAATTATTATGAGTGCGTTACTGTTCCAGCACTTAGCATCGAAGAATTAAAGGAATACAAAATTGACGAATTAAAAGCTGCGCGTGACGCAGAAGAAGTGCAGCCGATAGAATATGGTGATCATGTTTTTGATTATGACAGCAAGGCCCGGGATAGAATGGCCGTTGCTATTATTGCGCTGGAATCAATGGGAGCAGATGCATCAATCAGCTGGACTACGGCCGATAATGAGGATGCGGTGGTAACTGCCGCAGACCTGCGTATGATTATCGCTTCCGTCGCCGCACGCAGCAATAAACTGCATACTGCGTACAGAACTGCTAAGGCACGGGTCGAAGCTGCAGTTACTGCGGATGAAGTAAGAGCTGTAGCAATGAATAATTAGGAGGTTGAGAAATGGATTTTTTAGCTTTGCGCTACGCCGTATATAACGCGGCACACACTTTGACTCATGGTTTTACTTATAAATCGGTTATTGGTGCTATTTTGGCCGTCTTGCTGCACAAACACGCGGTGTTGTTTATGGTTTTTACCGCGTTGGTCTTTTTGGACTGCTTCACCCGCTGGATGTCTTTGAGCTACAAGCGCCTGCAGGGCATGGGGCAAACTCCGTCTGTGATGCAGATTATTGGTGGCATCGAAGCGGCACGCGCCGAAGGATTGATTTCCTCGGAGGTCATGAAGCATCGTTTTGTTGGAAAGGTCATCGTGTACATTCTCTGCGTGCTTGCTGCAGTCTTGGTGGATTTGGCGATGATTACGCTGCATCAGCCGGTGTGGGCTGTGCCGATGGTCGCGGGTTATCTGGTCATAACTGAGCTGCTGTCGATTTGCGAGAACCTGAGTGATGCTGGCATTGAGGCCGTCGGTGAGCTGGCGGCTATCATCAAAAAAAGAAAGGGCTGATTACTATGTTAACTGAACATTTTTCTGAGAATGAATTTGCCTGCCGTTGCTGTGGCACGCTACCTACTACCGGTATCAGCATGTCTTTACTGTTAGGACTGGAGCGCCTGCGCCTGCGCATCGGCAGACCGATTAACATCAGCAGCGGCTATCGTTGTCCGGATCATAATCGCGCTGTTGGTGGAGTGTGGAACAGCCAGCACGTCAAAGGTACTGCTGCGGACATCTATGTTGACGGCATGGGTGTGCGTGAGCTGGCCAATATCTGCAAGCAGATTTTCGATGGCGTGGGCACCTATGTTGACAGTGGTTTTGTGCATGTGGATATGCGCGAGGGTGGTGCTGTTCCAGGATACTTTACTTGGGAGGGCTAAGATGTGCTTAAAACAATATTGCGCAATTACTGCAGCTACATTGTGCTTGCTGTGCTGTGCCTCTGCATCGGAGGCATCATCGGCTACAACCTACACGATGACTGCAACGGAGATGGCAGCGCTCGACAGCAGGTTGAGTCTGCTGCAGCAGCAAACAAAGAGCACCAAGCAAGCGCTGGCAGAATCACAAGCAGCGCTGAGCGCATCGAAAGCGGAATTGAGCAAGCTCAAGACGGAATCAATAAAGCTGCAGATAGAGCTGCAAGCTCAGAGCAGCTTATTGGAGAGTGCCAACAAATCCTTGCAGGCATCCGCGCGCGAGGAGAAGCGCGTTAAAAAGCAGCGGCTACTATGGCAGATTATTGCCGGCAGTGTAGTTGTAGTTTTGGTCAAGGAAAAGCTGTAACAAAAAGCCCGGAATTTGATGTGAAAAGCATCGACTATCCGGGCTTAATTTAATGCTATATATAATAGGAAGAAAAGTGCTACTTCTAGGGTTATATTGCAAAACCATAATCCGCAGCAGCGGAGAGAAGTCTGTCAAATTCCATGAGGATCACTCCTTAATGCTTTTTACGCTAGAACTTGGACGTTACGATTGACAACACGAGCTTCAACAGCTTGTACCAGGTCACCGCCGATGGTGTTGAAAACGTTGGCTGCGACGATTTTTTGCATCGCTGCGTCGGTTTCGGATTTGGTGAGGTTTTCTTTGGGGTTGGAGATGGTGATGATTTTGGTGCTGCCTGCGGCGTTTTTAAAGACGAGTTGTAAAGATTTTTCCATGGGTGATTGCTCCTTTGTGTCATAATGATTATTTAAGTTAAATGCTTATTGTTAGAAGTTAGGTAGCAGAGAGGCTCCCCTAGGGGGGAGCTGTCACCCGATAGGGTGACTGAGAGGGGACTGAAAGCAATGTTGCTTTAGGCAGAACCCCTCTCCGCCTCGACAAGCTCGGCACCTCTCCCCAAGGAGAGGCTCTCCTACTTATTTACTTTGGCGTTCTGCTTACGCTTCCGCCAGCTCACTCTTCTCGGTCAGCTCAATATCCTTATAAGGCTTTTCCATCAGACCGCCGAGGGCAGTGCCTGCCTCGTACACCTTGTCCAGTGCAGCGTCAGTCTTGATGCCGTTGAAGTTTTTCGCCTTATACTTGGTAGTGCCGTCGGCACCGGTGCCATCCTCAACGTTGATTACCAGAGTACGTTTTAAAATTTCCTGATTGATTTCTGCCATAGATTAAAACTCCTTTCGATGATGAAAAAATGATGGGTATGAAGATAGGCTCCCCTAGGGGGGAGCTGTCGCCGTAGGCGACTGAGAGGGGACTGCTGTCATTATGCTTAGCAATTAACCCCCTCTCCGTCATCGCTTAGCGATGCCACCTCTCCCCAAGGAGAGGCTTTATATCGTCGCTGGGCGATGTGCTTCTACGCCGCCAGCAGCTCAGGCTGCTCCGCCTTGGGTTCATGCGGCTGCAGCAGCTTGTCCCTGAGCATACTGTGCAAATACGCCAAAGCCTTTTTCCGCAGCAGCACGCCTCCCGGGCGCAGGGCCCTCGTTTCCGGCATGCCTTTGAGCATGTACAAATCCCAGCGCATATCGGGATCACCTTGACCGGGACCATATTGGTCGCGACTGGCTGCTTCGGCATGCGTCAGAACTGTATCGTTATTGATTTCCAGCTCCAGCTCATGACACAGGATAGCGACAACCATCGCCATCTGTTCCACCTGCAGCATCGTGGGTGGATATGCGCCAAACACAGGATTGCATTTGTAGGCAAGGATTGCATCCTTAGCGCAACAGAGAGTGACGCCAATGGAGCGACTGTTGCGACGCCAGGTGTGCGACTTATATTCGCGCAGCATATTGCAGGTGAGGTAAAGCTCGCCCTGTTCGCCGATGTTGATGTGGTAATCATCAAAAACCTGCTCGTAGGTTCCTGCCGTCCAATGCAGATAGATGTGAGTGATACCGCCTTTGGCATTTCTAGCCAAGATTCGCAGCTGTTCATGATTAATTCTGCGGGGATTTGTTACAAGCATATATCAAAAAGCTCCTTTGTATTTTTTCTCCCATGCGCCTACTTGCATATCCGGATTCTGTTTTCAGCAAGAGGCGGGAGTGTGTTGTTTTTGCCTCTCACTCTATTACTCGCCTTTTTGGGGTGAAAATTATTACACCTGAAAAAAATAATTTTTAAAAATTTTTTCTGTTTTTCTCTCGGACAGTGTAATAATTTTGCTTCGTTTTTCCCGAGTATAAGAGTGAATCTTCTTTTTCGTTCTTTCTTTTGTTGGTTTTCTTTCTCGCTTTTTCTTCTGCGTTGATAAAAGCTACTAGCGTAAGCTAGTAGTAACCTTGTTCTAAATAATACTACCTAAAGCATAGACGTAAACTACGGTAGCAGTAAAACGCAAAAATTCCTATATGCTACTAAACGCAAAAAAGCTCCCTCAGGCGAGGGAGCGAAATAATTAACCTGCAAGCTGTTTTTTGAGAATACTTAAAGCACGCATTTTATGTGTATAACATGTCTGTACGTTAAGTCCGGTACTGCCGGTAAATGTTTTTATATCCTTGTCATGCAGATACAGCTCACGGATGACAGTCTGCTGCTTGTCAGACAGCTTGCTGACGGCAGCGTTTATACTCAGTCTGGTATCTGCTTCCGCAATATAATCGTGCTTATCGGCAATCGTATCTGCAAAGGTTTCGTCGGCATCCAGAGCATCACAATCAAGCAGGCAGCCTTTTTGATGCAGCCTGTCTAAAAGACGGTAATGCAGATGCTTTTGAATCAGTCCAGGCAGCAGGCGGTAATTATTGCCTTTGTAGGAATGAATAAATTCCAGAAAGATTTCCCAGGCGATATTGACGGCATCTTCTCCCAGTGCATTAAACACGCTCTGACGATGTGCCTCCTTGTTGATTAAGGGGGTGAAGTCTGCACACAGCTTGTCAATGGCAGGCTGTTCAAAGCGTTGTGCTGCCATAAGCAGGTTTTTCAGCTGCGTAGGCGTATGATTGAATTTGTTTTTCGGCGGTATTTTTATATTGTCCAGTTCCTTTCTGTGGCGGTTCGTTGACCGCGTATGGCAGAATTCTGTGCTGTACTGCATCAAGCTCTTGATGCGGCTATTGTATCACAGAAAATTGGAAAGATTCATAAATGTATCAGATATGCTACATATACGTTTTCGCTGCTCTTTTTGTAATACGCTGTTAGCAAAATAGTGATATTTTGAGGTGACAGTATGCTAAAAAGACGCAGAACTTTTCAGGCGCAGGAGATTGGGGAGCTTGATTTTTCCGAGGAGCTTTTGGAGCTGGGAGTGCTGATAGGCTCGTACCGCACGGCGCGGGGCATTAAACAGGAGGATATGGCGAAGCTGTTGGGGATGTCACGTATTACGCTGAGCAGGATTGAAAACAATTGGCTGCCTTTGACTATGGAGAATTTTTTTAAGATGGCTGCTATTTTTGAGGTGCGACCGGAGTATTTGCTGCAGGAGCTGGCGAGGGTGACGCAGAGGAAGTGGAGCAGGAAGGGGGAGGATTGAGGGAGAGTTGGCTTGGTAGAACAAGTTTGGCAAGAATTAACTGAAAATGCGTGACGCTTTAATTTTTTTGTGCTAAAATTAAATAGTGGACATTCAACTCCCCCCCGGGGACATTTTCGGGCGGTAGTTAAAATAAACTTTCCAACCTCCGGGGCTGGGGAAATTTGATGCAAAATTTCTCAGCCTTGGAGGTTTTTTATGTGCGAAGAAAAACAAGCGTCTGCTGATGTGCAGGAAACAGCTTTAGCAGAATTAGACAAAAATATATTGCTTATCCTGCTTAAAGACCGCAGCACAGGAAAGAACATCCTTTGGGCGACAGACGATTACAAGGATCTTGGCATTGGCTTTGCAGCGGATGATGAAATTACCTTACCGGCGATTACCGGTGCTCATGGCAATTTGATTAAACCGCGCGCACTCAAAAGCAAGGAAGAGCAGGGAGCGCGCACCCGCAACATGGCAGAGGTGTTCACCCCTTTATGGATTTGCAACAAGCAGAATAATCTTGCGGATAATGCTTGGTTTGGACGTGAAAACGCCTTTAATACCGAAAACGGGACTGATTGGCAGGCAACTGAGGGCAAAATTGCCTTTCCAGGTGAAGATGGCGCAGATGGCTGGAGAGCTTACATTGCCAGCAAGCGCATGGAAATTACATGCGGTGAAGCGCCGTATCTTGCCAGCCGTTACGATACCATGACGGGCGAAATAGTGCCTTTGGAAAAACGCATTGGCTTGCTGGACAGAAAGCTGCGTGTGGTTAACGAGCGCACCCGCAACCTTAAGGACAGGGAAAGAGGCAAAAAGCGTTGGCTGGAGCTGGCGACACTGGCGGTTCGCAGTACTTATGGCTTTGAATGGGCCGGTGACAACATTTTGCTGGCAAGGGAAAACTTGCTTTTTACTGTTGCCGATTATTACGCTGCCAAGTTTGGCGATGCTTTGGACATGGAAATGCTGGAGCACTTTGCGGAAATAATTTCGTGGAATATTTGGCAGATGGATGGCTTGAAGGCAGTTGTCCCCAATAGTTGCCATGATTATAAAAAAGAACGGCAGGCGGTAACGCCTAACCTGTTTGCAGCAAAGGACTTCAGCGCCCGCACCTTAAAGCGCAGCGTGAGCCCTTGCGATGTGGATGAGGACGAGCGCCAAAAGTGCCAAGGCTGTTTGAAGGATAATATTGATTTGCATAACGGTGTTTATTGCAAGCTTAAGAATTGGTCTACAGGCAAGGTTTTACAGTTTAAGGATATGTTGGACGGTGAAGGGAGCGAGGGTGTTATGAGTAAGGATTTTAAGTTTGATGTGGTTATTGGTAATCCTCCGTATCAGACAGAAACTGCAGAAGTAGTTTCAACAAGTAATAATCAAAAACCTGTACGTAATATATTCCAGTTTTTGCAAGAATCTTCTGATGAAGTAGCAGGAGAATATGTTTGCTTGATATATCCTGCTGGTCGATGGATACATAGATTTGGTAAAGGCTTGCAAGAATTTGGCCTTAAACAAATTAATGATCCTAGATTAAAGAAAATAGTGTTTTATCCTATTACAACTGATATTTTCCCTGGTATACAAATTGCTGATGGAATTTCAATTGTTTTGAAGGATGTTAAAAAGCGAGAGAATGGATTTGTTTATGATTATGTGACAAATGAACTTCAAAAAACGGTGTCTATTGATAGACCTGGCGAACAATTAATGCCATTAAACCCATTTGATATAGAGATTTGCAAAAAAATAGATAACTTTGTTCAAAAAAATAAAATAGGTTACTTACATGAAGCCATCCTTCCACGTTCATTGTTTAAAATTGAAAGCGATTTTGTAGAAAAAAATCCTGATAAAGTTCAACAATACATTGGTCAAAATTATGATTCTAAAAAAACTATCAAGTTATTTACTAACGATAAGGCAGGAAAAATGGGACGTGCTAAGTGGTTTTTGGCTGATAGAGAAGTGGTTTCTAATAACCAAGAATATATAGACGAATGGCAAGTAGTAGTTTCTAGTGCTAATGCTGGTGGGCAAAAAAGAGATAACCAAATAGAAATTATTGATAATAATTCTGCATTTGGTCGTTCAAGAGTTGCTTTAAGGTCTTTCAAAACAGAAAAAGAAGCTAAAAATTTTTATGATTATGCGTGTTCTTATTTAATAAAATATGCTTTTTTAATGACCGATGAATCGTTAACGTCATTGGGAAAGAGAGTACCAGATTTAATTAATTATGCTGATGATAACGGAATTATAGATTTTTCAAGTGATATAAACCAACAGTTTTATGATTTGTTGAATCTTTCTACGGAAAACATTGCATATATCGAGAATAAAGTGAAAAATATAAGGAAAGGATGAATAAAATGGAGAGTAGTAAAGCATTATCTCATAATGATGATTCAGGATTCTTTTTTGCTCAAGAAATGTTAGATGGAGATGTAACTGCAGCAATAAACTTTGATAGACTTCAAAAACATCCCCAATATGGGTATATAATTTTTGAGTATCTTTTATGCGATGAAAAACAATTCAGCAGAGGAATTCATCCTTATACAAGTCATCCAAGAAAATACTGGTATAAAAATAAAAGAAAATTTTTAGGATTATGGAATGCAGCGAAATCACTTAACGCTATACTCTATTTAGTTAACTATTCAAAAAAGGGTACTGCTTATGAAAATGAAATTCTCCTTATCCAAGTAAAAGATATGGATGAAACTGGAATAATAAAAGAAGACGTTCATAAAATGACTAGAGAAAATTTTAAAGAATGGTTTAGAAAAATAAATAGTCAATGTCTTTGATTTAGGGAGATGATGATTATGAGAATTACCCCCTACGCAAACATAGTCCCCAAAATTTACGCTTACACCACTCCCGAAATCGCTCGTCACAACGGCTGGACGAAGATAGGCTACACCGAGCAGCCTTCCGTCAAAAAGCGTGTCGAACAGCAGACCAAAACCGCGGACGTGCGCTTTAACATTGAATGGCAGCAGGAAGCACGCTATACGGATGGAAGCGGTGAATAT
>ENA-ORPK01000667-ORPK01000667.1-human-gut-metagenome-genome-assembly--contig:-NODE-667-length-30399-cov-3.200105_pt1 | contig 30399 bp, 31 predicted proteins | sample MGYA00242139_ERZ509068 | MGnify/ENA primary metagenome ERZ509068 (study PRJEB26280, sample SAMEA2338687) | human gut metagenome | biome: human gut; feature: human-associated habitat; material: faeces... | reverse complement strand
CAATTATCAATAATCTGATACGGTCTTTTCACTTCTCACGTTTCACTTTTCACTTATTGTCTTATTCACTTCTATAAGCCATTAGTGCCTAGTATCTTAGCCCGATACCGACATTAACATTCCTAAACCTGAACTCTTATCAGACTATTTACCTTATTCCCATCTTGTTCAATCAATTTAATTGCATCTTGCATATTTTTTTCTTTTACAAGTTCTGTAATTACAGTAATATCAGCTGTATTATCTTCGGATACACAGCGTTGAACAATACTTGCAAGGCTTATGTCATGATTTGCACAAATCGTTCCAATTTTACCTATTACACCTTTATTGTTTTTAGCATTAATTGATATATAATACTTGTTAATTGTATCCGCAATGTCTTTCATATTGGCATTTTGAGAGTGTTTACACCTCATCATCGGCAAGATATAATCTGATTTTCCAACCTCTGCTGATATTGCTAAAATATCGCCAACTACAGAACTTGCTGTCGGAAATTCACCGGCTCCTGGTCCTGAAAGGGTAATATTTCCTACAGGATGACCACTCAAAGATACCGCGTTAGTTACGTAATCAATGTGGGCTAGAGTTGATTTTTTAGAAACCAACATTGGATGAACCCTTACATCAGCATTGCCACTTTCATCCATATATGCAGAAGCAATCAGTTTGATTTTATAGCCCAAATCGTTTGCAGCGTGCATATCTTGAACTCTAATTTTTGTAATCCCTTCACGATATACATTTTCAATTTTTATACGTTGTTGAAAAGTTATTGAGGCCAATGTCGCAATTTTATATGCAGCATCAAATCCCTCAACATCGCCAGTTGGATCAGCTTCGGCATAACCAAGTTCTTGAGCCTCTTTCAATACACTTTCGTAAGAAGCACCTTGCACATCCATTTTAGTTAAAATGTAGTTTGTTGTACCATTTACTATTGCTTCGATTCTGTTAATTTTATTTCCGGCAAGAATTGTTTTAATTGGCATTATAATTGGAATTCCACCGGCAATAGCAGCTTCATAGAGAATAACTTTGTTGTTTTCTTCAGCAATTTTGAAAAGTTCTTCGCCTCGTTTGGCAAGAAGTTCTTTGTTAGCAGTAACAATATGTTTCCCGTTTTTAATAGCTGTTACAATCAGGTCAAATGCAGGTTCTAAACCGCCAACAAGTTCCGCAACAATATCGATTTCAGGATCATTAACAATTTTGTATGCATCGTCCGTGATTATAGAGCTGTCCAAGCCATCTATATCTCGTTTTTTGTTAATGTTACGAACCGCAATAGCTTTAACTTCAATGTTATCAAAAGATTTTAGAGTTTTAAAAACTCCTGAGCCAACAGTGCCCAGCCCAATAATTCCGATTTTAATTTTTTTTTCCATAGAAAGATAGTATCACAAAACCGCGGATTTTGGCAAGCTTTTAACTTTAAAACAACTATTTACAGATATTTTTTTCCGTCCTATTAACTTCGCCGTTAGAAATATCAATCGTAACTTCTTTTGCATAACCATTTGTTCCGTATGTTGTTACTACTGAATGAACTTCATCCGGATGAGCTTTATTACTTACAAAAGTTTTATTTACAACATTTTTGGTATTTCTTTTAAACAAATTATAATTTGCAACAAACCACTGTGTAGGAATAAACTCACCTTTTTTATATGTAATGTCAAGAACACGTTCCGGTTTTGTTGCTGTTGCAGGAATTTCAATAATTCTGTTAAGGGTATTTCCGTTATCAGAAAAAACTTCTGTTGCAAGGTTTTTAACTAAAGTCTGAGGCTTAAATCCTATTTTCATAATAAAAAATCCTTTCAATAATATTATAGGGGTAGTGTATATTATACACTTAATATAATCCCGTAAATTTTTATTGTAAAGGATTTATTTACAAGTTTTTTCAAATTTTATGTTATTAAAAAAAATATATTCTTTTTTAAGTTTAAAAATTTTTATTTTCAGAAAAGTTATACCAAAAATTTTCATTCTACTTAATCTTGCAAAAGATTTGATTTAAAAAATTTTTATTTAACAAAAACTTTTTTAATTGCAAGGATAATTTTTTCTAACAAAGATTGTTCTTTGGGCATTTCAGGTTCTCTATCGAATGAGAAAATATCGCCTTTTTCTTCTTTCATAAAAATACTTTCATCCAAGTATTTACGTTCTTGTTTTTCCTGTTTTTCCCCTTGAGCCATGTAGCCTAAGTTACCGCCACCGCCGTCATTTTGCATAGATGCTGCCGCTTTGATAACAGGTTTTGTGCTCAAAACATTTACATCGAATGACATTTTATTCACCTTTAACTTACGGACTTTTGCGTCCGTAAACCCCTTTTGTTTCCTTATATATATAAAGTATTTTTCATGAAGAAATGTTACAATTTTATAGTATTTGTTAAGAAAAATTTACAATAAAATATTCTCTCTTTTGATTTTTATATTTAATAATTTAACAAAATAACGCTTTGGCATTTAAATCCGATTTCAAACAAATCCCTTTTTCTTATTGCAACAGAAATATTTGGCGTATGCTTATCAGTAATCAATAAAATTTTTGCGATGCTGTTTTTATAGTCATAATCAATTTTAATATCATTGATAAGTTTTTTATGATCTTTATCCAAGCCATCTGCAAGTCTTAAAATTCCACCTAAACGTTTTACAATTTTCCGCTCGCTTTTTTCTAGAGTATTATAAATTTCGTGTTCATTTTTATCTGGCAAACTTCCCCTGTGATATCTTGCAATACAGCCAATTATTTTAGTTTCGGTTAAATTAAAACCATCAAGACCATTTTCAACAATAATCCGCATAGAATGCTTATTATGTCCTTTAGCTTCTACAGAATACCCAATATCATGTAAAAGTGCAGAAGCTTTTAAGTATTCACGCTCTTCACTCGTCATTTCAAAAAGTTTTTTAGATGCTTCTTCAAAAAGCATCAGCGTAATCCTTCGCACTTCTATCGGGTGCGTAGTATTTTTTGAAAATTTGTTAAGCATCTCTTCAGCTGTTAATTTCATAATTCTCATTAATTTTAACAAAAAAATGGATAACGCACAATATTTTTGCTATGATATTTTTGGTTATGGAAAATACAGATATAATAAACATGGATTTTGAAATTCCTTCTGATGTTTTGGATAAAATTCAGGAGAATATACAGGATATTATAAAAAGCTTTGATATCCCAGACGATAACAAGATGGACGTTATCAAAAAAATTAATTTTATGTACACACAGACAAAACACTTGTCCGAAATAGATGCGCTGACACGATTATACAATCGTAGACATTTTGAGAACAATTTTGAAAGAGAATTCGCTCGTTCAAAACGTTACGGAAGTCCGCTAAGTGTTGCAATTATTGATATTGATTTCTTTAAAAAAATCAATGACACGTACGGACATCTTTGCGGTGATTATGTGCTTAAAGAAGTTGCCTACAACATGGTGAATAATTTCAGACAAACAGATTTCGTATTTAGATATGGAGGAGAAGAATTTGCCGTAATCTTAACCGAAACTCCGGATGAGAACGCAAAAGTACCTTTGGAAAGATTGAGAAAGTTAATTGAAAACACAAAATTCTCTTTCAACGGCGAAAATATAAAAGTTACTGTAAGCATTGGCGTAAGCTCAAATATAAATTGTGATAACGCTTGGAATATGTTTGAAGTTGCAGATAAAGCACTCTACGAAGCAAAAGGCGCTGGACGAAATCAGGTTAGGTCTGCCGTACAATAGAATAGAATGTAAAAATAAAGTAGGATTAAATTATGATTAAAAATTTATGCAAATTATTAGTAATGGTATTTTTGTTGACCGGTGTGGTTTCTGCTACTGAATATACACAGGTTCATGCAGAACATATTCTTGTAAAAACAGCATCAGAAGCTCAACAGATTAAAAGAGAAATTGATAACGGTGGAAACTTTGAAGCTTATGCGAGAGCATATTCACTTTGTCCATCAGGTAGAAATGGTGGAGATTTGGGCTATTTTGGGCATGGACAGATGGTAAAAGAATTTGAAAAAGCTGCATTTGCAACTCCTATCGGTCAGGTTTCTAACCCTGTTTATACTCAATTCGGCTGGCATTTGATTAAAGTGCTTGATAAAGAGTAGATTAGAAACGTGAGTAGGTCGGGATCCCTATCCTGCCAATATTAAACCAAAGATTATAATAAAAAATCAGCATTGACAGATTCTGAATAAGACGAAAATCTACGCTGGATGCTAGATTTTCTGTCTATTCAGAATGACATAAATGCAACTATTCACGTGTACTATTTAACAGGCAAGGCTATGCCTGACAATACCTGCAAACATAGCCTCACATATATTTTATTAATCTCTTATAACTGTCTATACATCCATTGCTTTCAAGATTTCGGTCATATCGACTTCAGTCTTTTTAACATCTGTGTTTGAGTATTTAATTGCATTATCAGGATCTTTTAGTCCGTTTCCTGTTAAAATACAAACGATTTTTGAGCCGGCTTTTACTTGATCTTTAACCTTGATTAAACCAGCAACTGATGCTGCACTTGCAGGTTCTGCAAATACTCCTTCTGTTGAAGCAATTAGTTTGTATGCTTTTACAATTTCTTCATCGGTTACAAAATTAATCATACCATTGCTTTCATCACGAGCATTCTCAGCTTTTTGCCAGCTTGCCGGATTGCCAATACGGATTGCAGTCGCAAGTGTTTCCGGTTTATAAATTCTTTCTCCTTTTACAATTGCAGCAGCTCCTTCCGCTTCAAAGCCCATCATTTTAGGCAAGTTAGAAATTTTCCCTGCCTTATGCCATTCTGTATAGCCTTTCCAGTATGCTGTAATATTACCTGCGTTTCCAACAGGGATAAAATGATAATCGGGAGCTTGCCCAAGTGCATTACAAATTTCAAAAGCACCTGTTTTTTGTCCTTCAATTCTGTATGGATTAACTGAGTTTACAAGCGTAATTGGGTAATTATCGGAGATTTTGCGAACCATTTCAAGTGCTTCGTCAAAGTTTCCTTTAATTGCGATAATTTTTGCGCCATACATCATTGCTTGAGAAAGTTTACCTAGTGCGATATAACCATCAGGGATTAAAACAAAAGTTTTCATGCCAGCCCTTGCCCCGTAAGCAGCTGCAGATGCGGATGTATTACCTGTTGAAGCACAAATTATTGCACCTGAACCTGCCTCTTTAGCTTTCGAAACAGCCATTGTCATTCCACGATCTTTAAAACTTCCGGTCGGGTTGCAACCTTCATATTTCAAATAAATTTCAGCATCAATACCAATTTTTTTAGCCAAATTATCTGCTTTTATTAAAGGTGTATTTCCTTCATTGAGAGTCACAACCGGAGTTTTTTCTGATACCGGCAAATATTCTCTAAATGTATTAATTAATCCTTGATAGTACATAAAACTTCCCTTCTATTCTTTTGTCTAATAATACCACATAAAATTTCTTATGCTTGTTTTGCCATAATTTCGATTTCATTTCCATCCGGATCATTCAAAAATGCAATATACATATTTACTTGAGGCATAAAGAAAGGTTCATAAAGATATTTGTAACCTAGTTTGTTCATTTTTTCCGTAAAATCACTCATTTTATCAAGTTCAAAAGCAAGGTGTCCGAAGGCATTGCCATTTGTATAACCTTCTTTTGGTGTTTCTTTGTTATAAGTCATTTCTATTTGAGTTTGACCATCCTCATCACTCAAGTAATATAACGTGCAATCATCAAGTTCAACTTCACCGGTTTGGTTCATTTCAAGAAGTTCTTTATAAAATTTCATAGACTCATCAAGGTCTTTTACTCTTATCATTGTATGTACAAATTTCATATTTTTCCCTTTCCAAATTCAAAAATTTTAATCTACATGAGATTGTATTCCGTTTGAGGTATTTTTGTCAATTTCAATAACATGTCTTATTATAGTGTGCGCCATTAGCAATAAGTATGGATTAATTTCGTTTGTGTTACCCATATTTATTTTTGCCTGTGGTTTTTCTTGTTTTTCGTTTACAGTTGTCTGCGTACTAGTTTCAAAAGACACTACTGATTCCATAGAATAATGTTTTTCATCACCTTCTATCCGAAGCATAAGCTCGTCTTTAGGAAAATCTTTTACACATTCAATATTTACATGAACAGAATTTGAACTTTCCAAAATCAGTGTTGCTGTTACATTTCCATAATTCAATGTTGTAATTGTTATTGTTAAAATACTGTCAGAGCCGTCAGATTTTTCACCGGCCTCAATTTCCAAATCAAATCCAACACCTTCTTGAAGCGGAAGCCACGGAAGATATAAAAGCATTAAAAGCTTCATCGTTTGAGCAGAATCGTTTTGAGAAGCAGCAGCAATGCTTGCATTTATTAACTTTGCAGTATCTTTAAGCTGAGTTAAATCAGTAATACCGAGTTTTGCAGAATTCGCCATAGTTGTAATAAGTTTTGCAATAGCGTCTTTCCCGTTTGTTTCAATCATTTGCGCTACTTGAGAAAGATTTATTAAGCCATTTGACGACAACGTAAGATTACGCAAAGTACTTTGTAATTGGTTTAGCACAGCCTTGTTCCCGGTTAAGAGCATATTTTGAGCTTCTGTGAGTGATAAGCCTTGTAGCTGTGCCAGAATTTGAGCTTGAGTCTGCGACATCGCATTTCTTTGCATGTTAATATGATTAGCAAATCTTTGGTTAAACTGAGCAAGAGAAATATTGCGTTGTAGCATATAAAAAAGTTCATTCATATTTTTCGGTAATTTCATCATATCTTTTACGTAAGCAGATTGATCACTTCCGCCCATATTACCCATTTGTGGAGTTGGGGTTGTTGGTTTTGGTGTTGCCGAGGCTTGCGGTTGCGGAGTTGGCGAAGGCGTAAAAGATGTTTGAGCAGGTTGAGACTGAGGAGCTTTCCTTTGAGAGTTAAGCGCCTGATAATTTACGAATTTCGAAATTAAATGTCCGAGATTTATATCTGCCATAGCTTTTATTATACTGATTTTTTGGTGTTTGTCTAGTTCGTTAAACAGATGTTACTGGGTTACTAAGTTCGTATCAGCGGTATACACCGCAGTTATTTCGGCAGGTCAGGCTATGCCTGACAAACAACGAATAAAAAAACAGTCTGCTCACTACTCACCATTCACCACTCACTTCTGATACGGTCTTTTCACTTCTCACGTTTCACTTTTCACGTATTCTCTTATTCACTTATAATTCGCATTTCGCAATTCTTGCAATCGAATTTTAGCGGATATTTTTTGCCTTTTTCATCAATTAAAAACAGTTTTTTCGGGGATTTGCACATATCAAATGCAAATTTCAAACAGTGTTTTGTATGCATTAGCTCAATTGTACGAGATTTTGTTTTCCCACTTTCCAATGCCATTTCGCAAACATTACAGCCACAATTTTCATAAAAACATTTTGCTGTATCGTTATAAATATTTGCACGGTAATCCAATTCTTTTTGCGGGAATTCTGCAAATGACATCGGACGCTGAATTTCTCGCTTATAATTTTTTAACCGCTCATTCATCAGTTCAGCAAGGATTTGACGACGAATTTCATTAATCTGTGAAACCGGAATAAATGATAATTCATCCAAAACCTCAATGTTTTCGACATAAAAATTACTTTCGCCTGTTTTTTTTAGCTGTGTAATAAAATTTTCTTTCATCTTTTCAGGATTTTTAGGTGCTTCTCCTTTTGCAATTTTTAGACTAACAGAATTTTTGTCCTCATCAATTGCAGTCAAAATAGAGTTTTGAAAAGTAAACTCCACTCCTATTTGGCGTTTGATTTTAGAATTTTCAAGTTGTTTTTCAAACTTGCGGTCAAAATTTCTAAAAATTTCACATCCAATTGTAAGCCCATCCATTTTATTCGGATAAATTTTATTACCTTCTATTTTATTTACAAGACAGCCCATGCCATTAAAATAAAGTCCGTCTTGTGGGTTCAAATCCTTTGGAGAATTATTTTTTAACCAGTTTATCTCAAAATAATTTTTACCAAGTTTAGAAATTTTGCCAAGTTTTTCTCCAAGGGACTTTGGACTTTCAAAGTTAAAACATTTTTTACGACCGTCAAGAAAATAGTCAGTAAACCCCCTATTAAAACTTTTTCTCACATCCGGTTCAAAGTCAATAAACACTTTACCTGAAGATGTTTTGCCGGCATATTTATCGATTTCGCTTCTATAATATGCAACAACATTTCTAACATAGTTTTTATCTTTTAATCGTCCTTCTATTTTAAAAGATTTTACACCGACATCAATTAGCTCTTGCAAGTGTTTTGACGCATTAAAATCTCTCATGCTCAACAAGTATTTGTCTTTTGCTATAACATTGCCCTTGTCATCAACTAATGAATATTTTTTACGGCAAGCTTGTGCACACTCGCCTCTATTTGCAGAACGCCCACCTATGTAATAACTCATATAGCATTGTCCACTGTATGATACACACAATGCGCCATGAACAAATGTTTCAACTTCAATCGGATTTTCTCCGCTTGACGCAAGTTGGCATATTTCTTTGATTTGTTCCAACGAAAGCTCTCTTGCCAAAATTACACGGGAAGCTCCAATATTTTTGAAAAACTCTACTTTTTCTAAAGATCTGTTATCACACTGAGTACTGGCGTGTATCGCAATTGGCGGAAGTTTCCCTTCTATTGCAAGTTCAAAAATTCCCATATCTTGGACAATAATTGCGTCAACCCCTATGTCATAAAGATCTTGAATTAATTTTTGAGCCTCAAGAAGTTCAAAATTTGTCAATATCGTATTTACAGTAACATGCACTTTTACGTAGAACTTGTGAGCATAGTCAACAATTTCTTTGATATCTTCTAGAGAATTACCGACTTTTTTTCGAGCACCGAAATTTTGTGCACCAATATAAATTGCATCACAACCGGAATTTATCGCTGTGATTGCTGTTTGTTTATCTTTTGCAGGTGCTAACAGTTCAACTTTTTTCATAAGATTTATTATATTACAAATACAGCAATAAATTTTCATGTTAAAATCTAGTTATGTTTACAGGAATTGTTGAAGAAATAGGTAAAATCAAAAGTTTTAACGGAGAAAAACTTGTTGTCGAATGCAAAAAGGTTCTTGAAAATACACAATTAGGCGACAGTATTGCAATAAATGGTTGTTGCCAGACTGTTGTTGATTTGATGAGTAATTATTTTTCAGCCGATGTAAGTTCAGAAACATTGAGGATTACAAAAGGATTTAAAACAGGAGAGAGAGTTAATCTTGAAAGAGCTTTAACTCCGCAAACTCGTATGGGTGGGCATATTGTCCAAGGGCATGTTGATGGAGTGGCAAAATACTTGGGTGATATGAGGTTTGAAGTTTCTCCTGAACTTGACAAATATATAGTTTATAAAGGTTCGATTACTGTAAACGGAGTTAGTTTAACTGTTTCAAAGTCTGAAAAAAATATTTTTAGTATTGCAATTATTCCCCATACACTTGAAAATACTAACCTAAAAGACTTGCATGTTGGTGATTTGGTTAATATTGAAACTGATATTTTAGGTAGATATGTTGAAAAATTTTTATCAACGAAAGATAATAATTTGACAGAAGATTTTTTGAAAGAAAACGGGTTTATGTAATATGGAAGATTTTAAATTTGACAGTATAGAAAGCGCATTAGAAGATTTCAAAAACGGCAAAATGCTCATTGTTGCCGATGATGAAGACAGAGAAAATGAAGGCGATTTGATTTGTTCCGGGCAAATGGTTACACCGGAAGTTATAAAGTTTATGGCAGAGCACGCAAAAGGTTTGATATGCCTTGCGATATCACCTGAAATTGCCGAAAAAATGCAGTTGCCACAAATGGTTGAACAAAACAACGAATCTATGAAAACAGCTTTTACTGTGAGCATTGATGCATCTGAAAAATACGGTGTAACAACAGGGATTTCAGCATTTGACAGAGCAAAGACGATAGAAGTTTGTCTTGCTCCTGACGCTCAACCGTCAGACCTTCGACGCCCTGGGCACTTGTTTCCCTGTGTGGCAAGAAAAGGTGGTGTTTTAACAAGAACAGGACACACAGAAGCAGTTGTCGATTTAGCAAGACTGGTAGGGCATGTTCCGGCCGGTCCAATGTGCGAAATTATGGCGGAAGACGGGCACATGGCTCGTCGAGATGAGTTATATAAGTTTGCCAAAAAGCATGGGATAAAATTTATTTCTGTTGCGGAATTGATTGCGTACCGCTTGAAGTCTGAGAAAATTGTTACTCGTGAAGCAGAAGCTCACTTGCCGACTCAATTTGGTGATTTTGAAATTTACGGCTATTTGAACCACTTGACAGGGCAAGAATGTGTTGCGCTTGTAAAAGATGACGGATCTGATAAACTTCCGCTTGTACGAGTTCACAGTGAATGCTTGACTGGGGACATTTTTCACAGCTTGAAATGTGATTGCAATTATCAACTTCACAGTGCATTAAAAATGATTAATGAGTACGGAAAGGGAGCTTTAGTCTACATGAAGGGGCATGAGGGTAGAGGCATCGGAATTATCAATAAAATCAAGGCATATCACCTCCAAGAAGAAGGACAAGATACGGTTGAAGCGAATGTTTCTCTCGGATTTAAGCCTGATTTAAGAGATTACGGCATGGGCGCACAGATAATTCGGGATTTAGGTTTCAACAATTTCAAATTAATTACAAACAATCCAAAAAAAATCGTCGGTTTGAAGGGTTACGGATTAACTGTACATGATATAGTTAAAATACCGCCATACATAAATAAGTATAACAAGCGGTACATGGAAACTAAAAAAGATAAAATGCACCACATGATATAACTTATCGGTGCAAAAACAAACAAGGAATTAAGGACATGACTGACGAAAACCAAAACTTTGAAGCTAGATTATTAACTCCAAACGATTATAAAGGATTTGCAACCGTATACAATGATTTTAGAGATAGAGCGGTTAGCGAGTACAATTTTGAACTTGAGCCGCTTGGATTTGAAGACTTTATTGATGCGGTTGAAAAAAAACTTATTGAATGTCTTGTTTTGTTTGAAAACAATGTTCCAGTCGCTTTTTTAGTTTATACAACTGCAATCTCTGAAGCAGTTGAACTAAATATAATTCACTCGTTCAAAATGGAAAACATGGTTGAAAGAGCAATGTATTTGATAAAAAAATTTCTTGAACTAACAAAAGCGGAAAGACTTGATAAAATAGTTTGCTATCCAATGTTAGGATCACAAAAAGAATTAATTGGCGACATTGCACGTTACGGTTTTAAATTTGTTGGTATCGCTGTTTTGCGTTTTATGATGTCTGGCACAAACTCTCGAGATATCTTAAAAATCACTCAACTTTCTCCGCTTGATGGTGAATACAAGCTTGTTGATTGGCAAGACAAGTATTTTGAAGATGCGGTAGAAGTTGTTCAAGAAGGTTTTGAGGACAGTGCAGATGCCTTATTTGATCCTAGATTTAAGACAATAGAAGGTACTCGTGATATCATTACAAAGATTGTAAAAAATATTTATGCAGAATTTTTACCTGAAGCAACTACAATAATGCTCTACAATAACATTCCTGTAGGTTTCTGTTTTATGAACCTTACAGGCGGACGAATTGCTAACATCCCTATAGTTGCAATTAGAAAAGAGCACCAAGGCAAAGGCTTGTCAAAACACATGCTTAAGAAATCTGTTGAAAAACTTATTGAAATCACAGATAACGGGCTTAAACCTATTTCAGAAGTTAATACAACAACAGAAACCAATAATTTCCAAGCATTAAAAATGTATCGCCACCTAGGATTTAAAGAAGATTACAATTATCCGCAATCATATTTGCCGGTTAAGGATTAATCGACATAGAAAATTTAAGTAATGTACGATAGAGCGGGATACCTATCCCGCCGATATTAAACAAAAAAGTTCCGGAAGGTTGGGCTTTCCAGCCCAACAACGAATTATTATAAAATAAGCATTAATAGATTCTGAATAAGACGAAAATCTACGCTAAATGCTAGATTTTCTGTCTTTTCAGAATGACATGAATTGCAACTATTTAACGAAACAACTAAACCGAAATGTCATTCCGGACTACGATCCGGAGTCTATTAATTTAGTCAATTATTGTTTCAAAATTAACTATTTATTTTACTCTTAGAAAACCGACTAGTGCAAAAGATAAAGTTCCCCAACATCGCAATGAACTTGTCCCAAAACATTACTCTTTTTGTTCAAATCCTATTCATCTTATCAACATTTTCTTTTACATATTGTTTGACAGCCGGAGTTATAAGCAAATCCGGTTCTGATGCTGTAAATTCATCTAACACCGTAATTCCTCGTTTTATATTACCATTTTCGATATACAAAACACCTAACATCACTTTATTCAGTGCATTTCCACCTTTGCGGTATTCTGCAATTTTAGAATTCATCAACCCTAATTTTTTGTAGCATTGTGCAAGATTTTGATAATACTGTAAATTAAGACTGTATTGGCGGACAGCGTCCTCATACGGCTGTTTTGCCATATTCGGATAACCAATTGCCATATATGCATCACCAATATTTTTATAATAAACAGAAGTTGCTTGTGTATTCGGATTTAAACTAATTGCAATTTTAAATTCCTGAATAGCAGCGTAATAACAGCGTTCTTCCATATACCTTAACCCCATATTATTATGCAAAAAAGCATTCTTCGTCGCATCAATAACATACACGTCCGGTTTTTTGTATCCGGATGCGAGAAAAGTCAAAGCTATTAGTGGTATTAGAATTAGTTTTTTCATAGTATTTAAGTGAACAGTGAAAAGACTTTTACAATTCAATCTCTAGCCCTTCTTGAGCCAAAATTATATTGTCATCTTTGTATTGTTCTTTAATGGAATTTAATTTATTGTCATCATAATTTGGATCAAAATGGAAGAAAACCAGTTTTTCAGCATTCGATTGATTTTTTGCTTCCAATGCCATATCAAAAGTTGAATGTCCGTAACCTTGCTTTGGCGCATAAGCATCTAAATAATCTTCCGTTGTGTATTGCGCATCATGGATTAGTAAATTACAGCCACGAGCGAAGTTTGTCAACTTTTTGTCTCCCCCAGGATAACTTTCTTTATCTGTTGCGTATACCAGAACTTTGTCTTTGTATGAAATTTTGTAAATCAAAACACCTTCTTGAGGATGCGCATAAGAGCGATAACAAGTAATTAAAACATCGTCACCTTCTACTTTTGCATCGTTTTCATTTTCAATACGTTTGATAATCGGGGCTTCACCGTGTCTAAGGATAATACCTTCTGTTTCATTAATATCTTTAATATTCAAATTTCCAGCAATGTCACCTAGATCAAGCGGGAAAGATTTACCAAAAAGAAGTTCGGAAAGTTCATCTGCAAGACTTTCATTGTAGTTTACATTTCCAAAAACATTAATTTGAGAGGATGGAATATGCAAAGGTCTAAAGAACGTAAACCCCTGCAAGTGGTCTTGGTGAATATGCGAAATCAGCACAGTTGCCTTCATTGGAGTTCTTTCATTTGAATCAAGCCCTGATGCAATATATTTGCCAAGTAATTCATTCCCAACATTGATCAAACCTGTTCCAGCATCAAGAATTATCAGGTGTCCATTGACATTAACCTCTACGCAAGAAGTATTTCCACCGTACTGCAAAAAATCCTTGTCAGCTATCGGATAACTCCCTCTTACTCCTCTGAATTTTACGCTAAACTTGCTCATGTTTTTGCCCTCTCTTGTTATTAAATAAAAAGTTTTTTGCATGTGCTATCGCACTAAAAAATGCTTTTGAGCAAAAGTGAACAAAATGCTCTTTTTACATTCCACTTTTTCACTTTTTCTCAATCGTAATCGTTGCATTTTGATCCTTTTCTTCTCCGGAATAAATTGTTATTCCGAATACCAAAAGTTTTGCTAATTTTTGTACATTTTTCAGGTTTGTTTCTTTATTCTGAATATTAAAAACAACTCTGTTTTTGTAGTTTGTAACCGTAATCATTCTGAAAGCGTTTGGATATGTCACCATAGACGGACAGCTTACGTACAAAACATTATCCTTTTGAGTTATTTTTGCCCCGTGATAGTGGCCCTGAAAAACAGCAATCGGATTTTTATACTTATTAAGGATTTTTTCCGCTTTGTCAGCATCAAGCAACCTATGATTTGGACTGTTAAACGGTTCCAAAATCGGTACATGCATAAAAATTAAAATTGTGTCTTTTGGCGAACTCGCAATTTCATCATCCAACCATTGAAGTTGTTCATCGCCCAACCTACCGTTTGCCGTTAGTCTGTCACGAATAATTGTATCTAAAACTATCGCTTTGTATCCCTTTTGAGGAACAAAAGAATAGTATGATTTTTCAAACTTAAAGTTTTTGTTATAATTATTCACCAAATCCATGTAAACTCTTGGTGTCAAATATCCACCATACATCGTGTCATGGTTTCCGAATGCAAAATACCAAGGCACATTAAGTTTTTCTGTATGTGGCAGGAATGCACTTAACTCTTTTTCAAACGGTTTGTCTATTTGATCGCCCGTAAACATTACAAAAGATACATTTGGAGTTGAATTTATCTGCTCAATCGCATCGTCAAGCAATTCCGGAGATTCTCCAACCATTTTGTACGTAGTATTGTTTTGCCCTGTGTAAAAATGAGCATCACTTACTTGGGCAAATTTTAGACTTGCAGTACTACTATAGCTTTGAAGCCCAAATAACATTGCGCCCGCAAGCAAAATTGATATTGACCAGTTTTTAAATCTCGTCATCGCTGATTCCTTTTTTATAACTCTTCTTTTTCTATATCTTTGTGTCATTGCTGTTGTTTATCCAATGTCGCTTTTATGTCATTATACGTCGAATTTAATTCTTTGTCGTCATCAGAGAGTATGATTGCTTTATCAATATTCAATAATGCACTTGTCAAATTATTTTGAGCATAATCGCAAAGCCCTAAGTACTTATAGACCTCAGAGGTTTGAATATTGCGGGAAAGAAGGTTCAATTTTTCTCGAGCGTCGTCATAATTTCCTTTGTAATACAAAATTTTTGCTTCAATTAATAGATATGAAATATTTTCTTCAATTTCTAAAGCTCGTTTAATATCATCTTCTGCCTCTGACAAAGAATTAAGGTTCAAATTTGCATTTGCACGCAATGCATACGCAATATCAGAGTTTTGATTATAACCGATATATTTGTTTAAATTGTTTACTGCGTTTTTATAATCTCCCATCTCTGAATAGCATTGAGCAAGCCCCAAGTAATTTTGTGAATAGTCAGGTTTTAGATTGGTTGCTTTTTGAAAATAGCTTATTGCATTATTATAATCGCCATTATCTCTGTAATATTGGGCAAGCAGGAATATTGACCAAAAATCGTTTGTAGCGCTCGCTAAAGTAGAAATTTGTCTATTCATTTCACCTTGTTTTTTATATTGCTGTGCCTGCTGAATTGTTTTGTCATTATAGGTCAAATACGACTTTGCATTGGGATTTGTTACTCTTATAAGCGTATTTTTCAAATCTTTTGCATCTGCATTGTTCGGTTCAATTTGTAAAATTTTGTCAACATAAATCATTGCATCACTATATTTACCATAAGTCGCATAATCTGAAGCAATATCGAAATAATCCTCAGTCACTTCATTTGCGCAAACTGCAAGACAAGGAAATATTAGACACAATAAAATAAACTTTTTCATAACGAAATTATAACACAATTTCATATAAATGTATGATTAGATTAAAGATAAAAACTTTTTTGCCGTAATATAATAAGTATTATGGAAAAAGAACCACAAAAGAAAAAATATTTTTTTGTAAACCCGTTTGAAAAGCATGAAACCAAAGACCCGATGGCACCGTCTTACATAAAACCAGACGGAACAGAAGTTATTGAAAAAGAAGATGAATTCGGGAAATCGGTCTATGAAAAATGTCCAGATGGTGCTTTGATTTTTAGAAGTTATACTAAAAAAGGTAAACTGTTTCTTGATTATGCAAGAAATTTGAATCTTGAAATCGGTCATCGATACGATGAGGACGGAAACATGGTTTATAAATTTGATTCTGTTTATGATGAACATAATGTTCTTGCAATGAAAAACGAGTTTGATTATGAGTATTACGATGACGGTAAGAAAAAACTTGAGGTAGAAACCTCATTCCCTTCAAATATTACGACATATATGCAGTTTGACGAAACCGGCAAGCGTACTGAAAAGATTGTCGAACGAGGCACAGTAAAAACTTATTACGACGAAAACGACAAGCCTATAAAACGTGAAATCGATAGAGGTTCAGGCGGGATTATTACAGAAAACCTTAGCGAAGAAGGTAAATAGGAACAATTCTCGTCATTCTGAAAAAACAGAAAATCAAGCATCCAGCGTAGATTTTCGTCTTATTCAGAATCTATCAATACCTATTAAATAATACGTTGTTAGGCTGGAAAGCGCAACCCACTATCTATCAATGTTGATTTTTTACTGTTCAATATTGGCGGGATAGTCATCACACCGTAACTAAATTTATAAGTATCGCTGTCGGAATAACTATTCCGACATACTTTTTACTACTCACCATTCACCACTCACTTACGATACGAACTTAGTGCCTCCTCTATTTCATCATCTTTTACCATCGATGGATTTTTCAATTTAACTTTCAAGACTTCATCAAAAATTTCTTGATATTTTGGCGATGGCTTAATCCCAAGAGTTTGCAAATCTTTTCCTGTAATATCAAGTTTAATCTTGCGCAAATCGTCAAGATAGTGGCGTGCCCCTGTTTCGTCTTTTGTAATTGCATAGAGCAAAACGGTTTCAATTCGTGCGTTTTGAAAAGTTTTGTAGAGTTCAAAGTCAGATTTCAAAACCTCTTTTGGCACATCGTCTAAAATTTTCTGCTCAATTTTTGTCAAAGGAAGTCGTGACAAATCGCCAAGAATTCCGACGTAAACCAGCCAGATGGCAGCTGGACAGCTAGACGGCCGGTCAGCTAAGTATTTATTAATAAACTTTTCAACATCGACTTTTGGTATTTCAACATCGTTCGGAGTGACGAGTTTGTAGATTTTTTGGTCGATAAATTTTTGGAATGCAGATTGAGAATTTAATGAAAACGTTTCAATCAACTCTTTTTTCACCCTTTTATAGCTCATATCATAATTTATATTCGCCAAATATTCATCTTGAAGTTTTTTTGTATGTTCTTCAAGTTCAAAACCAAAGCGAGTAGCAAATTTCAGCCCTCTGATAATCCTAGTCGGATCATCAATAAAACTTTCGTCGTGTAAAACTCTAAGTTTTTTATTTTTCAAATCTTCTAAGCCACCGACATAGTCAACAATTTCGCCGGTCGTAACAGATTTTGCAAGTGCATTAATAGTAAAATCGCGACGCATAACATCTTCCTTTAATGAACAACCGATTTTTTCAACAACAGGAAGATGTCCTTTTTGGGGGTAACTTTCAGAACGTGTTGAGGCAAAGTCAACAGTGACTTCACCACTTGCCTCAACGGTGGGGCTGGTGGTGCATGGTGACGGGTGAAAGGGGATAGCAACCCTAACCGTCCCAAAATCAGGATTAACCTGAACAACTTCACCAAATTTGGAGCAATATTCAATAGCATTTCCGACATACGTAATATCCACATCAAGCGACTCTCGTCCGAGGAGTTCGTCACGCACAACTCCGCCGATATAAAACAATTTATTTGAATTATCGTTTATTTTGATGATGCTCATATTGGTTATTTTAGCGTAAAATGGAAGAAAAGTGAATAGTGAGTGGTGAATAGTGAACAGTTCATTTCGGTCTTTTTGTTCTGAAAATACAGCGTATAGCACTTATAAGAACTACTCACTATTCACTACTCACCACTCACTAAATTTAAATACAATCAACCTCAAAAGGAGAGCCATAAGCTATGCTACAAGAAGCTTCACGAGCAATAAATTCAGCATTCAATAACAGTTTTATAAAAAAATTAAGCCAATATCTTCACGATTGTGTGAGAGAAGAAGTTAAGAGTTCCACATTCCGCAACCTCAAAGGCGACAAGGATAACAAATGGATTTTTCTGAAAGGCGAAGAACAATTGTTCTCAACTGGGCAGGAATTTATTTCGCTGGAAGGAAGTAACCCAAAACTTACAGAACTTATGATTCAGAGCGATTTGGGACAAAAAGATAAATATCTTATTTATGGTTATCTCTTTTTGGTTGGAAAAAGTTCGAAAAGCAAACGCCAGAACGAGTTTTTGACTCCGCTTTTGTATATGCCATGCAAACTTGAAAGAAATGGCGTGAATATCAACTGTTTTCCGCTTGATGAGGTTTTGTCACTGAATACAGGTGCACTTGCGGCACTTATGCGAAAAAATGATGACGAGGACGAAGTTGATTTGTTGTTGGAAGGTATTCTTGATGTGGTGCCGGATTTGCCGATTACACAAGAAAAATTAGATATCTTCTTGACTACTCTGAAATCTCTTGTTCCGGAAATCGAAATTGCTACAAATATAGATGACTACAAGGAAGATGACAACGTTTCTAAGTTGAAAGATTTTTATAAAGAAAAAATCGACGGCGACAACGTAGATGAGATTATTGAAGAAGAAGAAAATGAGCAGGCTAAGCAGAAAGTTAAGCTTGAAAAAATCGCTGTAACTCCGCAAAGTGCAATAATTTTGACAAAACGTCCATCTGTTACGGCCGGAGTTTTACACGAGTTGACTCAAATCGCTGAAAAGCCTTCCGGCATCTACCGAGAAACAGCTTTGAGCATAATTAATGAAGAATATTCTCAGAGCAAAGAAAAATCGGCTCCGATGAAGGATATGAACAAGATTACGGATTTTTATCCGATTACACCGTTATCTTTGAGTGATAGTCAATTACAAGTTGTAAAAAATATTGATAACAGCAAGTTTGTTGCGGTTCAGGGACCTCCGGGAACAGGGAAGTCACAAACTATCGTAAACCTTGTTGCACACCTTGTTGCAAATGGCAAAACAGTCCTTGTCGCATCACGTATGGACAAGGCAGTTGATGTTGTTGCAGAACGCTTAAACGACCTTGGCGCAAGCCACATGGCGCTTCGTGCAGGGCGTTTGAACTACCAAAGACAGTTGAGCGAAGAGCTAAACAACTTGCTTTCGCAGAACAATTCTGACCTTGATGAAGATGTTGAAGATATTCTTCTTGTCGACACGAAAGATATGAAAGATCACCTCGACATGCTCAAAAACATGGAAAACAAGTCTGAAACTATTATCAAGCTTGAAAAAAATTGGCATGATAAGTTGTTGGAAGTCGAAGAGCAAGAAAAAATCTTGGGCAAACGCGAATTTATCAAAAAATCTATCAAAAAAGGTGAAATTGATATGATTTCAGGCATTATAAAAGTGCTTGAACACAATATGGAAAAAGCTGGTTTTATCTCTAAAATCGCCAACTTCACAAGTCTTGGACAGCTGAAAAAAATCTTGAATTTGAAAGATTTTGACGTAACTTATGAAAATATTGGCAGACTCAAGCAGGAACTTGAATTTGCGAATATGGAGTGGACTTTGCGCAAGATTGAGGCTGATATTCAAAAAACAGGTAATCTCCACATGTTGTCTGAACAAATTAGGACAATGAAACGCAAGCAAAAAACTCTTGCGACAAATATTCTGAAAAACAAGCGTCGTGAGGCTTTAAAAGAACTTTTACGTGACGAAAATAAACGCAGAAGGTTAAAGGTTCACGCAAAATCTCTTGTAGCAAATCGAAAACGACTTCAAACAAATATTTTGGAAGAAGAAGATTTCAGACCGCTTTTGGAAGCTTTCCCTTGCTGGTGCGTAACAACTTATGCCGTATCGGACTCACTTCCACTAAAACCAGGAATGTTTGATGTTGCAATCATTGACGAGGCATCTCAATGTGATATCGCAAGCTGTTTCCCAATCCTATTTAGGGCAAAACGTGCGGTAATCGTGGGTGACGACAAACAACTTCCACATCTTTCATTCCTTGAAAAAGCAAAAGAACAATCATTCTTGAGCCAATACGGAATTCCTGATAAATACCAATTGATGTGGCGTTTCAGGACAAATTCAATGTTCGATTTGGCGGACTACTATTCAATGAATTCGGTTATGTTGGACGAACATTTCAGGAGCCTTCCGCCGATTATCAATTTTTCAAACCACGAGTTTTACAACGATAGAATTCGTGTAATGCGTAAGGATAAACCCGATGAAAACGTACTTGAACTCGTTGAAGTTATGGACGGAAAGGTTGATTTTGACGCAACTCGTAACCTGCCTGAGATTGAGGCATTGGTAAAACGATTACACGAGATAATCATTGAGGATGAGCGCAAAAACCCTGACAATCCTGTTACTGTCGGAATTATTTCGCCGTTCAGAGCTCAGGTTGAACAGTTGAAAATTTCTGTTTCTAAGGTTTTGTCTGATTATATGATTAAGAAACACCAGATTGAAATCGGTACAGCGCATACTTTCCAAGGTGATGAACGAGACATAATGATGATTTCGTGGGCAGTTGCAGACAACAGTTACACGCAAAGTTTAATGTTTATGCAAAAGGCAAATTTGTTTAACGTTGCAATTACTCGTGGCAGAAACAAAGTTATCAACTTCGTTTCTCGTAACCCGAGAGAGTTGCCGGAAGGGCATTTCAGAAACTATGTTTCTTATATGCAAAACTATCAAGATAAAAAACAAGCTTTGCTTTCAGGAGAAATCGACGAAAATATTTACAAAAATTCGTTTGAACGTGAAGTTGCCGAGAAAATTAGAGAACTTGACCACAGAGTTGTTGCAGGTGCAGATATCGCCGGACTTAGTGCAGATTTGCTTGTTGATGACAAATTCGTTATCGAAATCGATGGTGTTGAAGACAAGACAAAATCGCATATTTCTAACATGAAAAAACAAGCTATCATTGAGCGTTCTGGATTTAAAGTTAAGCGAATAACCTTCCGCGAGTGGCAATATTCACCAAAAGCTTGTTTAGATAGGGTATTGATTGAGGATTAATACATGAATTTTAAAGACAAATTTTATAAAATTATCAATACAGAAATTTTTAATTACTGCAGTAATATAGGGTTGGTATATTTTTATATATTTCTTGCACTGCTGATAATAGCCATATGTTTTATTAAATATATGAACACATTAGGTTGGTTTTATCTAATTTTTATAATATATGTATTAATCCCAATGTCAATATTATTAGTTTTTATTATTCCTATTATATTATTAATTGAAACAATTCTGAAAGAGGATAAAAAAGAAAATTTGCAAATACTCAAGCCAAGTAAAGTTATGCATAAATATTTAGGATTCATAACGTATTCAATAATTTTTGTAGTAAATATTTTTATGTTTTTCGCAATGGTGCTAAGTAAAATGAAAATTAAATAGGGAACGCCCAAACCTCTAAACTGCACACGAACTATATAGATTTAATTAAAAAAGCTCTAGCAGTACTAGAGCTTCTAATAAAATTGATACTAATTTTATTATAGGTGCGACGGAGTGGTTAAGTTGTAAGAGAGCTTAACCGCTCTTCCCTATATTTTTGTTATAACTTATTTTTTAGAAATTTCAACCATTTTATCCTATCAAGCAATCCGAATTTTTTGAATTCACCTTTTTTTACAGATACAATTTCAAATGCTTCCGGTTGAACTGTTCTTGAAAATTTGATATCAGGTTCTCCAAAAAGCATTACATACGAAGGTTTATAGCCATCCGGAATACCTAAATAATCTACCAATTCAGGCATTGCCTGCAAGCAATACTGTATAAGCCCGCACCAGCAAGTTCCAACATTCATACTATTTGCATAAAGCTCAAAATAACTCAATGCAATGAATGGATCGACATTTTTGCAAGGCGCATTAATAGGCGCAGAAACAACCACCAAATGCGGAGCTCCTCGAAACAAAATATCTTCTCCAGACACAATTGATTTAGCATAGCGACTAAATTTTTCTGCAATAATTTTTACTGGTTTTATAGTCAAGGCATTGCGAATTTTTGTATTTGTATAATCTCGAAACTCGTTCATAACCTCTATATCATCAATAAATGCGAAGTGAAGTTTATGAAAATTCACTCCGGTCGGAACGTATCTGAGCATGCTTTTTAATTTTTCTAACTTTTCAGAATTCAAATTTTCTTGCTTATAATGTCTGCAACTGCGTCTTGATTTAATCAAATTTAAAATCATATCAGGATTTTGCGGAAGAATTTCATCTGAATTTTCAGGTTTTTTATTACAGACACTCACCGCTCCTACAGGACAAACTGCCAAACAGTGTTGGCATTTAAAACACCTCTTCTCATTAATCACCGGGAATTTTTCATCATCAAATTGTAACGCCTTGGCAGAACAATCTTGAATACACTTTCCACAGTGAATACATTTCTCTTTATCGATTTCAAACATAATAATCTCCTATTTTGCAATAATTATAATAGAAAAATAAAATTTATGTAAACATAAAAAGAAAGCCCCTTTTTCAAGGAGCTTAACATCACTTATTATTTTGCTTTTACGTTATTATTTTACTTCTTTAATTACAAGAGAAGCATTTTGACCGCCAAATCCGAAAGAATTTGACAATGCTGCATGAATATCTGCTTTTCTTGCTTTATGTGGTACGTAATCTAAGTTAGCAACATGTTCATCTTGATTATCAAGGTTGATAGTCGGAGGAACAATGTGTTCATTAATTGCTTTAACACAAGCGATACATTCAACCGCACCAGTTGCACCCAAAAGGTGACCGTGCATTGATTTAGTTGAGCTTACTAACAAATCTTTGTTTGTATCTTTGTCACCGAAAACGTACTCAATAGCTTTTGATTCAGCTACGTCGCCCAAACCTGTACTTGTACCATGAGCATTGATATACTGAACATCAGTCGGCTTCATACCTGCATCATCCAATGCAAACTGCATTGCGTGGATAGCGCCTTGTCCTTCCGGATCAGGAGCAACAACATCATAAGCATCACCTGTTTGACCATATCCAACAACTTCAGCATAGATTTTTGCACCACGTTTTTTAGCATGTTCATATTCTTCAAGAACAAGAACGCCAGCACCTTCTGACATTACGAAACCATCTCTTTCAACGTCCCAAGGGCGAGAAGCTTTTGTAGGCTCATCGTTACGTTTAGAAAGTGTTCTTGCACTAGAGAAAGCTCCAATACCAACGTCACAAATAGTAGCTTCACAACCACCCGCAACCATAATATCAGCATCACCATATTGAATTGATCTAAACGCATCACCAACTGTGTGAGTACCAGTTGCACAAGCGGAAACAACTACTTTGTTAATACCTTTAAAACCGTGACGCATTGAAATACGACCTGATGCCATGTTCACAATCATCATAGGAATTGTAAACGGAGAACATTTGTTAGGTCCTTTTTCAAGAATTCTAACATGGTTTTCTTCAAAAGTTCTGAAACCGCCAGCTGCAGAACTAACCATAACACCGATTTTATAAGGGTCTACATCTTTTACTTCGTCCAATTTAGCATCTTTGATAGCTTCATCAGCTGCAATAACTGCAAACTGAATGTATCTATCCATTTTCTTAGCTTCTTTTGGATCAATATATTCTTCAGGGTGAAAGTTTTTAACTTCACCAGAAATTTTTACAACGTGCTTACTGATATCAATAAGCTCAGAAGTACTTATTCCGCTTTTTCCTTCAACAAGACTATTCCAAAATTTATCAACACCAACACCAAACGGTGTAACTGCGCCAAGTCCTGTGATAACTACTCTTCTTTTTGTCATCTCTTTACCTTTTTAACTATCTTTTAAATATACGAGGGAGAAAATTCAATATTAAATTTTCACCCTCGCAACTTTTTATGAACAAATCGAGTCTCAGCAGCGAGTTTAAGAGAGGCAACTCCATGCTAATTCTCGACTAAGCTGCAGCCTATTTGCTGTGAGCATCAATGTAAGTAACAGCGTCTTGAACTGTTTGAATTTTTTCAGCTTCTTCATCAGGGATTTCGCAACCGAATTCTTCTTCGAAAGCCATAACCAATTCAACTGTATCCAAAGAATCAGCACCCAAATCAGCTGTAAAGCTTGCTTCTGGAGTAACCAATGCTTCATCAACGCTTAATTGATCTACTACAACTTTTTTTACTTTTTCAAATGTACTCATTTCTAATTTCCTCATAATTAATTGTATTACTATACTATTTGTTCTCTTACATTATACTTAACGCAAGAAATTTTTGCAAGAAATTTACAATTTGGTTTCCATATTGTTAAAAATCTTAACTTTTTTATAAAGTGAAAAGTGAAATGTGAGAAGTGAAAAGACCTTTACAAGTGCTACTACACAAAATATATTTTTGAGTGAAGCGAACTAAATAGACTTTTCACGTTTCACTACTCACTTTTCACATAAATTCTAGATAATCAACGCCCCAGCAACTTCGATTGCTTGACCTGAAACGTAATCAGCATCAAGAGCTAAGTATTTAACTGTTTTTGCGATATCTTCAGGAGTTCCAAGACGTTTCATCGGAATAGCTTTCAAGTATTCATCAATGTTAGGCAAGTTAGCTGTCATAGCTGTTTGGATAAATCCAGGACATACAGCGTTAACTCTGATGTTTCTTGAACCAAATTCTTTTGCAAGAGTTTTTGTCAAACCGATTAAGCCAGCTTTTGATGCTGAATAGTTAGCTTGACCAGGGTTTCCGTGAAGTCCAACAACACTAGACATGTTGATGATAGAACCTTGACGAGCTTTCATCATATATTTGATAACTGCGTGAGTAACGCAATATGCACTAGTCAAATTGATTTTGATAACTCTTTCCCATTGTTCCATATCCATTCTGATGAACAAACCATCTTTTGTAATACCTGCATTGTTCAACAATACGTCGATTTTACCGTGTTCCGCAATCATTTTGTCAACATTTTCTTGAACAGCTTCTGGGTTTGAAACGTCAAATTGGTAGAAGTAAGCATTAGCTCCGCAAGCCTTGATTTCGTCTAAAGCCGGTTGAGCTTTTTCAGCTTCACAAATGTCGTTAATAATAATGTCACAACCTGCTTTTGCAAGTTCCAAGGCACAAGCTAACCCGATACCACGAGAACCGCCTGTTACCAAAGCAATTTTTCTTTCAGTCATTAATTTTCTCCTTATTTATTAAAATAAAATAAAAAACGAATTTATCTTATCCCTCAAGTCAATTGTAGCATAAATATGCAAGCTTTGTCAGTTTATTAACAAATTTGAAGAGAGGAGAATGATGAAAGCAGCTAGAAAGCGAGGTAATTAAGCGAGAGTTAGTTACAGGAATAAAAGACGATAGGACAACAAGACGTAAAGGCGATAATATTAATTGTAAATTGGAATTAACTGATAAATAAAATTCATGGCTTGAAAAAGTTATTATAAAATATATACAATTCGCAAAAAAGGTGAAGATATAGCATCTCCACCTTTTTTTAATGAATATTTTTACTTATTTACACAAGAGCCAATTCTTCTTTCAACGCTGCAACTGTACTTTCCAAAGATGCTTTATCAAACACGTTGAACATTTTAGCTTCCGGCGCAATTTTTCTGTTCAAACCTGCAAGAACTTTACCAGGTCCGATTTCTACAAAAATTTCAACGCCGTCATTTGCCATTTGTTGGATTGTTTGAGTCCAATGCACTGATGAGCAAATTTGTTTTGGCATTTTTTCTCTGAAATCTGAACTTTCGATAGTTGCCTTAGCGTCAACGTTTGTTACAACAGGAATTTCAGCATTATTCAATTCCAAATCAGAAACAAATCCTACAAATTCCTTGCTTGCATTTTCCATAAATTTAGAGTGGAAAGCGCCTGAAACAGGAAGTGGAACAACTCTTCTTGCACCTTTTGCCAACAAGATTTCTCCGGCTTTTGCAACTGCATCATTGTCACCTGTGATTACAACCTGAGCAGGTGAATTGTAGTTTGCAACATCAACATAACCAACACTTGATGCTTCTTTTAATGCTTCTTCCAAAGCACCCTCAGGAGCGTTCAAAATTGCAGACATCGCACCACTTTTCTGCCCTGTCGAACTATCTTCATTCAATTTTCCAAACTCACCTGAAGGCTTTGCGCTTGCACTCATCAAGTCAGCTCTTTTTTGAATTGCTTTAAATGTAGTTTCCATAGACATAACACCGGCTTCGTACATTGCACAATATTCACCCAAAGAGTGACCTGCAACAAAGTCAGGTTTGATATCCAATTGAGATTTCAAAGCTTCCAACGCCGCAATTGACATTGTTACGATACAAGGTTGAGTGTTTACAGTTTGTTTCAAAGAATCTTCCGGTCCTTCAAAGCAAAGAGTTGTAATGCTTTTGCCCAAAACTTTATCTGCTGTGTCAAAAACATTTTTTGAGCTTTCAAAGTTTTCATATAAGTCTTTTCCCATGCCTACTGCTTGTGAGCCTTGTCCAGGGAATAAGAATGCGATTTTTTTAGTCATAATTTTATCCTTTATGTTTTATTTTAAGTTACTAAGGCACTAAGTCCATTTCGGTTTAGTTTCGCTGTTGGGTTAGTAAACCCAACCTACAATAACCCTCAGAATAACGATTAATAGTTTCTGTTTCGGACTTATCGCCTTTACGTCTTATCGTCCTATCGTCTTTTATTCCTGATACGACCTTACTGCCCTAGTGCCTTAGTAACCTAGTAACTTAACTCTCGCTTAGCGACCTTCACACCAATATTTGAAGTATGAATGAACATCATCGCAGAGGGCTACGTGCGTGAACATTTCACCAATATTCAAAATATGAATGTGCATCGTCGCAGTGGGCTACGTGCGTAGCACTAGCAAATGCCTTCACGAAGTCTAACGATTGCACCGCCCCAAGTCATACCGGCACCAAATCCGCAAAGAATTGCAGTAGTTCCAAGTTTAACTTTTCCTTTTTCAACGCTTTCTGCCAAAGCGATTGGAATAGAGGCAGCTGATGTGTTACCATAATATTTGATATTTGTAACAACTTTTTCATCAGGATATCCAAGTCTTTCTTGTACAGCTTGAATAATTCTGATATTTGCTTGGTGAGGGATTAGATAATCGATATCGTCAGCCTTCATACCTGATTTTTCAACCAAGTTTTCTACATAATGAGGCAAGATTTTTGCAACAAAAGTGTAAACTCCACGACCGTTCATTCTGATTCCTTTTGGTTTTTCTTCATATTGTTCAACCAACGGGCAATTTTTTCCATCAAATGAAAGCTCGATTAAGTTTCCATAGTTACCGTCTGCTTCAATATCAATTGAGATTACATCATCAATTCCGTCCTCAGCTTGAGTAACAACCATAGCACCTGCACCGTCACCGAACAAGATTGAAGTACCTCTATCAGTCCAGTCAACAAGTCTTGAATTGTTATCAGTTGCAACAATCAAGATGTTTTTGTACATGCCTGATGCGATATAAGCTTTTGCAATGCTCAAACCGTAAATCAAACCAGAGCATGCTGCTGTAATATCAAATGCAGGGATAGGTTTTGTAATGCCTAATCTTGATTGAATATGACAAGCGATTGCAGGGTACAAATCAGGAGGAGCAGAAGATGCAGCCAAAATCAAATCGATTTCTTCAGGCTTCATTTTAGCCTTAGCCAACGCATTTTGAGCAGCTTCCAAACCTAAGTCGATAGCGTTTTGTTCACCAGAAACAACACGTCTTTCTTTAATACCTGTACGAGTATAAATCCACTCGTCAGAAGTTTCATATAATTTTGTCAAATCATCGTTTGTAATAACTGTTTCAGGCAAGCTATAACCAACACCTGCAATTCTCAACGGAATTAATTTATCTGTCATCTGTTTTTATTCCTCATAAAACTTAGCTATTTTTTCGTTCACGCCTGTTTCAACAGCGTGTTTTGCAACTCTTACGGCATTTTTAATTGCATAAGCTTTACTTCTGCCGTGAGAAATTACTGTGATACCTTTAACACCTAAAAGCAAAGCACCACCAAATTCTTCATAGTTAATTTTTGTATAAATTCTTTTCATGAACGGTTTTGCAAGAAGTCCGATAATTTTACCTGCCAAATCAGCTTTAAATTCTTGTTTCAACATTCTGAACAACATTGAAGATGTACCTTCTGTAACCTTCAACGCAACGTTTCCAACGAAACCGTCACATACTACAACATCGCATACACTCAAGAAAATTTCTTTACCCTCAATGTTACCAACAAAGTTAATCTTTTCTTGGTGTTCTTCCAAAATCTTATAAGTTGCCTGAGCAAGTTCGTTACCTTTACCCGCTTCTTCACCGATGTTCAAAACACCAACCCTAGGGTGTTCAATACCTAAAACGTTTTTAGAGAATGTTGCACCCATAATTGCGAATTGATAAAGCATTTCAGGTGAACAATTGCTGTTTGCACCACCATCAATTACAACGATAGGTTGTTTAATTGTAGGCAAAGTAACTGCGATTGCCGGTCTGTCAATTCCCGGGATTCTACCCAAACCAAACAAACTTGATGCCATAGCAGCACCTGTTGAGCCTGCAGCAACAACTGCATCAGAGCTTCCTTTTGCAACTGCATCAACAGCTAGAACGATAGATGATTTTTTCTTTTTACGAATAGCTTGACCAGGAGCCTCACCCATTTCAATAACTTCTGAGGCATGAGTAATTTTGATGTCTAATTTTGATGTATCAATCTTAATACGGCACTTTGCAGGCCCACCTTTACCATAATCGGTCATAAAGCCTTCGTGAGAAATCTTATCGAGTTCTTGTTCAATTCTATCTTGTTTACCTACAAGCTCGATTGCAACTCCATATTCTTTAGCTGCCCATACAGCACCTGCCACGATTTCGTGTGGAGCATGATCCCCGCCCATTGCATCAATTGCTATTCTTGTCATCTTATCCCTCTCTATCAAAAAAAAGATACTAAATTACTAAGGCTCTAAGGCACTAGGTATCACAAAAATATAATTGCCCAGCGCCTTATTGCTTAGTATATCTATTATTCTTCAGTTTTTTCTTCAGCAGGAGCTTCTGCTTTTACTTCTTCAACTTTTTCTGCTTTTTTAGCTGATTTTTTTGCAGGTTTCTTTGCTTCTGCAACTTCTTCAACTCTATCTTTCAAGCTTACAGGTTTTCCTTTGTAAGTTCCGCAAGCTGTGCATACTGTGTGAGTCAATACTGTTTCACCACAATTAGGGCATTTAGTAGTTTCTGGTTTTGTAGCTTTCCAGTTACTTCTTCTGCTTCCTTGTGCTGAATGTCCTGTTCTTTTCTTAGGTACTGCCATTTTTCTTTTTCCTTTTTATTTTTTATTACTACTTATATTCTTCCTAGTTTTCATTTATTTTTATATTTTTGAAAACATCAAGTCTTGGATCAGACAAATTTTCTTCTTTCATAAATTTGTCCCCATTACAATTTATACCACAAACTTTCTTATTTGGTAAATTTAATATTACAGATTGATACAATAAGTCATAAATATCAATTTCTTCTGCGCCGTTCAAATCGGTTACAAACTGTCCGTCTTTCAACTCGAACTCTTGCCCGTAATCATCTAACAGAGTGTTTTTGGCATACATTTCATTAATATCAAAATCAAAATCATAATCGTATTCTTTCAAACACAAATCACATTCCAATTTCACTGTTCCCTTAACATTTCCGCATACTTCTATAAATTCACCAAGTGACTTAATTTCTAAATCTGAAACAACCGGAGCAACACAATCCAAACCATCAATTTTATCTTCAAAATGAAAATCAATAGTTTTAGACGAAGTATTTTCCAATTCTTCTATAGAAATTTTGTAATCCATTATCCTACGTACTGTTCTTCCTGTATTGCAAGAGAAGCTATTTGATTAGAGATAAAGCAAACTTTTTTCAAAGGTCCCTGAGTTTCTTTTTCAATCAAAGTAGCTGTTGCACTTCGCATTGCTTGCTGTAATTCTGCATAAAGTTCTTCCGGTTTTTCAACATAAAGCACCAAAGGAGCTGTTGCGCCTTTCAAAAATACCAAAACCGAAGTTCTTTTTTTTATATTTTGTGGGTTAAATTGTTGTGCCATTTCACACTCCTTCTTTAGTAATTACAATTATAAACAAATGTTACATAATTGTCAATTTTTATTTATTTTAGTGAGTTGTGAATGGCATTTAGATACATAATATAGTTTTATTATAGCAAAAGATAGGTAAAAAGTGAAAAGTGAAACGTGAGAAGTGAAA
>ENA-ORPK01000661-ORPK01000661.1-human-gut-metagenome-genome-assembly--contig:-NODE-661-length-30660-cov-4.784741_pt1 | contig 30660 bp, 28 predicted proteins | sample MGYA00242139_ERZ509068 | MGnify/ENA primary metagenome ERZ509068 (study PRJEB26280, sample SAMEA2338687) | human gut metagenome | biome: human gut; feature: human-associated habitat; material: faeces... | reverse complement strand
ACCAAAATACCACCCAGGAAGACAACAAAGTCATCCGGGTGGTATTTCACTAACTTTCAATTTATTTCTCTTCCACCGGAATCTGCTTCAGATTCTCCACAGGCTCCAGGATCTCATTACTGCGGATGTCAATGATAGGTCCTCCGGTACCTTCGATGTATTCTCTGGTAATGGTGACTCTTCCGATATTGTCATCCTTGGGGATCTCGTACATGATATCCAGCATGAAATCCTCAATAATGGAACGCAGGGCTCTGGCGCCGGTGTCACGTTTCATGGCCTTTTCGGCAATGGCATCGAGGGCATCGTCCGTGAACTCCAGTTTCACTTCATCCAGTTCCAGGAGCTTTTGGTACTGTTTCAAAATGGCATTCTTCGGCTCTTTCAGGATCTTCACCAGCATCTCCTTGCTCAGTCCCTGCAGAGTACAGATGATAGGCAGTCGTCCGATGAACTCCGGGATCATGCCGAACTTACGGATATCCTCTACGGTCACCTTAGATAAGATATCGGTATCTTTATCGTATTTGTCCTTCAGCTCGGAATTAAAACCGATGGATGCGGTCTTGGTCAGGCGCTCCTTGATGATCTCATCCAGATCCGGGAATGCACCGCCGCAGATAAACAGGATATTGCGGGTGTTCACCGTAGCCAGGGGCACCATGGCATTTTTGCTATTGGCACCGACCGGTACTTCCACCTCGGCACCCTCCAATAATTTCAACATGCCCTGCTGTACACTTTCACCGCTGACATCCCGGGAATTGGTATTTTTCTTCTTGGCGATCTTGTCGATCTCATCAATGAAAATAATACCTTTCTCCGCTTTCTCTACATCGTTACCGGCGGCTGCCAGCAGCTTGGATACTACGCTCTCGATATCATCACCGATATATCCGGCCTCCGTCAGTGACGTAGCATCGGCAATTGCCAGAGGCACATCCAGCAGTTTCGCCAGTGTTTTAACTAAATAAGTCTTACCGGAACCGGTGGGACCGATCATAAGGATATTGGACTTCTCGATCTCGATCTCATCCATGGTATCAGTCGCAACTCGCTTATAATGGTTGTATACTGCGACAGAGATAACCTTCTTGGCTTTTTCCTGTCCTACCACATATTCATCCAGGCTTGCCTTGATCTTATGTGGTGCCGGAATATCCTTGATGTTGAATACCGGCTTGGGACCTTCGGCTTTCTTTTTCTTCTTGAGTTTCTGCTTGTTGGGGATGCCGCCGTCTCCCTGGAGGTCTGCCAGATTCACAAAGCTGATATTTGGGAATCCGTTCTGTCCGCCAAACTGGTTCAGATCGCTCGGATTATTCAACATGCCCTGGTAGTCGAACTGGCTCACAGTCTCCATGGTCTTGTGCATGCAGTCATCGCAAATGCAGATATGATTAGGCAGCTTGAACATTCTGCCGGCTTTGCTCTCCGGTCTGCGACAGATGAAGCAGACATCCTCGTACTCGCTGCTGTCCTTTTTGTCCTCTGTCTTTTTCTCAGCGGAATTTTCACCCGAAGTATCCGCTACCTGTGTGTTCTCGCTATTTTTTTCGTTATCTTTTTTTTCGTTCAGAGTGGTCTCTGTTTTCTCTTCCTCAGGAATCACTTCTCTATAATCATCATTGTAATTATCTGTCATGTTATTCTCCTCTTTGTCTATTTCGCAGTGCTTATCTCGGTATCACTTCGTGCTACCTCGATATCCGGGCTTCGCCCTACACGTATCGTGCCTTACGTAATCCCGCCTGCAAGCAGTCGGTTTTCGTAATCCACGATCCTTGCACTGCTCATGCCTACGCTTATTATATCTAATTCGAATGACTGCTACAAGTGAAGTTTTTCTAAACAAAAGCCCCGGGAGATTCAGACGATCTTCCGGGGTTTCTTCTATCTTTCCAATATTCAATATTGGGAACCGCTATATTTATTTTTTATCTGCTGGTCTGCTGCCCAGTGTCAGATTCAGTTCTACAGATACATATTCACCATTCTGAGGTCTCTGTACCGTTATGGTTGCGGAATCACCGGCTGCATAGTACTGTAATGTCTTCTGAAGATCAGAGTAGGACGAGATGCTGCTGCCGTCGAATTTTGTAATGATATCACCTTTCATGATACCGGCATTCGCTGCTGCACTGCCTTCCTCTACAGATACCACATAGATGCCTTCCGGCATGTTGTACATCTGAGAGATCTGGGAAGTTACTTCCTGCAGAGAGATACCGATATAACCGACTTCATCCTCAGCTACTTTGGTTCTGGTCTGACGCTCCATCAGGTCTGCAATGATGGGACTTGCAGAAGTGATAGGGATTGCATAACCCATACCTTCTACGGTAGTACCACCGATCTTGTTGGAGTTGATACCGATGACCTCACCGTTCATGTTCAACAGTGCACCGCCGGAATTACCGGGGTTGATGGCTGCGTTGGTCTGGATGAAAGTACCGGTAGCACCGTTCTCCAGAGTGATCTCACGATTCAGGGCACTTACGATACCGTTGGTAACGGACTGGCCATATCCAAGAGCATTACCGATAGCAATCACCGGCTCACCAAGCTTCAGGTCATCACTGCTGCCCAAAGTAGCAACGGTAATGGCATTCTTGGTATCATCGCTCAGATCATTTAAAGATACTGCGATCACTGCCAGATCCATATCGGAATCCAGTCCTTTGACTTGTGCCTGTGCTTCACTGCCGTCGATAAAAGTAACGGTCAGCGTATCTGCGCTCTCTACTACGTGGTTGTTAGATACGATCAGCAGTTCATCATCCGTCTTGCCTACAATGATACCGGAACCGCTGGCTGCTTCTTCCTGTGTATACTGCTGTCCGAAGACATTTGCTGTCTCAGTGAAGTTATTCACAATCGATACCATGGCAGGCATAACCTTCTCCACCACATCAGATACATCAGACTCTACATAAGTAACGTTGGTCGCAAGCTGCGGTGTACTCTGGCTGCTCTCTGTTGCAGCTTCGGAAGTGACCTCATCTACCACTGCGGTATCCGTACCGGTCTTAAGCATCCCGGTGCCCTGCTGTACTGCATAGAACCCGATGCCGGCAAACAGTCCGAAGAAAAGTCCCAGACTGACACTTACCATAGCTTTCCGGAAATAACCTCCATGCTTTTTGGGGTTCTTAGGTTCTGTATTGCTACCGGTGCTTCCGCCCATCTGGTATGTGGTGTAACCGTTTGCACTTCCCGCAGCGCTTACTCCGCTGAATGTACCGGTTGTATTTTCATCTCCGGTTTCGTAACCGGAAAAATTATCATTCTCGTACATAATGCTTCCTCCTATTCTATCTGTAAGTGAGAAATTTTTTACTATTTCCATTTCTTCCTCTCACCTTATGAACATAGTATATCCACCAAATGTGACCGAATTGTGATAACTTTCTGAAGCAATTATGAAAGATCAAAAAAAACCGAAGAAGTTTTCACCTCTCCGGATTTTTCTTGTTATTCCACCGTAACGGATTTTGCCAGGTTTCTCGGCTTATCCACATCACAGCCACGTCCCACTGCCACATAGTAAGCAAACAGCTGCAACGGAATGATCGCCAGGGAATTGGTAAAGTACGGATTCGTCTCGGGAATGTATACCACATAATCCGCTGCCTTCTCGATGGCTTTGTTGCCCTCGATGGTAACCGCCATGACAAAAGCGCCTCTTGCCTTTACCTCTACCATATTACTGATGGTCTTCTGGAACAGAGCCGGCTGGGTTGCTAAAGCCACTACCAGGGTGCCATCTTCGATCAGGGAAATGGTGCCATGCTTCAGTTCTCCGGCTGCATAAGCCTCGGAATGAATATAGGAGATCTCTTTTAACTTCAGGGATCCCTCCAGGGAAATCGCATAGTCGATACCACGTCCGATGAAGAAGATATCTCTCGCTCCCACATAACGGTTCGCGAAATGCTGGATCTTCTGCTTCTGGCCCAAAAGCAGCTCGATCTGATCCGGCAGGCATCTTAAATCTGTCAGCATACTTTGGAACTTCTCCTGGTCAATGGTTCCACGCACCTTGGCGAACTTCATAGCCAGCATGTAAAGTGCGGTCAGCTGTGCACTGTAAGCCTTGGTCGTTGCAACGGCGATCTCAGGACCTGCCCAGGTGTACATAACACTGTCCGCTTCTCTGGCGATGGAGCTGCCGACGACATTGACAATACCCAGTACCTTGAAGCCCTTTTCCTTGGATTCCCGCAGAGCTGCCAGCGTATCCGCAGTCTCACCGGACTGGCTGATGACGATGACCATATTGCCCTTCTGCAGGATGGGATCACGATAACGGAATTCGCTAGCTACATCCACCTCTACCGGGATTCTTGCCAGACCTTCAATGACATATTTTGCGGTAACACCGGTGTGATATGCGGAACCGCAGGCCACGATATGGATCTTTGTGATCTCCTGAATCTCCTCATCGCTCATATTCAGTTCTTCGATGACGATATCATTATCCTTGATACGGGGAGAAATGGTATCGTTGATCGTCTTCGGCTGTTCGTAGATCTCTTTCAGCATGAAATGCTCATAGCCGCCCTTTTCCGCAGCATTGGCATCCCAGTCGATGGTCACGGGGGTTTTCGTGATCTCTTCTTCGTCCACTGAGAAGAATCTAAGACCGTCTTCCTTCAGTTCCACCACTTCCTGATTATCTACATAATATACGGTTCTGGTATATTTCAGAATTGCGGGAACGTCAGATGCGATAAAGCTGCCGCTCTCACTCTTGCCTACGATCAGAGGACTGTCTTTGCGGGCAGCGAAGATCTTATCCGGCTGATCGGCAAACATGATACCCAGCGCATAGGAGCCCTCTACACGATGCAATACCTTAGTGATCGCTTCCAGGGGATTTCCCTTATAATAGTAGTCTAACAGATGCGCCAGTACCTCGGTATCGGTCTCAGAGATGAACTGATACCCCTTATCCTGCATCTTTTTCTTCAGTGGAATATAGTTCTCAATGATTCCGTTATGTACTACAGCAATGGTACCGGCGTTATTCATATGGGGATGGGAATTGATATCACTGGGAGCACCGTGGGTTGCCCAACGGGTATGCCCGATACCGGAGGTTCCCTTCATAGACTCGCCTCCGTGTGTCAGGTTTTCCAGAACCTTAAGTCTCCCGACAGCCTTTTTGGTGTTGATCTTCTCCCCATCAAAAATAGCCATACCCGCGGAATCATATCCACGGTATTCCAGTTTGGACAGACCGTCTAAAATGATCGGCGCTGCCTGTTCTGTTCCAATATATCCTACGATACCACACATAGTCATACATCCTTTCTGTTCTGTTTCCAGTATTCTTTGTTGGAAGTAAAAGCAAGGACCCATTTTCCGGGGAGCCTGCGATAGTTCTTACCTAATAGATAACCTGCATATTTACAGGCACATTGTATATAAAAATGAGGCAACTTGCCGGACATATGATTTTTCCGCAAATATGCTGTCACATCTTTCACCATTCGTTTTCCCTCGGACTCCGAAGGATATGCTGCGAAGACTTCCGGATGTTCTGCCTGGGATACCCCCAGGTCAAAATTCCTTTGGAACTGCTGTACATTGGTATAATTATGGGAATGAATCACCCGGGCATCCGCCGCATAAGCGATCGCATACCCCGCTTCCACCGCTTTCGCCGCATAGATCATATCTTCATTAAATATGGTATGTTTTACGAATCCACCCAATTCCTCATAGATCTCCCGTCGGTATGCCGCACACACATTGGAGCAGAAAAATGTCTTGATCCCCAATGTCTTAAGATCTTCTGCGGATTTGATCCGTGACTGTGCCGGATAATTAAAGTCCCTGGTATAACATTCCACCGGTGCACAATCTTCTCTCGGCAGCTGTCTTGCATAGGATACCGCCACCTGATCCCGCAGCGGTTCCGTCAGTTGTTCGATCAGATTGTCATCTGCCGGCATAGCATCCTGGGTCATCATGACAAAAATATCTGCGGAAGATTTTTTCACACCCATACATCTGGTGCCGCCATGATCAAATTCTTTTTTGGAGACATGATATACCTTAATGTTCTGATATTTCTCCAGAAATCTGGTTCCATAGATCAGCTGCTCAAAATATTTTTCCCCGGTGTTCAGCAGGATCACTTCATGTACCGGCACGCTCTGGCTGTCAAGCTTATCTAATAATGTAAATAGTTCTTTCCCCGGTTTATACAGGGGAATGATCACATCGATCTCCATTGCAGAGCGCTCCTTACTTTCCCAATCTCTGGTCTATTATACTTTATCCCCGTCTGTTACACAAGACTTTTTCATATGACGCGAGGGAGCTCCGGTGCTCTCCGGAAGACTCCCTCGTCAATTCCTTTTCTTATTTATTCAGATAAGGTGCCGTATCAGATGCAATCTTTCTACTGTATTCCTTTACGCTGTCGGTTACGGTGTAGTTCGCATCATCAAACAGGAACTGATGCAGCCATACGACGTTACTCTCCAGATCCATAGGCACTACGCTGCTTCCCTTCGCACCGATATTACCGGTAGCTCGCATGGTCTCCTCCGGGAAACCTCCCTCGTCCACAATACGATATTTTGTGATGTTAGCCAGCAGATTCAGAATATCCTTGGAATCCAGGCTGGTGTAAATATCACCGATGGCACTGTTAAATACCTTGGACAGGGTATCGTAATCCGCCTTCTTCGCCTGATCTTCAATCGCCTGGATCACTTCACGCTGACGCGCAGCACGCTTGAAGTCATTACCTGCGGTATAACGGATACGGCAATAAGCAGTCGCCTGCAGACCGTTTAACAGCTGTACTCCGGTCTCTGTTACCGGTGTGTAGTCACATTTTAAGACCTCGGCAATACCGATCTGGTAGTTATTGATATGCTTGATCTCCTCGGAGTCCACATCGATATAGACACCGCCCAGACCGTCGATGACCTCACTCAGTCCTCTGTAGCCCACGGTTACAAAGTTCGTAATATCCATATCCAGATTCATGTTTAACATCTTGACTGCCTGCTCCGCTCCGCCATAGGAATAAGCTGCATTACACTTCTGATAGGAGTCGGTACCGATGTTCAGATAGGTATCACGATATACACTGATCAGTTTGATATCGCCGGTATCCATATTGATGCTGGCGATCATAATACTGTCGCTTCGGCTGCCCTTGTACAGCTGGCTCTCCTTCGTCGCATCCACACCGAACAGTGCAATGTTCATATAACCCTTCATTGCTTCGTCCTGTTGTACTTCTTCCGGAATCCGGAGTTCCTCCGTCTCTAATACCGTTACCTTGGGGCCTTCATTACTTGTGTGGGTCATTACCAGATACAGTACTGCTACCATGATCAGGATAACCGCGATCTCTACACCGAAGATGATAACCTTTCTTCTCTTCTTGGCAGCACGCTGCTTGGCAGATACTCTCTTCTGTCCGTTGCCGGATGTTGTCCTCTGTCCGTTGCCGGCAGGTCGCTGTCCCGCAGGTCTCTGTCCCGCAGGTCTCTGTCCCGCAGGTCTCTGTCCATTTCCGGAAGGTCTTCTTCCGCTTCCGGCTGGTCTCTGACCATTGCCGCCATTGTAGTAAGAATTTGTTGCCATCTTGTCTTCTCCTTGTGTTAATAAGCATTTTTATTGATAAATCCTGTAAAAAATGTCATAAGAATGATCTTAATGTCAAACCCGAGGGTCCAGTTCTCAATGTAATAAATATCATACTCGATCCGCTTCTTGATGGAAGAATCACCACGCAGGCCGTTGACCTGTGCCCATCCCGTGAGGCCCGGCCTCACCTGATGTTTTACCATATATCTCGGGATCTCTTCCTTGAACTTTTCCACGAACTGAGGGCGCTCCGGTCTCGGTCCCACCAGGCTCATATCTCCTTTCAGGATGTTGAACAGCTGCGGAAGTTCATCAATGCTGGTTCGTCTTAAGATCTTGCCGATTCCGGTGACTCTGGGATCGTTTCGCACCGTCCAGCCCTTTTTCTCCTCCGCTGCAGTCTGCATTGCCATACTGCGGAATTTGTACATATAAAATGATTTATTATGAAGTCCTACCCGTTCCTGCTTGAAGATCACAGGTCCCGGACTGGAACATTTTACCAGAATTGCCGACAACAGCATGATCGGTGACGTAATGATGATGCCGAACAGGGAGCCGACAATATCCATGGCTCTCTTGATCATCATATTTCCGGTGTTGGTCAGCGGCACATACCGAATATTGATCACCGGAAGTCCCATGAGATCCTCCGTGTAAGGTCTGCTGGGGATCAGACTGCTGTAGTCGGGGATGAATTTCGTATGCACGCCGGATTTCTCACAGATATCCACAACACCTTCCAGATAATCATAATCTTTCAGAGAAAGCGTGATCGCGATCTCGTCCAGCTTGTTCTCCGGAAGAATATACTCCAGATTCCCCAACGTTCCCAGGACTTTCACTCCCTTATAGGTAGTCCCTCCCGGAATGTGTTCATCCAGAATACCGCATACAACATATCCCCACTGGGGATTGCTTAAGATTCTGTCAATATACTCTTCTGCCGCTCTGGAATATCCCACCAGCAAAATATGCTTCAGATTGTATCCCCTTTTCCGGAGTGTCCGCAACGCTTTTCTCATTATGATGCGGGATACCGAAGTCAGAAATACATTCAGCACATAAAAAATTGCCATGACGGATCGCGAAAAGTTGATCTCACGGATGATCATATACAGTATAATGATCAATGCCGCCAGGCCGATGGTATTTGCCTGCAGAATGCTGTAAATCTCATGTCTGCGGCGGACGGTTCGCTTCGGGGAATACACGCTGCACCGGTAATATAGGAACATATAACCGGGCACAATAAAAGGAAGCAGCTTATAATACTCCTGCACAGGCAGGACACCGATTCCGGGACCGTCGTTCAATATATAAAATTTGATATAATAGGCAAGGACAAAGGATATGGCTGTGATCAGCGCATCCATTATCACAAGAAGCCTGTTAAAGACTTTCTGGTTGTCTTTTATCATATGGGTCACCCAATCTGTAAGTCTGAAAAGCTTCTTTTTAACGATTTCATTCTACAATAACGATGTTTTTTTCTCAACTTAAGAATTTATGAAGCCATTTCTTAAGATTTCATAAGAATTCGAAACACATTGAAATACAGCTGCCACTGGATCTTCACATAATTCCCCAGATGATGCCACCGGAAGGGAACTTTGTGCTGTCTTCCCGTGGTTCCTACAGATCTTTTCAGGCCAGCTGCCAGTCCTTTCAGATATAGTTTTCCCATTCTTTTCTTACAAAAAAACAAAAACTTTATGCCAAATCCAAGCCAAAAAAACGGCAGGTTCAGAATACACTGCAAAAGCGGCATATTCTTGCCGATCACATAAATACTGTTGGCAGACGCAAGTAACGTTTTCCGGGGATTGTATCTGGATCCCGTGGAAGCACTGCCATAATGCAGCACAGCCGCCTTCGGTTCATACCGGTTCTCATAGCCGTAGATCCGGGCACGGTAGCCGATATCCAGATCTTCCAGATAGGCAAAATGTTCTTCATCAAAATAACCGATCTCTTCAAATACGGATCGTCTGTAGATTGCGGCACCGCCACAGGCGGAAAACACCGGGACAGACTTATCATAATCCGCCGCCGGTCGTCCCTTCCCCCGGGAATAGGCCCAGCCCAGCACGCAGTAACGGTCTCCGGCATCATCGATGAGCTCCGGTCTGTCCCACATCAGCATCTTCGCACTGACGGAAAATATCTTTTCATTTTCGCGGATAGCATCATATAAGCCTCTTACAAAACCGGCTTCTGCCTTTGTATCATTGTTCAGAAGGATCACATATGGTGTCTTCGCTTCCCGTATCCCCAGATTCACTGCATGACAGAATCCGGTGTTTTCCGGTAAAGATATCAGGCGCACACCTTCCCCACACCATTCCTTTTGCAGATATTCCACGCTGCCGTCCACGGAAGCATTATCGATGATCAGCACTTCATATCCGGGGGCATTTTGCTGCTCTCTGCACAGAGAAGTCATGCACTCTGCCAGATATTTCATTCCGTTGTAATTTGGTATAACAACCGTTATTTCACTCATAATGGTTTAAACTCCTCCGGATATTCCGGCAGATAGAGTAATCTTCCTCTTTGCCGTAACGCTTCGGACAATCGCAGACTTAAGGTTCGGATGTCCACTCCTGACGGCAGTACAGTTACATCAAATACCGGTTGTTCTTCCGGGCGTCTTCGTATCTCGGTATACGGAACTCCCACAATGTTCTCGAATACTTCCCGGCAGGAAGGCTGAATACGAATACAGCGAAGATCCAGCGCCTGCGCATCCTGGGACAACTCCGCTCTGTGAAGATATCCTCCGAATCCCTGCCACAGCCCCTCGTAGAACACCTTTCCCTCCGCAGTCATTCTGCCGCCGATGATCTTGCCAGTCTTCCCGGACAATACTCTGCCCCCCACGGCTGCCACATCCGGGCGGTTCTGTAATACATCTGTATACTGTAAACGATAAAATCCCACATGCCTGGTCTCACAGGCAGTCGCAGGGATCCCCCGCAGTGCGGCATGATCCCGCAGAGCCCGAAGTCCCGCCTCGTAAGCGTATTTTTTGCTGTGGGGATTGGCTGCCGTGGATGCCTCGTGACATCTCCAGTGATACAGCACCTTGGGAATATGAAGAATGCTCTTCTCCCCGGCCTGCCCGTCCGTCGCTAGCACTTCTGCCACAGCCCGCAGTACCAGATCATAGTCCTGGGCACCGTCAAATTTCGGACGGAATTGCAGGCTTTTCAGCAATTTACTCTCCATTACCAGAAAATGACAGATATAGTTATTGCTGAGAATTAAATCGTAATTAAATTCTTCTTTATAATTGGGCTCATAGTATCTGGTCTCTTCTCCATCGCACTTATCCTCATCCGAATAAGCGAAGGCGACTTTGACACCTCTGTCATATGCTTTGATGATCGCATCAGCCATTTCGTACAACGCATCCGGTGTCAATACATCATCATGATCCAGCAGACCGATATACTCTCCCTTCGCATAGGGAAGCGCCTGATTGGTATTAGCAGCGATTCCCGCATTTTCTTTCAGATGCACATAGTGGAGCCTGGGATCTGCTGCGACAGGTTCTGTCTCGCCATCCGTCGGCTGCTCCTTCAGGAATCCCTGCTGCTTCAGTACCTCCTCCACACTGTGATCCTCCGTGGCATCTGCCAGGATCAGTTCCCAATGGGGATAGCTCTGTTGCATAACACTTGTTATCATTCTGTTCAGATATGCTTCCGGCGTTCGATATAAGGGTACCACAATACTGAACGTAATCGGCTTCTCCCATTTTCTATCACTCTGCCTTACCAGCTCTGCTTCCGAACAGGGCACAAAAAAATAGCGGTCTGTCTCTGTCAGGCGCTCCCTCACAGAGATCCAGGTTTCCCTCAGGCCGTTACGTTGCAGATAATATAGAGTTTTCTTAAGGTTTGCCTTGTTTAGCTTTGCCACAGATACCTCCAGCTTTTCATAAAAGAGCAAACCGCCCTGCACGGGCGATTCGCTCTTTTGAAAACTAATATGATTTATGGAGCACTGCCTTACAGTACTGCCTTTACATCCTCGGTCAGCTTCTCTACCTTAGCCTTTGCATCCTCTAAGCTGGTTCCCTTGACACCCATGTAGAACTTGATCTTGGGCTCGGTTCCGGAAGGACGTGCACAGCACCATGCATTGTCAGGAAGCTCGAAGTACAGAACATTGGACTTGGGAAGTCCTGTGGTGGTCTTCTCTCCGGTCTCCATGTCGATGATAACATCGTTCTGGTAATCACGGAACTTCTCTACCTTCAGATCTCCGAATGCCTTAGGAGGATTCTTACGAAGCTTCTCCATGATCTCGGCGATCTGTCTTGCGCCATCGATACCCTTCATGGTGATGGTATACTGGGTCTCCTTGAAGTAACCGTACTTCTCATACATGGATACCATCATATCCCACAGAGTCATGTTGTGCTTCTTGCAGTAAGCTGCTACTTCGCACAGACACATCACTGCTACGATCGCATCCTTATCTCTTGCGTGGGTACCTGCCAGGCAGCCGTAGCTCTCTTCCAGGCCAAATACGTAGTTGTTGCTGCCGGTCTGCTCGAAGAGCTTGATCTGCTCGCCAATGAACTTGAAGCCGGTCAGTACCTCGATCAGCTTTACGCCGTAAGCCTGCGTAATAGGTTTGGTCATGTTGGTCGTAACGATGGTAGTTACCAGTGCGGGATTCTCGGGCATGGTACCGGTCGCCGTCTTCTCTCTTAAGATATATTCTGCGATCAGCATGCCGGACATATTACCGGTAAATGCCACATACTCGCCGGTCTTGGTATCTTTTGCATACACACCCAGACGGTCTGCATCGGGATCGGTTGCCAGAACGATATCCGCATCCTTCTCCTTCGCCAGACGAAGCGCATAGGTAAATGCCTTGGGATCCTCAGGGTTCGGGTAATCCAGTGTGGTAAAGTCAGGATCCGGATTCTCCTGTTCGGGAACTACATAGACATGCTTGAATCCCAGCTCAGACAGGATACGTCTTACCGGCTTGTTACCGGTACCGCATAACGGAGTATATACGATCTTGATGTCATCTGCCATTTCCCTGATCACATCAGGATGAATGATCTGCTTCTTCAGCTCTGCCATGTACTTGTCATCGATCTCTTTGCCGATCACTTCATAGAGTCCTGCTGCCACAGCATCCTCTCTGCTCATGGTCTTCACGGTATGATAATCCTTGATGGACTGTACTTCGGTAATGATGTCCTTATCGATAGGAGCGGTTACCTGTGCGCCGTCCTCCCAGTATACCTTATAGCCGTTGTACTCAGGAGGGTTGTGACTGGCGGTAACTACAATACCTGCAGTACATCCTAACGTCCGAAGGGCGAAGGACAGCTCCGGAGTAGGTCTTAAAGATTCAAAAATGTATGCCTTGATGCCGTTGGCTGCCAGACATCTTGCTGCCTCATCGGAAAACTCGGGAGACATGCGGCGGGAGTCGAATGCGATTGCCACACCCTTACTCTGTGTACCGCGCTTGATAATATAATTGGCAAGACCCTGAGTTGCCTTACGAACGGTATATACGTTCATACGGTTGGTTCCTGCACCGATCACACCACGTAAGCCGCCGGTACCGAATTCCAGTTCCTTGTAAAAACGATCTTCCACTTCTGCTTCATTATTGCGGATTGCCAGAAGTTCCTCCTTGGTCTTCTGGTCAAAATAATCATCATTTAACCAGAAATTCAGTTCGTCCATATAACTCATTTTCCTATCCTCCTGTTTTATCGCTATCTTTCAATATCTTCAGTAAACGCTCTCCGGTGATATTTTACCATAGATTCCCTCTACTGAAAAGAATTATTTAACGTCCGCTAACTGCCTGAAAATATTAAAATAGTATTGTGATAAGGAAATGACACGAAATTCCGATCACAATACTATTTTTTATATTGGTTCGAACGTTCGAACCCCACACACAAGGAGGACAAAAACATGAAAAAAATCACAGTAGCACACATTACAGACAAAGCAACCTTTCCCGGTGTCCAGATTCAGCGCATTGAAGAAATTGAACTCGACAATGTTTCCGGTCTGGTGTTCGTAAAGGATGACCCTTTTTCTGATAACCCTATTCCTAGTGTTGATGTAATGATGGCAGACGGCACTGAAAGACGTTTCCACATTGAAGATCTTGCTTTTATTGCATTTGATTGATAAGGAGGACAAGCACAATGAGTACAACAACCATAGAGAAGAAAACTGCAACCCAGACCCCGGCAAAAGCAAAGACCACCAGAAAGAAAGCTGTTGCCGCTCCCATGAATCCCCCCACCGCTCCGGCGGTGGAGGACACCAACAAAGCAGAAGTAGAAGCAAAAAAGGCGCAAGAACTGAAAGACATTGAGACCTTGAAAGAAGCCAGAAAGCGCAATGCATCTATCAGCAAGTCTTTAAACAATGTTCAGAGTTCCTTTACCCGGATTGCTTTTGATCTCTACTGGATGTATTCGGCTTCCGCTTTCGGTCTGTTGGGCTACAAGAACATTTACGACTACGCCGCAAAGGAACACGGTATTGCACGTGGAACGTGTAGCGATTTTATTCATATCGTAGAGCGTTTTGCAAGCCGTGACGAACACGGAAACATTCTGGAAGAGATTCGCCCGGAACTGAAAGACTACCAGAGTAGTAAGCTGATCGCTTTGTTGGGCGTTACGGATGCACAGTTGACGGAATTTTCTGTTGATATGTCCGTTCGTGACATCAAGAAAAAAGTAAAAGATATTCACGGAGAATCTGGAAAGTCTGACGCTTCCGATTGTGACGCTCCCGGCGGTGATTCTTCTGGTGATGATACCTATAACGGTAAAGAGATCATAGACGGCAACTTTACGGAGGTAAACAGCCAGACGCTTGTCACGTTCCATAACATTGACGAATACAACAAGTATCTTGACGGTCTCAACGATCTGATCGAAAAGGCTCTGAAAAGCAAGAACTTTGAAGCTGACCATAAGCGTATTGAGATCGTTGTAAAATGGTAACTCTTAGCCTTTCCCCGGTTGGTCTGGCGGTGCTTGATGATATAATGTCATGCGCCGCTGATCTGGGGAACGGCTACACCCCGGAAACATTGCGCCTGGTGCTTAATCGTATGGTTGCACTTTCCCGGAAAATGAATCAGTTACACAGTGACGGCATTTTAACGGAGCGTGAATACGTTCCCCTTAATGTTACACTTCTGGTTCTTGGCGTTAACAGCATGAACCGCCTTTCTCGTATGTAGGCGTTCAGTATATAACAAATAACATTGCATCCATGGGGCAGACCGCTCCATGTGTAAAGAAAGAAGAGGTAAACAATTATGAAATTAGCAACACAGTTTAGAGGTACTTTGGTAGCAATCGAAGAAAAGAGCATGACCGGAAGCAATGGCAAGTATTACCAGTTAGCTGTTTTGCAGGGATCGGAAGCAACAAGCTTGTCCTGTACAGAGGAAGTCTATAAGCAGAACAAGGAACTTTTCAAGGACTACGTGTTCGGTATGCAGATTAGTGAGTATGAGGGTAAAAAGACTCTGCGTGTGACTGGTATCTATGATCTCCCCGGAACTGCTACCGCCCCCGGTACTGCCGCCGCTGATTCTGGCAAGGATAAAAAATAAGCCGTCTGGAACGTTCCGGGTCTAGGGAGTAAAGAGAAGCAAGAACGGTATCCCTTGTGCGTGCCCGTGTGCCGCCACTGTGATCTATGCCTTGAAATCTTCTCCCCGGTACGTTCTCCGGTGTGATGCCCGGTTAGTTTTCCTACGGACTGCCGGGCAAGTGTGAAGTGAAAAACGCCGGGAGTGTTCGAACGTTCGAACTTACCCCTTTACCTTGTATGTGCGCTAGTACCCAGAAGAAACGAACGTGGATACATTCCCGGCTTTTTCTATATAGGAAGGTGAACACTATGGGACTTATTTTTTTTTTGATCGGCGTGGCGGTTGTAGTGGTTGATTTTTTACTTGGCGATCCTATTGATTGGTGGATGGTAATACTTGCGTTTCTTGCCTCTTTTTTGTCTCTTGTGACATTCAGTGACGTGTGGAACGACTAACCACTAACAAATCTGCGCATCTTGCCGGGATGTGGGCGCACTATCCCACCTCCCGGCGCAAAAAGATGTTAATAGCCCTTACGAAGTCCCCGGACAGCCACAGCGCAGACTATAGCCAAACAACTACCGTCTGCCGTCACCCGCCTTTCTTTGTTGGTGATGCCCTTGCCCTTAAAACTGCATCACTTTGTTATTTGTGGCAAGGGTGAAGCCCGGAGGGTTCAGCCCGATTATAAGCAATTATATCTTTACCAGTTCCCAGATCAAGCGCTTTTGCCCTTGACCTTTTGTCCCCTTGGGAGGGGGCAAGGGGACACCATGGAAAAACAAGAAAAGCGCATTTTGCTTTCGTAGTTTTTCATGGGAGGGGTTCGGAATGGTACACAAAGTATCACCCCCTCACCCATGCAACAGCAACACATGATCCAACAACCAAAAAATAATATGGGGAAGTCATCTCATGGTGTGAGTGGCGTGCGCACAGAAAACAACAACGATAGCCGGAGTGGGTTCGATCCCCACACTTCCCCCTAAAGTTCGAACGTTCGAACTTTTACCCCGGTAATTTCAGCAAGCTGATTTTATAAACAAAAACATTTATAGATAACTAAGACGGTTGCGTAGACGTACGTATTCTGCATTGTCTATAAGGAAGGAGAAAACATATGCCCGGTATTGCAATCATTGCGGCGGCAGAAGCCGCTCCCACTTTCGACACGGGACTGGTAACCACCATTCTTGATGTTTGTAAAAAGATCATGGGTCTGTTCGGAGAGTATCCGTTAAACATTATGCTTGCTATTTCCATTGCTTGTATGTGTTTCGGTGTATTTGCTGTAGCGAAGCGTTCCGCTCACTAATCAAGATCGCACACAAGGAGGTACGGAACAATTACGCCGTACCTCTTTTTTTTCACGAAAGGAGAACACAATGGAAGTTTCACTATACGTTTTTATCTTTTCTATTGGTTTATCTGTTTGTCTTGGGTGCGTTATTACAGATAACCCTTCACCTATGTTTGACATTGGTTTTGTTGTCGGTCTTTTTACAACAATATGCGCTTTTATTATGATGCTTTCATCTTCATGGTCAGATATCTTTGACCATATTTTACTATTATTTCAATAAGGAGGGAAAAAAAGTTGGAACAAAAAACAATCAATCAAAACAAACTGCTGATGATCCTCTGCATCATAGCCTTAACGCTTGGCGTTCTGGTCTCCGCTGTGCTGTTCAGTATGCTTCCGGTTCATGCGGCTTCGGTCACCCCTAAAGGTTCGCTTATTTTGGAATCATCCAGTGGTGATTATTTATCTGCGGCTTATACAACGTATGTCCGCATTTATAGTGAAGATTCACCTCCGGTAAAATTTGCATCACTTGTCAGATATGATGATATTGATAAGGGTGATTCCGCTACTCTTGATTTTATTATGTACACGACCGATATCGATGCTTCTTTTACCTTTTATTCCGGTAACGAAACTCAATATACAGATACTTCTAAAAGTCCTTATACATCATATACGGAAATTTCTAGTTCCGGCATGACAGTATATACGCTTTCAGATGGTACAAAAGTCCGTGCTATAGCTGGTGGTCTTGGTAGGAAATGTTATACAATTACTCCTTATGTACCTATGTATAACGGTGCGCCCGGGTATAAATCATTAAACGGTAAAGAAACTATACAAGCATTTTTAGAACATCTTCTTGTTATCGGTGATTTAAAGCCCAACAATGAGCCAGAAATTCCTAACACTTCCGATGAATCATATACATTTACCGGCTTTTCTATCAATGGCAAAACTGCCCGGTGGACAGGCACAACGGAGCGTTCCTACCTCAAGGATCAAGATGTCGAGGAATACACCACTATTACATATGCATGGGCTACCACCACAGAACCGGACAATATTGGAACGTTTCAAGAGTACAATGGAGAGTTCCCCACATCTGCGAAGCAGTTAAAACTTCCGTGGTCAGATATGGAAAGCGGCAAGGTAGATTTTCAGTTTATCCGACAAGTGAACATTATCCCCTGTTACCGTGTGCCTGGGGCGTTCTATCATGGACAAGCTGTGAAGATTTTTTTCAAACCAGACGGTACTCTTGACAGAATAGAGCAAGTTACTATTCCGTCCGATTCTGAAACTATAGGAAATGATATATCACTAATCGGTTTTAGATATGATAGTTCGTTTCATGCGGAATGGGTTGACGTTTGGTCGAATGGTGCAAATAAATCTGCTTTTGATCTTACTGGAAGTCAATACCTTTCTTTAGGCATAAAGGCGGTTTATTATGACGGTTTAAAGTCGGATATTGATTTTTTCACATTGGATCGTAAAAATCTTGTCTGGGATAAAACTTTTACCGATTTCAAGGAAAATAATGGTTCACCCATAAAAAGTTTATACTTCACCCCCTACGTAAAAACAGGAGTGAACAACCCTTGGAATAAAGGCAATTCTACAGTAGTTAACTTTGATGAAAACGGTAACCCATCCTCGTCTTTTGATACTGGTGATGATGGCACGGTACACCTTAATGATTTTAAATTAATTGGCGTAGTTTGGAATAAGCCAGTTGTTCAAAGCGGTACTATTACATGGACTGGAACTACTCCTAACAGTGATCTTCTTTTTATCCCAGATTCTGACACTTTGGTAGTCGCAACCTATCCGCGGTATGATTCAGACATGAATGCATCTTATGAGACATGGAGCACAACCACGATCGGAAAAGGTTCTATGAAAGTTAATGTTGATTATCTTATAGATTATTATAAGAATAGTGAACTTGCATGGAATGGTGAAATGTGGCTCACCCCTTGTTATAAAAAAGGCGGTGTTCTTTATATGGGTGAGCCTGTTATTATAAATTGCCTAAAGGGTACTGTAAGTGATATTGTAGTCGATAAAGATAGCGGAAAAGCCGAACAAGTAGACAAAACTGATCAGAATAAATCTGATGCAGATTCTATATTAAATGTAGGTAACCAGTTCTATTCTATTATTAATGGTTTGATTGGCTCATTGCAACAGCTACCGGCTCTCCTAACTGCGATTTTTGGCTTTCTTCCTAGTTCTATTATAAATCTAATTTATGCTTCATTTGGCGTCATTATTGTTTGTCGTATTCTGGGGAGGTAGCAATGTATATTTTGAAAGCCTTTATAGATTTATGTTTCAGTATTTATAACATTAAAATCGTTTTATTCGGCTATGCCTTTACGCTTTATTCGTTGTTCTTATACTGTATTATTGGCGGTTTGTTGTTGTACCTTATCCTTAGGTTATGGAAATAATTTATTGATTACTTCTATAATAACCGCCCCTTTACACACAAAAATAATTATTGCCGCAATGATTTTTACAAGGATATATATTCCTATAATCATCACCCAGAAATGTATCTTATCTAATACGGACAATATAGCATCTGTTCTGCTGTCGGCTTTATCGTCATTGTATCGTGTTATGTTGATATAGTCATTTTTCTGTAATGGTTTAGAGTTGTCATCCTCTGTATCTTCCATATAGGAATATATAGCATTGTGTTCTTTTTCATCTCGATATTTTGCATAAGCATAGCCGCAAATAATTATTAGTAAAGCAACCCCAAAAATAATTAACATATTCATTTGTAACCCCTCCTGTGTGTTTTCCTCAATTCTAACACACGGGATCAATTTTCACAAGAAAGGACAAAACATGAATGAAAACATTACGATTCAAGACGATATGCAAGCAGATTTACAGAACAATTCTTATGATACTGTCGTATCTGATAACCCAGTTTATACCGATTCTGACGTTATCGGTTATGTCGTTTCTGTCGGCAACGACACCGGAACATCTATCGCAGAGAGCGCCGCAGACGGTACCGTCGGAGACATTGCAACAAGTGATAGCTTTATCACAGGCTCTGACACCCTTTCGGTCTCTTCTGGTGATCTGGTTAGCGGTGACAACGTTTATATTAGTCTGGCAGATTTGCAAGCCTATCAAACGGACACTGTGGAAAGCCAGACTGATTACTCCGATACTCTGGGCGGCATTGAAGAAAAAATTGACGATCTGAATTACAACATTACAGCCTTGTTATTTTTCATCGTGTTCGCATGGTGCTATGAACGCATTAAAAATGGCATCCGTTCCATGAACGGTGTCGGTCTCAAATAAGGAGGTAAAAAGAATGGAAAGTATAATTCAGTTCATTGTTGGGGATGCTGTCACATTCACCCCGGCGTGTATGGTTGGGCTTATTGTTTTCTGTATGGTCATTGAAGCTATAGGCGCATTTGTTTATAACATTATGAAAGCCGGGAGGTGATAAGCATGGCATTCTTGATTATCGCAGGTTTTGCGGCAATGATGTATTTCAGTGTATGCTTCCGGATCGCTGTGCTGTATCTGCCGCTAGTCATTTTCAATTTTTTAAAGGATGTTCCAAAGTATTTCATACATAAGAAATGGCGCAATCTGAAAACCGGAAAACTGGTTTGCTATGTAGCGCTGTTCGGTAAGGGCAAGACCCTCTCCGCTGTACATAAGGTAACAAGACTGTACAAGAAATATAATAATAAGATTGTCTATGATGATCTCCGGAAAAAATGGGTTACCCAGAGAGTAAACATCATTTCCAACGTGGATTTGATTGGAACGCCCTACACGTCTTTTGTCTCCTTGCGCCAGATCGTAGACGTTGCCGAAACTGTCCGGGCATATGATGAACAACACGACACATTGACTTGCACCCTTGTCTTGGGTGACGAGTTTTCGGTACAGCTTAACAGCCGTACTTTTAAGACAAACATTGACCCCTTGTTTCTCAATACTCTTTTGACGTGCCGCCATCATCACATCAGCTTGTATTACACTTCACAGCGGTTTAACCACGTAGATGCATTATTGCGACAAGTGACAAGCCGGGTTATATCTTGCGACAAACAGTGGCGATTTCTGGTACATAGAGAGTATGACGCTTACCAGTTGGAATATGCTACCGATCCCACGTTGGTACGCCCCTTGCGCCGGTTCGGTTGGTTCGTAGAAGATCGAGATTATAACGCCTATGACACACTGGCTTGCGTGGATAATCTTGCAAAAGACTGTAAGGCCGGGAACATGATCCCGGAATCAGAAATCATCATGCTACAAAACAATACGCCCTCTGATATGGATGCCGTAACTACACCGTCAAAGAAGTACACCAGAGCGCAGAAGAAAGCGCAGAAGTAAGAGGGAAACGGTGCGCCGTGGTAAGCGTTGCGCACGGCGCACCGTTCGAACGTTCGAACATTTCACACACCACACACAAGGAGAAAAAACAATGTTTCAATATATGCATTATCTGTTTAACGAAACAGAAATTCGATTTTACAAAAAGTATAAACTATTTCCAGACGAATTATATCAACAACTTCAAAATCTGGGTTTCTCCCGGCAATCATTTCAACCCATTCAGAAAGAAATGGACAGATTATTTCTATTACAAAAAGATGAAAGTACATTCACAAAGGCAGACTGCGACCCGTTTACTGGGTCGCCTACTTGACAATAGCAACACTTTAACGCCACCTTGTAAAAAATTTTCTAGGAGTGTTGAAACATGGAAACAGTTTATAATTGTCGGCGTTACCAGTATGAGACCGGGGAACACATCACGTTTTACCACCATGCAATAAACACTGGAAAAGAAAAGCCAGAGGACAGTTTGCTAAACAAGACCCATTATATAAGTGACCGCACCCCGGAAGCCGAAAAACACGCTATGGCGGTTTCTGCATCCAGAGCCAAAAACAACGTTTATAGGATTGCACGATCCAACAAATGGGATTGGTTTATTACCCTCACATTTGACCGTAAAAAAGTAGATGCTTCTGATTATGACTTAGTTATCCAACGGCTCAATGATTTTCTATGGCATATCAAAGAGCGCAAATGCCCGGATATGAAATACATCATAGTTCCAGAATTACACGCCGACAAGGAACATTATCATTTTCACGGACTACTTGCAAACGTGGACAATCTCACATTCAAGGCGTGGAAAATTGACCGCAAGAAAAACCAGATCATCTATAATATTACAGACTGGTCATACGGTTTTACTACCGCCACAAAAGTTTTAGATACTGGCAGAGTGAGTAGTTACATTACGAAGTACATCACGAAAAGCGTAGACGAACACTTGAAAGAAAAACGCCGCTATTATTACAGCCGTAACTGCCACATAGTGGAAGAAGAACATTTTCTTCTCGATGAAGAAGATTTTCGCAAAATCTACGCAGACCGCATTGTGTATGTTAAAACCGTGGACATACCACAAGCAAGTCAACAAATAACCTACTACGAACTAAAGTATTAAACAGATTACCCCCCCCGGACACCCACAAGGAAGCTTTACTCCCCTTGAGGGGTTGGGGGTGATCTAATCCCACCTCTGTTAATTTTTCCACCCACTCTCCCATAAAAATTAAACACGAGAGTCCAGAGTACTGTCTGTGCTCTGGAAGCCACCGCCCACCACAAGCCCCATACGGATCCATAAGCCCCAGACAGCTACAAAGCAAGCTATCCCTCACTACAGCCGTCCAGAAGCCCCACCAGAGAAGCCACAGAGGGTCAAGGCATAGCCCCATAGATACCGCCCTCCTTGACGCTCCGGGGCTTGCTCTGGTACGGTTGAATATAGGCAGACTACCGCCAGAGAGGGAGGAAACCATGTCAAAAAACATGACTTATGCTGATCGTCTTAAGATAGAAATGTATCTGAATGACGGCAAAACCCAGAGAGAAATAGCCCGGCTGATGAACCGGCACTACAACACGATCAACTACGAAATAAAGAGAGGGCGCACAAAACTCCGTGACGGTCAAACTTGGCTTGAATATGATTATTACAGTGCAGAGATCGGACAGCAGAAACATGACTACCATGCAGAAAGTAAAGGGCGTGACTTGAAAATCGGCAATGATTACGATTTTGTGAAACACGTTGAACATTGTATTATCGACTTAAAATATAGTCCGTATGCCGCTTTGCAGTCCGCTAAAGGCAAATGCCGCACAGAAGTTTGCGTAACTACTCTGTATAATTACATTGACCGTGGCTTGTTTATGAATGTGACTAATAAGAATCTACCGTGGCGCAGAGATACGCCGAAACAAGAATATAATGAAGTTCGTCCGTCTTACAAGAATCTAAAGGGAAGATCCATAGAAGAACGCCCACGTGAGATCAAGAAGCGTAAGACCGCCGGGCACTGGGAACTCGACACCGTTGTTGGTGGACAAGGAAAAAGCAGTAATTGTTTACTTGTTCTCACAGAGCGCAAGCACCGTGATGAAATTATTATGCCGATACCAGACAAGACCGGGAACGCTGTTTCTTGTGCCCTTGATGATCTGGAACGTGCTTATGGCTCTGATAAGTTCCGGGATATATTCCGCTCGATCACTTGCGACAATGGCACGGAGTTTCTCGATCAGCAAGCACTTGAAAAGTCTATAAACGGCGGTGAACCCAGAACGACAATATATTACTGTCACCCTCACAACCCCGGAGAACGTGGAAGCAATGAGAACCAGAACCGTATGATTCGCCGTTGGTTTCCTAAAGGCTGTGACTTTGCGGATGTTACCCCGGAGCAAGTCGCAGAGGTGCAAGAGTGGTTGAATAATTACCCCCGGCGTATGTTCGGCGGTAAGTCCTCTAATGATATGAAAGCTATATAAATGTTCGAACGTTCGAACAGCAATACAAAAGACGGCTACCGTTGGCAACCGTCTTGTTTTGCTGTCTGTTTTGTGCATTTTCCACAATTTCACCAGTCGCAACCATATATAAAACTATGCAATATGATGAATTTACGGTTTTTCGGAGAAAATCACAAAAACTTATTGACATTTACACGTCCGCTAACTGCCGGATCCTTCAGTGCGTAATCGCTGCGATCCAGAGAAAAATTCGGATTGTAATAGGGATCTCCCGCCTCCAGTTCAGCCTTCCATTTTTCACGGAAATGCTCGGATTCTCTGTTGTAGCGCTCTGCCTTTTCTCCCTGATCGTCCAGTCCTCTGGAGATGGATTCGTAATGATACAGCTCCGCAAAAGGAGTCCACACATTCAGAAGTCCCAGTTTACGTAATTTCAGGCAGAAATCCACATCATTTAAAGAGATCACAAAGCTCTCATCCAGACCGCCCACCTGCTCATACAGGCTCTTTTTCACCAACAGACAGGCACCGGTCACCGCTGTAACGTTCTGGGTATAACACAGACGTCCCATGTAGCCTAAGTTCTGTACCGGGATGCGATAATGGGTATGTCCTGCCGTGCGGTGTGCTCCCAGTCCGATGACCACGCCGGCATGCTGGATCGTCTTGTCCGCATAATACAGTTTGGCACCTACGGCACCCACATCCTCTCTCTGGGCATACATCAGCATCTCTTCCATCCAGTTGGCTGTGATAACCTCCGTATCATTGTTCAGCAGTAAAATATACTCACCGGAAGCATAAGACGCTCCCAGATCATTGACCGCAGAATAATTAAAGTCACCTTGATATGTCACAATGGAAATCCGTCCGTCCCCGCTGTGCAGGATACCGCCGTCATGGCCGCAGACTGTATGCAGCTTGCATCTTTCTTCATAAGAATCATTGCCGGACAATCCCAACAGTTGGGAATAATAGTCCTTGATCTCCGGTGTGGTACTGTTATTTTCCACGACAATGATCTCGTAATTGCTCCAGGTGCTGTTCTTTTGGATCGAGGTAATACAACGCTTCAGATCCTCAACGTGATCCTTATTGGCGATCACGATGGAGATCTTCGGATCTCCCAGGATCTGATACCGGATCCGGAAGATCGTGGCGCAGGCTCTGGTACTGGTGATCTGAAAATGCTTAAAACCATGCTTTTTCAGATGATCTGCCACAGCTCCCTTTGCCGCCTCAATGGCATAAGGCTTCGCGTCAATGCTGGCTGCGGTACTGCCCTCATGGCTTCTCCAGTAGTACATCAGTCTGGGAACATGAACGATCTTTTCCGCTCTGTCGGTCAGACGCAGGATCATATCGTGATCCTGGGCACCGTCAAATGCGGTGCGGAACAGTTCCTCTCCCTCTAACAGTTTTCGGGAAAAAACGCTGAAATGGCAGATATAATTATTCGCCCGCAGATTGTCCGGTGCATAGTCCGGCTTAAAATGCATGGTCAGCATTTTATTAATATCATTTTCCTTGAAAGTGGTCTCATCACAATAAAGATAATCCGCACCCTGCTCATTGATCTCCTTCACATACGCATACAGTACGGAAGGATGTAAAATATCATCCTGGTCAAACAGGCCGATATAATCTCCGGTAGCCAGCTTGTAGCATTCGTTGGTGTTATAGGAGATACCGCCGTTATGATCCAGGTGCTTATAGACGATACGACCATTCGCCTTCGCCGCGTACTCCCTGCAGAGTTCCTCGATATAGGAGTGCTCCGCGTCGGAACCGTCCGCCAGACACAGTTCCCAGTTGGGATACGTCTGATTCATGACGCAGTCCAGCATCTGGATCTGGAATTCCCTTTTATTGTTCCACAGCGGAACCAGAATGCTGATCTTCGGCATATAAGGGAATATCGTCTCTTCTTCCTTTTTCCGCTGCTCCGCATCAGGAAAGCTTCCGGTTCCGTAGGACTCCATCAGGCTCTTCTGGCGACTCTTGTTGCGGATCTTACGCAGGATATCCTTCGGTCCGCCGCAATGGGACAAGCGATCCCTCTGTCTCTGTGCGAAATGGATCAGACTTCTCGCCGGACCCGTGGCTTTCCAGAATTTATTCTTTTTGATCCGGTCCAGTTTGAACTGCAGGTCCTCTTTTTCTGATTCCAGCACTACGATCTTGTCTGCCAGATCCGCACATTTTTCGTGCTCCCTCTCGTAGGCTTCTTGATAATTGATCTCAGACATGTTTTTCCTCCGTCAAATATTTTCCCGTTGTATTCCACAGTTTCAGCTTACTGATCCGATGGACCGCAAGAACGGCGATTCCATAATTTCCCGGAGGCAGCTGCCCTGTTTTCCGTTTCACACAGAAACCTCCCAGCGCCACATTTTTCTGGTCCGGAAGATTCTCCTCCAATTCCTGCCGATATGCAGGTAAAATCTTCATGGACCATACCTTCCGGTCCGCCTCCCGCTGTCCCTGCGTATCTTCGGGAAGCAATACTAATAGTTTATCATAACATGCGTTATCATCTCCCAGGATCACACTGTATCCCTGGATCCGCTCCGGTCCTGCAGTCTCCACCCGTGCCATCAGGCAGTCATCCCGTCTTGCATTTTCCAGAAGCTCCTGCCAGCTCTCACATCTCCATGCCGGCTCCTGTAAAATATTCCGGTCCGTAAGATATGCCGGAACCACACGGCTGTCCAGTCCTTCCCGGTTCAGTCCCATAGGGTAAAAAGGATCCACTCCGCGGAACTGAGGATGCATCTGGTAAAGCAGTTCTCTCTCTTCCGTCAGGCGTCGCATTTTCTCGGGACTTTCGTCGCTTCCGCGGCTCAGGGATTCATGATGATATGCAAAACAGTCATTCAGCACCACATTGTAATATCCCATTTCCACCAGACAAAATCCCAGATCCACATCATTATAGGCCACCCGCAGTGCCTCCCGGAATCCACCCGTCTCCCGGAATACCTCTGTCCTTATCAGCAGACAGGCACCCGTCACTGCCACGCAATTCAGATCAAAGCGATTTCTGCCAAAATAATAAGACTTATCGTCTTCCATGAACTGGAGCTTATGCACCGGTCCCACCGGCAGATTGACAATACCGTCGTGTTGTATTTTCACAGAATCCGGATAATACAGCTTTAGTCCCACGCTTCCCACATAAGGCTGCATAGCGCGGATCACCATTTTGTCCAGCCAGTCATTGCCGCACACTTCTATATCATCATTTAAAAACAGCAAAAACTTTCCTTCCGCCAGTTCAGCTCCCCGGTTGCACATCGCTGAAAAATTAAATTCCGCCGGTTCATAAATATAACGGACAGGGACACCGCTTTCCCGGATCCGTCCGATCAGTTCTTCCGTTTTTTGCTTATTTTCCGCACTGCTTCCGTTATCCACCAGCAAAATTTCAACAGGGATCCTGCCCTCAGACCTTCTCGTCAGGGAATGCAGGCACTTCTCCAGTACCTCCGGATTATCTTTGGAGGGAATGATCACCGAGACTTTAAGCTCTCCTGCGAATAACTCTTTGGCACCTTCCGCCGCCCTGGAAGCCAGTTCCACCGCCAGCTGCGGTGACTCCTTCGTCAGCTGGTAATTTTCCCAGGGAGTGCACTCCCGGCTGTCCCGGTCTGCACGTGCATCCGGTCCCTGGATTCCTATTCCGTCTGCAGAAAAAGTTCCATGGAACAACACGGTTTCCATATGACCGATGGAATGACAATCTCTCTCGAACCCTCCGGCTCCCAAAAACAGGCGATCCATCAGCGGACGGATCTCTCCGGCATCTGTAAAAATAATTTCTTTTCCGGTGCTCTCGTTCTCTGTCACGACCGGATTTTCTCCCATTCTCTGCAGCAGACTGCTCCGTACCGCAACGACACTTCCCACATAGAAAAAGGCTCTGTACAGATCCGGTGACCAACAGGGTTTGTACCAGGGAATGCAACGCTCTCCCTTCTCATTCATCAGGTCTTCATCACCGTAGACGATTTCTGCTTCCGGATGTTTTGTAAAATAAGCGTTGATCCGCTCTGTCGCATTATCTGCCAGTCGTCCCGCCGCCTGTCGGAAAATGACGAATTCCACAAGTCCCGCAATTTCCCGGTGTTCCGCGCTTTCCCGGTCCTGCTCCGCTGCCCACTGTTCATAGGTGACCTTAAGCTGCGCCAGTTCTTTTTCGTATTTTTTATCCTGCTGTGCGATCAGCACCTGCTTCACCGCTGTCCGAATACCCAAGCTGCCGCTCCCTTCTTCTCCACTCCCATCATATCTTTTGCCATTGCCTGAGGGATCTGTACGATCTCCATTTTCACAGACAACGTATTCTCCGCCTGCCGGTTCAGCACATCTGCTCGGATCGTCATATTGGGATCCTCCGTGGCAAATATCACGCTGGGATGGTCCGCTCCCTCTTCAGATTTCAGGATTTTTCCGTTGGTAGTGAACACTTTCTTATCCTGCAGAGGAACCGGCTGTCCGTTCATGGACAGTTCCCGAATCTTACAGATGCAGGAACACATTGCCGGATCCAGACGCAGATAATGTACGTTACCGTCGAATTTCACGGTAAACTCTGCCTCTTTTTCCGCAACATAGACATTTTCCGGAAAATAAGAATTTTCTTCGGAAAATCCCTGTCCCTTGTCTTCATAGATCTGTACCCGCAGTTCTCCTTCCGACTGACGGAAACGCCCGATCCATTCGGTGGGTTTATAGATTTCGCCGCCTAAGAGATTCCGGATCTCACCCATGGACAATTTCTGTCCGGTCACATATTTCTGGAATTCCCGTTCCTGCTCTCTGTACTGTCTTGCCTCATTTTCCGTGATATCCAGACGATCTAAGATCCGGTCCAGTTCCAACGCATTACGTCTTTCATCTTCCAGCACATAACAGTAAACGGCCCGGAACGCCAGTGCTTTCGTATCTATGACACGGTCAAAGGTCCACTCGTAATCGATCAGCGTCCAGTGATCTCCGTCCACCAGAATATTGGCAAAGATCAGATCAAAATCCGCTACCGGAACATCTTCTCCGAATCCTACTCTCTCCAGATACTCCGCAAACAGACTGTGGAATCCTTCGATATCCTGTCTGTCCAGACATTCATCCATCAGTTCCGACAACGGTCTGCCCGGTACGAATTCAAATTCCGCATAAGGGATGCCGTCCTCTTCTCCCGGATGACAGACATTAACGTCCAGCCGGCTTCCGGCGTAGCGCTGTTTTAATTTCTCATACGCTTCCATCATATGGCGCACATGCGCCTCTGCTTCTTTGGTCAGCGGATATTTCCGCACGATCCGATTCCCCCGGTCATCCCGCAGGATCTCCGTACGGATGCGGAAGCTTTCCGCACGGTCGTTGGAATATCTGGCATATTTCAGATCCAGAGGCTTGCCGATCACCGCCAGATAAGAATTAGAAAATACAGAAAAAAGCCCCTCCTCCACGATTCCGTCAAAAGCACTTTTTTCATCGAATAACAACATTCTGTCACGGTCGAAATTCCGCAGATTATTGGATAATTCTCCCCGGCCCGGCAGATACGCATCCGAATAGACCGTGGTCATGAATTTATAATCGGGATACGGATAATAAAAACTGCGCTCTTCCACACCGCAGGCATCGAAGATCTTCTCCAGTTTTTTCCGGGAAAAAGTACGCACTACACCGCCGTTCGGATAATTTTCAATTCCGGAAAACCAGTCTCCCAGATGATCTTCCTTACATCCCGCAAAATATTTCAGTCCGTATTTGTTCTCAATAGCGATAACGATCCGTCCACCCGGTGCCAGATGCTTTTGCAGAATTTTCAGGAAATCTTCATAAGGTGTGCTGCCGCCTATGTAAGCCTGTCCGTACTCGAAGACGCCAATGAGGCAGATATAGTCATAATCTGCGGACAGATCCGGTTCCACATCCGTAAAATTGCCTATGTGGATCGTCACATTTTCACTTTCACTGTGCCGGTACGCATTGATCAGACTGCGCTTTTTTGAGAGATCCACGCAGGTCACCGATCCGGCTTTCCGGGACAGGGCTCCTGTAATGGCTCCGCAGCCGCTGCCTACTTCCAGCACTTTGTCCGTCTTTTTGATCGGAAGAAAATCCACGATATTTTCCCGCAGAGCCGACAGATGATACAGGATCGGCCAGCTTTTTCTCTCTGCGATGATCCGGTCATATTCCACCGTACTGTATTTTTTTACAATCTCCAGAATCTCGTCTTCCACACTGCCGTCACAATAATAATCCTCTCCGGGATACTTATCCAGATTCAGTGTTACTTTGCCGATGGTCTCTGTCATTCTTTATTTCTCCTCCGCATCCCACACTTTCGTGTTGGAATCCATATCATAATAGCCTACGGTGTTTTTATCGGATACTACTGTAATATTCAGAGCATCGTACAGTCTGTGATAGACCTCAAAGGTATCCTGATTGTACCCCGTCACTCCCAGAGACAGCAGATATTCTCCACCCTGCAGATTCATCTTCTGTGTAAAAGTCACATTTTTCACATCACCTGGTTCCACACTGTCTAAGAACGCCTTCTCGATCATGGTATTGGTACCGGTGATCTCCACACCGATAACATTTTTCACGGAAAATGCAAAAATCGGTGCCGGTATAGGATCCTTAAACCGGACCTTCATATGGATGGTAAACATTGTCCCCTTCAGAATGGCATTGGTAGGCACACCCCTGTCATCCGTAATGTAAAATTCTTCGATCTGTGCCTGCTTTGTACCGTATTCCAGGGCATTGGGATTCTGTCCCTTCGCCTCCGCGGAAGCCTCAGCAGCATCTTTGGCTGCGCCATCCGCCTTTTTCGCAGCGGCTCTCTGCAGATCTTCATCATCTAAGAGATTCTCCGATTCCTCACCGGCATTTTCGGATTCATCGTACTGTCCCACCAGTACCCGTTTATAAGTATCGATCATGGCCTTGGGGCTGCCTTCTCCCAGAATATTTCCCTGGTTCAGCAGATAGACGCGGTCGCAATATTTACTGATACTGCTCAGATCATGACTGACGAAGACGATCGTCTTGCCCATTTTCTTGAATTCTTCGAATTTATGATAACATTTTGCCTGGAAAAATACGTCACCGACACTCAGAGCCTCATCCACGATCAGGATCTCCGGCTCGATATTGATGGCCACCGCAAAGGCCAGCCGGACGAACATACCGCTGGAATAAGTCTTCACCGGCTG
>ENA-ORPK01000659-ORPK01000659.1-human-gut-metagenome-genome-assembly--contig:-NODE-659-length-30703-cov-5.357511_pt1 | contig 30703 bp, 35 predicted proteins | sample MGYA00242139_ERZ509068 | MGnify/ENA primary metagenome ERZ509068 (study PRJEB26280, sample SAMEA2338687) | human gut metagenome | biome: human gut; feature: human-associated habitat; material: faeces... | reverse complement strand
TGCTTCTTTTTGTCGTACCTTTTTATAAATTTTTATAAGATAATAGTTGTATGAAAACAATCAAAGTAGTCGCTGCAATAATTAAAAAAGATAATCTTATATTCGCTACACAAAGAGGATATGGGGAATTTAAAGACAAATGGGAATTCCCTGGAGGGAAAATAGAAGAAAACGAAACAAAAGAAGAAGCCCTTACTAGGGAAATAAAAGAAGAATTAAACGCATCAATAAGCATTGATTCTTTTATTAAGCAAATCGAATATGATTATCCCTCTTTCCATTTAGTAATGGATGTCTATTTTTGTCATCTAAACAACCCTCATATTGAACTAATCGAGGCAGAAAATGCAAAATGGTTAAAAATAGAAGAAATATATGATTTAGATTGGCTTCCTGCCGATTTAGAATTGCTTCAATATATAAAATAAGCGATACGTGTATCAATTTATCTCTATTTAAAGATAAATAGTTTATATTATAGAAGATGAAATCCTTAACCAAATTATTTAGGTATGGCCCTGGTCCATCTTCTAGCCATACAATCGCCCCATATAATGCTGCTACATTATTTAAAAAAGAAATAATAAGTATCAAAGGAGCCAAGGCAAAAGTCACTTTATATGGCTCTTTGGCATTGACTGGAATCGGACATAAAACCAATTTGTCCATAATGGAAGCTTTGTCACCTATACCTTGCGAAGTTAATTTTGATATAAAGTCCACTCCTATCCATCCTTTATTAATGAAGATGGAAGCTTTTGAAAATGATAAAAAGATATTAGAAAGACAATATATATCTCTTGGGGGAGGGGAATTGGTTTGCCTTGAGGATGAAAAGGTAAACGAAAAGGATATCTATCCGTTCAAATCCTTTTCCGATGTTACTAAATTCATGAAAGACAATAACATCAATTTCTTCAAGGATTTTGCTCTCCTTTATGAAAGTAAGGATATCGATGAATATCTTTTGTGGTGTTTAAAAAACATGTTTAAATCTATCGAGACAGGGTTACAAAAAGAAGGAAAAATACCTACTGGTCCAAACAAAAGGATAAATCTATATAGAAGTGCGAAAGCAATATATGAAGAAGCAAAGCAATTAAATAGAGGCGAAGACAAAAGGACATTATTGTTATCTAGCTATGCCTATGCCGTCGCCGAATCTAATGCTTGTGGTGATAAAGTCATCACTTCTCCTACTTGCGGAAGTAGCGGAATACTCCCTGCCGTACTTTATTATGAATATAAGCAAAAAAGAGTACCTCTAACTAAATTAAGGGATTCATTATATGTAGCAGGCTTGATTGGTAATCTAGTTAAGCAAAATGCCTCAATTGCCGGTAGTATTGGAGGATGCCAAGCCGAAGTCGGAACCGCCTCATCAATGGCAGCAGCCGCCTTATGTTACATCAATGATTTATCGATTCACCAAATTGAATATGCAGCAGAATGTGCATTAGAACATTTTTTGGGATTAAGCTGCGATCCTGTTGATGGATATGTAGCCATACCTTGTATTGAAAGAAATGGAATAGGCGCCATAAGAGCATATACTTCATACATGTATGCAAAACACATCGAACCTATTAGAAAAAACATGGTGTCATTTGATGATGTTGTATTAGCAATGAAATTAACAGGTGATTCTCTTTCTAATGCTTATAAAGAAACATCGCTAGGTGGGTTAGCAAAGATATTGAAATAAAAATCTATCTAAAGTTCGGAGGGATTATTTTCTTTTTCATTTTTTGGAATCTCCACTGCCGATTTTAATAACAGCAAGAAGCTCATCGGCCAATAAATCAATATCAAAATCTAATTTATTATTTAAAGAAGATTCAAAGGCCAGCCTAAACAAAGTTCCAGAAAGTACAATAATAGTTTCCTTACTAACAAATGGCATTAAAAACACAATTTTAGATATATACGATTCTTTGAAAAAATCCATCATTACCTCCCTGTAACCATCTGAAAAAAGAATATTTCTAATCAAGGAGTTCCGTTTTTGAAACATTTTTATAAAAGAGGAAAGGAAATTTAATGCATCTTCTTTATCCAATTTCTCCATGGGGACAATTAATTTACTGAATATATACTTAAAATAAGAAATCAAAAAATCTTGTTTGCTCTTAAAATTATAATAGAAAGTTTGCCTTTTATATCCAGTCGCATTGCACAACTCGTCCACACTAAAATTTGTAGAATCGTTATCGGCGATTAATTTATCAAACGCTTTAAAAAAAGCCTTCTTAGAATCATTCATTATTTTACAATATCAAATCAAAGACGACAGTCAACTAAATCATTCCTATTAATACTAGTCAAAATTCAATTTTTGACTAGTTAATTTAAACCTTAAAATTGATTAAATTTTATGTGTCTAACTCATTCATTAATTCAAAAGGAGTAAAAAAATGAAATTCAAACGTCTATTTATCCTATCAGTAGTCTTTATGGCATGTGGCCTATTAATGTTTGCTATGGAAACGAATGAAGGAATGAAGTATTCCCTAGATCTTCCTTTAGCAGGCGTAGGATTGCTTAGTTCCTTAGTATTCTGCTTCCTTGGCGATAACAAAAAAGAATAAGAACAGAATAGCCATGTTTAGCCCATCCATAGTTGGATGGGTTTTTAATTACAAAAGAAAATTCTACTTACAATATTTATTTTTCGTTTATAATCAAAGCATCAAAGGGAGGGTATCACTATGACACCTAGAAAAGATAGAAACAAAAACATTGAATTATTCCATATGTTTAATGTTATTTGCCTATTTGTTGGATTAGCAGCTTTAGGACAATACATGTTAATAATCATAATCGCATCGATCATTAATAAGTCAACCGGACCACTAATAAACCTATTATATATATTCGGTGCCCCGGGGATGTTTTTAGGATATTTCTTGCTTGAACTTCTTATTGATAAAATCGAATTAGATGCCGAAAGAAATGATTTATTAAGACAAAATAAAAAAGAAGCCCCAGTTACTCCTGAAGCCCCGAAAGAAGAAAATATCGAGCAATAATTTATTTTAGATAGAAAACCCTATCTTTATTTCTTGGTTTTGCCTCTATATGAGCAGTTTTGCTATACCCAAGACAGCAATGTCCAATCCCCTCATAATTACCTTTAATTCCTAAACTTTTAAGGAATTCCTTTCCTTGCTCAGTTTCAAATTCTTCCTTAGCGCGGTGAATCCAAATAGAATCAACCCCTAGGCTTTCTGCTTCATTCATCATGTTCCCTAACGCTAAAGAACCATCATAGACATGGGTTGGGACATCTTTATTAGCCAAAACGATAATAACGCAAGGAGAGCCATAGAAAGGATCGACTCCAACTCTACCCATAATCGAAGCATTAAACTTAGATAATTCTTCTATTTTCTCTTTATTCGTAATTACAACAAATATAGGTGATTGTAATCCTAATCCACTTGGGGCATATAACCCTGCTTCTATAATCTTATTTAATTTATCTTCTTCTACTTCTTTAGATAAAAAAGACCTGCAACTTCTTCTATTTTTCAATGTATCTAAGATATCCATAACCTTAACTCCTATTTATATTTTAATACGTAAATTGAAATTATAAATATGGTTTTATATGTTCGAACAGTTGAAATTGCATTCCGCTTTGAATATACTTAAGACGTCCTTAGTAAAGACGTCCTTAGTAAAAAGGAGAGCATTATGTTTTATGGGAGAAAAGTAGAATTAGACGTATTAGAAAAAAGATATAATAGCGATAGATTTGAATTCGGATTCATATATGGTCAAAGAAGGATTGGGAAAACTTCATTATTAGATGAATTCGGAAAAAACCATAAAACATTGATGTTTTTTGCTTCCGATAGCGACGATATATCAATCAGAAGAGACTTTTCAAACCAGTTTTTTAGTTTTACAAAACAAGACAATCTTTCTAGCTTTAGCAATTGGGAATCATTCTTTTTAGCTATTAGGAATTATTTTGGAAATGAAAAGGCTATCATTGTATTTGATGAATATCCAAACATAATCGTTGGACATGATGGAAAAAGAAAACCAACCGATTTTGATGAAAAGTTCCAAAATGCAATAGACCATGTCTTCAAAGATTCAAAATTGACCATCATCATTATTGGTAGCAACGTTTCCTTCATGGAAAATATCATAAAAGACAAAAACGGACCTTTATATAAAAGACATACTTTTTCATTATTCATTTCAAAATTAAAATGGGATGATGCTTTGAATTTTGTTAAAGGCATGTCTATCGATGATAAAATCAAGACCCTATCTTTATTAGATACATATCCATATTACTTATCACATATAGATCCTAAAAAATCATTTGATGAAAACCTTGATGAATTCTTTTTTAATATTGATTCATTAATTTCTATCGACCCCACTTTCACCATTTCTTCAAGCATGAACATCAGTGGTTTTTATGTTGGGATAATGAATTGCCTTTCTAGAAAAATTAATACAATAAAAGAAATATCAAATGCTTTGCAATCTGAAACTAGCAAAGTATCCCTATATTTAAATGAATTAATAAAAGGTGGATTAGTAACAAAAGCAACTTATTTCAATTCAAAAAGAAATACCTATTATGAAATAAATGATCGTATGGCCTCTTTCTTTTTTAGATTTGTCCAACCTTATGTAGAACAAATTAAATTAGGCGATGGGGCTAGAATAAAAGAAAGAGAAAAAAATGCAATCAAAACATTTATTGATCATTCATATGAAAAGCTTTGTACTTCATATCTAAGGTATATGAATAGCCAAGGAAAGCTAGACCAGTATTATTTAAATTTTTATAATTTCAAAGCAGACAACACTTCAATTGGAAGAAGTGTCGAAATCGATATCATCGCTAGCGAAAATGATTGTCTTCTTATTGGAGAATGCAAATTTAGCAGCAAAGAAAAAGGCTTAGATGTATTTTTGGACATGAAAGAAGACACCAAGATAACTCCTTTAAATAAATACGCTAACATTAACTACTATTTGTTCTCACACAAAGGATTCAAATTAGATTTGTTAGAAAGCAAAGATAAAAACCTGCATTTAATCTCATCGAAAATGATGTTAGAAGGTAATTGAAAAAGGACTTGTTGTTAAGCAAGTCCCTTAATAATTCTATAATTTATTTTACTTCTTCAACTTCAGTTGGAACTTCTTTTCCAAGACGTTGGGCCCTACGTAAGGCTCTTTCGGCATCTTTGTCGCCTTCTTTTGCAAAATAGGCAAGGAAGAATACTCCAATTAAAGCCCCGACACCTAATAGAATCATACCCCAATATCTATATCCCATATGGGACCATGGGGTGAGCCAAATCGCTTCCGAATATAAGATCCAGTTATCAGAATAGACAACAGGAAGATGTTCCCCTACTATCCCAAGAATTAAAAAGAATAGACCGGCAAAGGCAATGAAAGAAGCAATCGTATAGACTACTATTTCCTTTGTTTTGATTTTCGAATTTGATTTGCTCATATTAATTAGCCTCTTTTAATTAAGCGGATTTGACTTCGCTTTCTTTAGCTTTAGCAGCAGCTTCGTTATCAAGTTTGACTTGTTCTAGTAAACCATTGATTAATTGTGGGTAGCAAGCACGGAAAGTTGCTTCGCAGTCACGAACATATAGATTAATAGTTTCAGAAGCTTCTCTCATGACATCTGGGAATTTCTTTCCAGCTGGGAGGTCTCTTCTTCCAGTCATCATTTCCATTAAGGCAACAATCTTGTCTTCCATGTTCTTATAAACAGCATCGGTCTCTTTGGCTTGGCCACGGACAAAATTGATGTTTCCAATGACGGTTTGGATATCATTTCCAATGAATTTGCTAGCTGGAGATTCAGCACCTTTGGCTTCGTTTCTAGCTTGGTTATATTCATTGAACAAACGATTTAAGTCATTTACTAAAGTCAAGAAAGCAACCCCACGATACATAGCATCCTCGGCCTTGGCAACTTTTTCGGCTTCAGCAACATCAAGATTCTTGCTATGTCCATCATTAAGGATTCCATTAATCATGGAAGTAATGTTTTCATGTATTGGCAATACATGCTTATAGATAGCTAAGTGTTGGTTATGGTCAACCCTTAGTCCGTCATCAGCAAGCTTCAATATGGTAGAATTATCACCATAAACTTCAGCATAGAAATCACGGATGGCCTTTTCTAGCTTTTCTCCATTTTCGCCAGAATGATCAATAATATCCTTTAAAGGAGTGTGTTGATCAACTTCGACAAGGATGGAACGCTTCTTTTCTTCGAATAATTTGGTATCGAATGTTTCTTTCTTGAGGCAATACTCAAGTGTGTCCCTGACCGCTACGTTATAATGTAGCAATGTGGTAAGTACTTCACTAATTTGATTCATTTATTTTTTCCTTCTTTATTAGTTTTGGAACTATCCTCCAATGGGTATAGCACCTTTTCTAGGTCATAAACATGGTCAACGACATGCTTGGCTCTTATTTTAACGCTATTTGGAGAATGTGACATACAATAACTATTCTCGTAAAATTCGTCAAACATCGGCGCGTCGTTGCCAGAATCACCGATAACTAATACATTTTGTGAGGAATATCCTAAATAGTCAAGGTATTTTCTCACTCCTGAGGCTTTTGAGCACCCCTTTGGGGTGATTTCAATAAACTGATTAAGCCAAGTAAATTCGAAATCAGCGAACTTTTCAGCTAATTCCTTAGTAAGGACTTCCGCTAATTCTTTTTTCTTCTTAGTTAGACCAATCAAGACCATTATTTTATTCGTCTCGCCTTTTTCAATCTCGTTATAGAAGACATGGTCACTTCTAACAAATGGTTCCCTATAGACGCCTTGGAAGGCTTCATATAAGAAATAGACAAAGTTGGTGATGTGATTGACCCTAGTCCTAGTCATGACAATTGGACGCGTTTTGGAAGAAAGCAAGATTAATCCTGGGTCATAATTTAGACGTAAATAGGAAATAAGGGATTTTAATTTAGTAGAATCAAAGAAAGATTCTTCAATTACCTTCCCTCCTATTTTGATAAATGTTCCGTCGTTGCCAATCCAATCAAGATTAAATGGGCATTTCTTTTCTAATTTAGAAGCAAAATTAAAACCCCTGGAGCTAACAACTACTACCTTGCCTCCATTAGAAGCAAACCTGGTGAGGAATTCTTTGTTTTTCTTAGGGATTAGTCTCAATCTTTTCTTTGGATAGAATAAGGTTCCGTCTAAATCAGTCGCGATTACTTTAATCATGCCTTGATACTATACTCTAAATGTATTTAGAGAAAAAGAAAAAGCTACTCCACCACCGAAATAGCAAAGTAGCCTTAACTAATTTATTTCAATTTGTTTTCGGCCTGGATGACACCATATCCGCCATCAAGACGCTTATAAGCAACGGATACTTCATCATCATCTTCATCTAGATATAGGAAGAATGAATGTCCTAAGGCTTCCATTCTAGTAATGGCTTCATCTAGAGTCATTGGATCAAGATAGATTGATTTAGTTCTTACAACTTCTTCGTCATCATCTTCATCTTGGACAAAGTTTTCAAAAGCAAGGGCTTTTCCTAAAGATTCGGATTCTTTTGTCTTTTCCATCCTGGTCTTTAGTTTTCTCATTTGGCCTTCAAGTTTATCAACAGCAAGGTCGACCGCGGCGTATAGATCGTTATCCCTTACCTCTGCACGGAAATCCATTCCCTTGGTGAAAATGGTAATTTCCACTTTGGCACCGACATTGTAGCTTCTAACTACAGCGCGGCAAGTTACTTCGCTAGGGTTAGCAAAGTATTTGTCCATCCTGGACAACTTCTTTTCGATGTCGGCGTGAATAGAATCGGTGACATCGATGTTCTTTCCAATTATTTGGTATTTCATAATATCTGCCCCTCCTAAGGGCTTACACCATTATTTTAAATTAAATTTCATAACTTCAAATACCAAAATGAAAACTTTATACATTTTTTAACCAAATGTAGATTTTTCTTTTATATAAAAAGAAGCATTATATCGATATTTTTAATGGGATTTGCAATTTGAGAAAAATTTCTTTAATTCTTCAACTTTGTCTAATCTTTCCCAAGGTAAATCAATATCAGGACGTCCGAATACCCCGTAATTACAGATATCGGCATATTTCCAAGTTGGTTCATTTAATTTGAAAGAAGAGATAATCGCGCCTGGTCTAGCATCGAAATAAGTCTCGATTGCCCTTAGTATATCTTCATCATCATAATGGCTAGTCCCGAATGTAGATAAAGATAATGACATTGGCTTAGCAACTCCAATCGCATAGCTAAGTTGGACTTCTAATCTAGAAGCAGCCCCTGCCGCAACAAGGTTTTTAGCAATATATCTAGCGTAATAAGAAGCACTTCTATCGACTTTGGATGGGTCTTTTCCAGAGAAAGCTCCTCCACCATGCCTGGAAGATCCCCCATATGTATCAACAATTAATTTCCTTCCGGTTAATCCTGTATCACCTAAAGGTCCACCAATTACAAATCTTCCAGTTGGATTAATTAGATAGTCAAAATCGGTATTTAGATTAAAGGAGGTGGCAACCGGAACCATTATCTCGTCATGGACATATTTCTTAAATGCAGCTAAATCGGTAGTTTCATCATGCTGAATTGACATCAATATAGTCTTTATCCTGATGTTATTTGGATCAGTATAATCGATGGTTACCTGTGATTTCATATCAGGTCTAGCATGCTTAAACTTGCCTTCTTTTCTTAGGTTTGTGGCAGTTCTTACCAATTTATGGGCAATAGTAAGAGGAAGAGGCATATAACCTTCGGATTCGTTTGTCGCATAGCCAAACATTATCCCTTGGTCGCCAGCACCCATGTTTAAGGTATCTTCATGCTTAACGCCCATCGCAATATCGCTAGATTGAGTATTTACACGTATTTCAATCTTGCATGTATCCGCCCCAATCCCAATTTCAGGAGATGTATAGCCAATTTTGCGTAATGTATCCCTAGCAATCTTTTCATAATTAGGGACTACATTTGAATTAATAGTAATTTCTCCTCCAATTAGGACAAATTCCTTGGTTGCAAAAACTTCACATGCTACATGGGCATATTTATCAATTCTTAGGCATTCATCTAGAATTGCATCAGCAATTTGGTCGCAAACTTTGTCTGGATGTCCTTCGGAAACAGACTCGCTAGTAAAAAGAAACTCGTTTTTCATATTTTTATCCTTCCCCAACAAAAATCCTCCCCGCTAGGTGGAAGACTATTATAGTTTCCTCCAGACATCGTTCCTCTAGGGGGAGAGGCTACTAGCAAGCACTTACCGCTATAGCGGAGTTGCTAGCGCCATGGTTAGCTAGTTATAGGCGCTTCTTGATGCCTGGCTTTCGTCAGTGGCATAAGTTTATATTCATTAGTAAGACTAAACAAGCCTAGATTTTAAAAACTAGCTTAAACATAAAGAAAAAGACCGCTATCATCATAACAATAACGGCCTGTAATAATTTATTTTGCTAAATATGCTTTTAAGGCTCTAGAAATTTGGTCAGGGCAAGAAGTCTCTCCACCTCTAGAACCCCTGCATTTTATTCCTTCTAATTTAGCGATAGCGTCTTCAACTTTCATTCCCTTTAACAAGGAGCCGATTCCTTGAAGGTTTCCATTGCACCCATAAGTAGCGACGAAGGATTTAATGATGCCATCTTCGATTTCGAAATCAAATTGCCTTGAGCAGACATTTTCTGGCTTATAGGTATAAGTCATTATTTATCCTCGTGGCAGCAACAATGGTGTTCTTCGCCTTCATGGCAGCAATGATCATCATCGCATCCACAGTTAGAAGCAAATCCAACTAAGGTGCCATAGACTAATCCGCTAGCGTTAGCGGCATTGCTTTCATCGGTATCAATATGCATGGCAAGAGAGAATTTTGGTGAAACACGGACAATGGTATCACCAAAGATAGTTTCTCTTTCCGGAGTCTTGACATAAACCATGACGGATTCACCATCTTGAACGTTGAATTCCTTGGCATCTTCTGGAGTCATGTGGATATGACGCTTGGCAACGATGACACCTTCTTCTAGATGCAATTCTTTGCCATTTGCAGGGTTAACAATAGTAACAGCCCCACTACCTTTGACATCTCCAGAAAGTCTAATAGGAGCAGCTACGCCTAATGTTCTTGCATCTGTAGCGGATAATTCGATTTGGTTTAGATTCCTTAAAGGTCCAAGGATTGTAACTCCATTGATGACTCTTGGCTTGCCAGTTTTTGGATTGACTGGGCCGACTAAATTGAGTTTGACATCAGAAGCATATTGCCCAGGTTGGGATAAATCCTTCTTTTTGTTCAAGACGGCGTGTTCGCCTTCTTTGGCATCCATTAGATAATCAAAGGCTTTTTGGTCTAAATGGATGTGACGTGCACTAGTTTCGACTAAGATTTGTTTTTCCATAAATAAATAAAATCTCCAATTAACGGTTCAATTATAGTTCTATTTTTTATCTTTTCGAGATAATTTCCCTAAATTAGAAAAGAAAGAACAAAAAGAATATCTTTTTTTCTAACCAAAAATGGATAAATAAGGTATCCTATTTCGGTAAAGGAGGAGCCTTGATATGAAGGAAAACGAAAATAATGAAAAAAATACTTCCGTTACCGTAGCGGAAATTACAACAGAAGAACTACAAACTCTCATTAGAGAAAAAAATCGATCAGGGCTTCGCGATGTTTTTAAGCGTGTCCCTAATATCGATATTGCAGAAGCTGCCGATGAATTAGAGCCAAGCGAACTTATCTATATTTTTAGAAATGTCGAATCATCTTATACAGCAGATTTCTTTGATGATCTAAGTCAGGAAAGCAAGGAAAACCTTATCAAGACAATGACTGATAAGGAGCTAGTCCCATTAATTAACGCCCAGTCTGCCGACGATGTTGCCGATACAGTAGGTGATATGCCTGCAAACCTAGCATCAAGAGTATTAAAAGCTGCGGACAAGGACATGAGAAAAGACATCAATACCTTGCTGAATTACCAAGATGACACAGCTGGTTCAATCATGACCACCGAGTATCTAGAATTCCTAGATACCACTACTGTATCCTCTGCCATGAAAGAAATAAGAGCGAGAGGGAAAGATGCCGAAACTGTCTATACAATATTTGTTAGGAACTCTTCTAGACATTTTGTCGGAACTGTTGACCTTGATGATTTAATATTTGCTAACCCTGATCAAAAACTAAATGAAATAATGAATCAGGACGTTGTTTCTGTTTCTACCAATACCGACCAAGAAGAAGTTGGCCAAATGTTTAGACGTTATGACTTAAATGCCCTTGCTGTATTAAACGAAGATCAAAGGCTAGTCGGTGTCATTACTATCGATGACGCTGTCGATGTCATGACTGAAGAATCCAATGAAGACTTTGCCCGTATGACTAACATGGAGCCAACCGAAAAGCCTTATATGGAAATGAAAATATGGGAAAACGCCAAGAAGTGTTTCCCCTGGATTATTGTCTTATTAGTATTAGGTACATTTACTACCATGGTACTAAATAGGCTTGAATTACAAACTATATTCACCCATCTTCCGATTCTAATTTCCTTTGTGCCTACTTTAATGGATACAGGTGGAAACGCCGGAGGACAAACTACCGGTATGATGATTAGAAGCCTTGCCATGAAAGAATTCACCCCAAAAGAGACACTAAAAGTACTTTGGAAAGAGTTCAGAAGTTCAGTTCTTATCGCTGCTTTTGTTGCTTTGTTCGCCTTTGTTTGGATTACTCTTGAACAATATACTGGAATAGTTAGCCTTGGCCAAGTCGGCGATCCGAATGGAGTCAATTACGATTTTAGTAACTATACAATCTGGAACGGAAATGTCTTTAAAGGTCCTCTTGCTGGAGAATTTGCAATACATGCCTTGACCTTCTCTGCTTTAGTATCCGTTACAATGTTTGCAGCAATTTCAGTTTCTAAAATAGTAGGAACTTTATTGTGCATGGGTGCTGCTGCGATTAAAAAAGACCCAGCTTTATTAGCCCAACCACTATTAACAACTGTCATGGATGTCACGACATTATTGATATATTTCCTTATGGCGTGCATGTTCTTCCCAACCTTTGCTTAATAAAGTGTTTGCAAAAGAGAGTATCTATCACTATAATCTCTCTTGCCGCGGGAGTGGCGGAATGGTAGACGCGTACGTTTGAGGGGCGTATCGGGAAACCGGTGTGAGTTCAAGTCTCATCTCCCGCACCAAAATCGATACTAATCGCACTGAAATGTGCGATTTTTATTTAAAAACAACTTATAAATGTTACTTTATAAGCATAAACTGGATTTAGAAATTATCTTCTTAAAGTTCTCTAATCGTAAAAAACGTGGAAACCCACAGAAAATACGATTAAGAAAAAATAAAACGACTAAAACTTCTAGGAACATAAAGCAATGGAACAAACAAATTTAAAGATAAGAAAAGCAAGCGAAAAAGACATTACATTACTATATGAATTAATAAATGGATTGGCTTCCTATGAAAAAAGGCCAAACGACATGACTGCTTCAATTGAAGATCTTGAATGCATGTTATTTAAAAGACATATAGCCACTGCCGTTATTGCAGAAAATAACGAAAGTAATCCATTAGGTTATGCAATTTATTACCCAATCTTTTCTTCTTTTTCAGGAAAGGCAAAAGTGCATTTAGAAGATTTATATATAAAGTCTGAATGCCGTCATCAAGGATTAGGGAATTTTTCTATCAGCTTTCTAAATTAATTAAAGATGAAGGATATACAGAAATGGAATGGAGTTGCCTTGATTGGAACACTTCTTCAATCGAATTCTATAAGAAACTAAATGCTTCAATTGAAACCGGAAGGGTTTATTTTGGGTATAAATTATAGAAAAAATTAATCATAACCTATATTATTTTAACCAAATCAAATAAAGGAAAAATTATATGAAAAAATTACTAATATCTTTAGGGGCTGTATCGATATTTGGAGTATGTAGTTGTTCATTTACCCTTGGAATCAGTAGTTCTAACGAGGAAAAAGATTCTAGTAAAGAAACCACTACAACTTCAAATGTCTCTTCTTCTGTTTCAGAAGACGACAAGACCCAAGAAGAATTATACGAAGAGATTTTTAATCCGGCCTCTAAAATCGAGATAACCTTGGATTTTACAAATCAGGCCATATATAAATTAGCCAAGTATTCTTCTGATGAAACTAAAAAAGAAATGTATCACCCATGCAAGATGGAAGTTAATTTAAATGGGAGAATTTATACATTCGATGAAGTCGGTGCAAGAATGAAGGGAAATTCATCTAGGAATGAGAATTTTGTTGATGAAAATGGTAAATTTAGCGCACCCATTCATTTAAAATTGTCTTTGAAGCAGACTTTCGATGATTCTAGCGATAACGATTATTATGTTCGTTCTTGGGAAGATAAAGAAGAACGTAGCAAAAGGAAAAATAGACTTTTTGCAAATCAACAAAAATTCGATCTTAAATGGAATAAAGAAAGCGATATAACATTTACAAAGCAAATATATGCGTACGATGCTTTTGCTAATGAAGGAATATTTGTCCAACATGTAAATCTTGTAAAAGTTAATATCAAATCTGAGTCCGATACTTTGACACAAACTTATCAGTTAATGGAAACAATTGATAAAGACTTCCTTAAAAAACGTTTAAGCAAAGACGAAGCAAAAGGAAACCTATATAAATCAACATATACAAATATGGGTCCTGCTTCTTTAACTAAAGATAGCATTTCTAAAATCGGAGTTGAATCGCCTAACTATCATCCTTCTTATGATTTAAAAACCAATGACAAAGAGCCTAACCATGGCCTTTTAGAAAGCTTAATCAATACGATTAATGATGATAAATCCGCTCCAGATACATTTAAAGTAACATTAGATTCATTAATTGAAGTAGATCAAATATTAAAATACCAAGCCATGTGCTGGGTAATGGGAAATCCCGATGATTCAAGGAATAATTCAAATAATTACTATATTTATTTCAATTCCAAGACAAACAAGATGAGCTTCATTCCTTATGATTTCGATAGGTGTCTAGGAATATTAAAGGACTGGGAAATACATATGGAAAACATTCCATATAACTACACGCATCAAGAACTTGGTTCTTCTAGCAAAGAACAACCTAACCCTTTGCTATGGAGATTAATTATTGAAGATGAAAATTCATCTAAATCAAGATTATATCCAGTCATAAAGGAATACAAAGAAAGATATGAATCCTATTGTATTTCTTTTGCTAATAAATATTTAGATGTCAATAAATTCAATGCTTTCTCTAGCCAATTCCATTTATCTAGTTCAAATAAAGACAATGCGAATAACCTTAGTTTTAGCCAATACGCGAAGGCAAAACTATCCACGATAAAATAAAAAGAAAAAGAAGCCCTGTGCTACCCTCTCCAAGCGGGAGGTGGGGCTCTTGGTCAAGTATCAGGATTCCCACTCCAGTGTGGGCTTTCAACAACAACTATCCTCAGTCAGAGCTCCGGATGCATAATGTAGGGGGACAAAATAGGCCTCTTTATTTTGCTCGGTTGAGCATCTTTATTATATACGAATTGACTAAAACAATATCAAGCATTTAAACCTAAAGAAGTTAAACACTGTATAAGGATTTTTAATTTCTAATCAAAAATAAGCGACCCGTGTATTAATAAAAGAAAAGACACCCAGGATTATCTAGGTGCCTTTCGCTTAAGTGAATTAATTAGATGCTCCAGTCTTTATTTTTAGTAGTTAGATAAGACCCAGCAAATACCAAGGCAAAACCAAAGAATAGAAGCATGGCATCTAGCATTGCTTGCCAAGAAAATACTCCGTTTACCCCATCCATAATCGCTGTAACTATATAAGAAACTAGGATAAATAAGCCATAGACAAAGCTACCATAGGCAAATACCATGCCGACTAATTTATGATGGATGAACAAGAATACAAAGCCACAGACAATTATTAATAGATATGCCATCTTGGCAATGCTATTAATAACATTGCTTGCAGCATTGTTCCCTGCTACTGAACTATACTGTCCATCAATGATAATTAATAACAACGCAGGAGCAAATGCCCTTAATGTACCTGAGCAATTCTTCGCACCTACTAAAAAGAATACGTAGAATCCGATAATTAATATAAGTTCGAATATACCCACTACAAACTTAAGTGGATCATTTAAGCTAGGTACTCCCCCATTTACTAAGAAACGAACTAATAGCAATAATCCTGCGACTAGGAAGAAAATATGAGCCCTACTCAATTTTACACTTGATTTAGTTTTTTCTTTTGTTGCCATAAAAAACCTCCAAAACGGAAAATATTATAGATAATGATTTGTTTGATGGATAGAAAATAAATTTAAAAAATATCTAAAAGATAATTAGTTTGATAATATATGTAGGCTTATGGCCTTACTTGAATTAAACAATATCAAATTTAACTACTCCGACAAGGAACTATATTCAAATGTATCCTTGAAATTAAACCGTGGAGAACATGCTTGCCTAGTCGGGGTTAATGGATGTGGCAAATCCACATTGCTTTCAATCGCAGTTGGAGATTTAAAGCCAGACGAAGGAAAAGTAACCTGGGAAGGTGGAGTCACCTACTCCTATCTAGATCAGCAATTAAAAGTAAAGCAAGACATGAAGGTAAGCGATTATCTTTATGGGGTTTATAAGGAACAATTCAATTTGGAAAAGCAAATGGAAAGCCTTTATGAAAAAGCGGCTTTATGTCCGCCTGATTTTGAGAAATTACTAGATAAAGCCCAACGTATCGCAGACCGTCTTTCTGATTCAGGATTCTATTATCTGCAAGAAAAGGTAGGTAAATTGACCAATGGATTGGGTTTTAATGATGAAGATTTGTCAAAAGAGCTGCATCTACTTTCTTCTGGCCAAAGAGAAAAAGCCTATCTAGCCAAGATGCTTCTAGAAGAACATGATGTCTTGATAATGGACGAACCTACTAACTTCCTTGACCAAAACCAAGTTGCCTGGCTTGCTTCATTTTTAAAAGATTATCCACGCGCTTTCTTATTAGTTAGCCATGACGAGGCTTTCCTAGAACAAGTCGCAGAGGTTGTTTTTTGTCTAGAAAACAAGACGTTAACTAGATATAAAGGAACTTTTGAACAATATAAAGCCCAACATGAATTAGATAAAATCCAATATGAGAAAAACTATAACGCCCAGCAACGTTATATTAAGAAAGAGGAAGATTTCATCGCAAAGCATATAGTAAGGGCCACTTCTAGCAAGGCGGCTAAAAGTCACCGCGCTAGACTTGAGCACCTTGAAATCATGTCCACTCCAGGAAAAGAGGAGGGACGTGTATTCTTTTCCTTTCCTTTTTCAAAGCAAGTTGGAGAAAAGCCTCTAATAGTAAATGAGCTTGAAATAGGTTACGAAAAGCCTTTATTAGATCCGATTTCTTTTATCCTTAAAAAGGGAGAAAAAATTGCCATATTAGGTCAAAACGGGGTTGGTAAGACTACCTTATTAAAAACAATCATGAATAAGATTCCTTCTTTAGGAGGGACTTATAAATGGCTAGATGGAACAGTTATCAATTATTTTGACCAAGACGATAAATTGGATTTGAGCATGTCTCCATTTGAATATGTCCATTCAATATATCCAGATTTAAATAATACCCAAATTAGAAGCGCTTTAGGCGCGGTTGGGGTTAGAAAAGAACTTGCATTAAGGAAGATGAAGGAACTATCTGGAGGAGAAGTTACTAAAGCTAGATTTGCCATCATGACCTTAAGGAAAACTAATTTCTTGATGTTAGATGAACCTACTAACCACCTAGACCAAAAGGCAAAAGATGCCTTATTTGAGGCGATTGAACGCTTCCCTGGTGCAATAATATTAGTTTCCCACGAAAAAGATTTCTATGACGGCCTAGTCGATTATGAACTTAATTTCTAGGAAATGACTTTCTTCTTTTTATATCCAATTAAACGCATGGCTAACCTATATCCAGGAATGGAAAGCCAATAATTATAAGCGATTACATCGGCATTATATAAAGCAATACCTGCCCTTAAATTCCTATCTAAATCAATAACCCTATCTTTTTCTATCCCAATATTTTCATCTACTAAGACCCATTGATTATCAATAGATAAACTAGATAACACCCCTTCGACATTCTTGATTGAAGAAATGCTTTTTATCAATTCTTCATAATTAGGATGATCTAGTCTAATATTATTCATCTCGGCGACTGCTTCATCTTGGGAATTCGAATACACGACCCCGCTATTTTTGAACAATCTATCAATATTAGAAAGAGCTAAAGTCTTTTCAGTTAGCAAAACCGAAAGGGAATCGCTTTTTCTTTTTATGCCGATAGAAAAATCATTCGCATGGGAAAAAACATATAAAAATGCGGCAATATAGGCGAATACGATTAACATCAATACTAATAGAATTACTTGATACGGTTGCATGCATTCTATTTTACTCCAAATCTAATTAGAAGGATACAACGGCATAATTGCCTTAAGGCAATATCTACTTTATAATAAATTCGAAATGGAGGGAAGAAATATGAACAAAAAACCTATTTGTGCAATTTTATATGACTTTGATTCCACCCTTGCCACAACTGACATGCAAAACTTTGGCTTTATTCCCGCCATGGGCATGAGCAAGGAAGAATTCTGGAGTCGCACTGGAAAATTTTCTTCTGAAACCGGATGTGAAAGAATCCTCTCATACCTTTATACAATGGTAGAAGTCGCAAAAGAAAAAGGCATTAAGATGGATAAGGCCTTTTTAAGAGAATGTGGCAAAACTATCAAATTCTTCCCAGGTGTAACAACTTGGTTTGATAGGATTAATGATTATGGAAGGGAACATGGGGTAAGAGTAGAACATTACCTTGTCTCTTCTGGAAACAAAGAAATTGTCGAAGGATGCCAAATTGCCGATAAATTTAAGCAGATATACGGATGCGAATATATTTTCGATAAAGTAAGCGGAGAAGTAATCTGGCCTAAACTTGCAATCAATTACACCCAAAAGACCCAATACTTCTTTAGGATTTCTAAAGGGGTATATGACGCTACTGATGATGCCGGCGTAAATGAAAAGAAGCCAGAAAGAAGAATCCCCTACTCCAATATGATTTATATAGGAGATGGAATGACTGATATCCCATCCATGATTATTGTTAAAAATAATGGGGGAAAATCTATTGCAGTCTATCCAAAAGGGAACGAAGATAGAGTCGCTTCGCTTTATGAAGATGGTAGGGTCAACTATTCTTGCGTTGCCGATTATAGTGCAGGTAAGGATTTAGAGAAAGTACTACACTTGATAATCCAAGGCATTGCAATCAATGAATCCCTTAAATTAAGAGAAAACCAAAATCCATTCTTAGATTAATATGAAATCAAAATTAAAGAAAACCATCGCCCTAGTCCTTGTTGGAGGATCTGGAGAAAGGTTTGGAAAAGAAAAACAATTTGTTTTGGCTTTAAACCGTCCTTTAATGTCTTTTACTATTGAAGAATTAGGTCTTTCTCCTTATATCGATGAGATTGTTCTTGTCGGGAAAAAAGGAACTCTAAATAAAACGCTAGAGATAGGGAAGGCTTATGCAAATAACAAGCTAAAAGCTGTTATAGAAGGAGGAAAGACTCGTCAAGAATCTTCCTATAAAGGCGTTAAATTCCTTATCGATAGCGGTTTTTCTTCCGATTCAATCGTCTTGATTCAAGATGGAGATAGGCCAAATATTACCCAAGAAATGATTAAGGAAAATGTTGAATCCGCCAAAATCAATAAAGCTGCAGTAACTGCTATAAAAGAACCTAATTCGGTTTTTGTCTCTAATAACGATTACAAAGTAAATTCCTATTTGGATAGAAATGAAATCTATGAGGCACAAACTCCACAGACTTTTGAATTAGGCTTAATTTATAAAGCACATCTTAAAGGAGATAAAAGAAAAGGAATAAGCGATGATGCTAGTTTAGTAAGATTACTTAAAAAAGACGTCGCGATTGTTCCAGGAGACAAAAATAATATTAAAATAAATTACGTTAGCGATCTTAATTATTTCGAATACATCAAAGGAGGGCTAAATAGATGAATGAATATCTTCCTAAAGTAGGCGAATGTGCCATTGGGACTGTTGTCGCTGTCTATTCTAGCTATGCTATCCTCCTTTTTGATGAAGGATGGACGGGATTGCTACATATAAGCGAAGTATCTTTTAACTACATTCGCTCATTTACCTCTTTCATAACCATTGGAAGTATCTATAATGTCAAGGTCATTGATGTTAACAAAGAGACAAAAAGTGTTAGGGTCTCCTTGAAGCAAATGACTCCAAGCGAAAGACATGCAACCTTCCGCCACAAGAAAATCAACGAAAGCGAAATTGATTTCAAGGCATTAGAAGAGGCAAGGCCATCTTGGATAAAAGAGGAATTAACAAATATCGAGGCAAAAGAAAATGATTAAAGTTAATCTAGAACACTTAGGTTTCAAGCTAAATGAAGCCGATTTTAAGGAAAAAGTTGCTCAAATCAACACTGCAATTAATGAAAAGACATTGCCAGGAAATGATTTCCTAGGTTGGGCTAATTATCCATACACATACGATAAAGAAGAATTCGAACGTATCAAAAAAGATGCTAAATACATTAGGGAAAACTTTGATTGCCTAGTAGTTGCTGGTATCGGTGGTTCCTATTTAGGTGCTAGGGCTGCAATAGAAGCCATCAATGGTTTATTTAAGGAAAATTCCTTCCCAATCATCTACATGGGCCAAACATTTTCCAGCAAATATGTAGCCCAAGTATTAAAGATGCTTAAGGGGAAGAAATTCGCTATCAATGTAATTTCTAAATCCGGAACCACAACCGAGACTTCAATTGCCTTCCGCCTTCTTAGAGAGCAACTAGAAGCCCAGATTGGAAAAGAAAATGCTTCTAAGGCTATATTCGCCACTACCGATGCCAAAAAAGGCGCATTGCTAGAATTATGCAAGAAATATGGCTATGAAAGATTTGTCTTACCTGATGATGTCGGTGGACGTTATAGCGTATTCACTGCCGTTGGACTTCTTCCAATGGCCGTTGCAGGAATCGATATTGATGAATTTATGCTCGGAGCCAAATTAGGAAAAGATGAATACGATACTTCTAGCATTAACGAAGCCTATAGATATGCCATTGCTAGACATTATCTATACAAAGAAAAAGGCTACCCAGTCGAGATGTTTGTCAGCTATGAACCAAATCTAGTCCAACTTGGTGAATGGTGGAAACAGCTTTATGGAGAATCCGAAGGAAAAGACAAATCAGGATTGCTTCCAGATTCCGCTACATTTACAACTGATTTACATTCCCTTGGACAATTTATCCAAGATGGATCAAAAGTCTTGTTTGAGACTGTTCTAGATGTAAAGAATAACGATGAAGAAGTCATTATCCCTCACGATGAAGATAATCTTGATGGATTAAATTATCTAGAAGGCAAATCGCTTAAATTTGTTTCCAATAAAGCCATGGAAGGAACTCTTCTCGCCCATAGTGAAAATGGAGGAGTCCCAAATATCGTTATTGAAATCGATAAGATGGATTCAAGGAATTTAGGTCAACTTCTATATTTCTTCATGAGAGCATGCGCTATGTCGGCTTATCTAAATGGAGTCAACCCATTTAACCAACCTGGTGTTGAAATATACAAGAAGAATATGTTCCATTTACTTGGAAAACCTGGATTCTAAAAATAATAACTAACTTAGGCCCAAACGTTAGAGTATCTAACTAAGGGTCTTTTTTTAGTGGTTTTCCCCCTTAAAAGAGGCTACTAAAGCAAGAAAAATGAAAAAAACAAAAAATTCTTCTTTTTTTGCGTTGCTATTCTTTAGTCTTAATGATATATTAGTCAAGCGCGTTTTGCGGACACCCGCGGATGCTTAGCTCAGCGGGAGAGCATCGCCCTTACAAGGCGGGGGTCGTAGGTTCGAACCCTACAGCATCCACCATCTAAGGATTAACGCGCCAATAAACAACATGGGTGAATAGCGAAGTGGCCAAACGCGGCTGACTGTAAATCAGCTCCTTCGGGTTCGGTGGTTCAAATCCATCTTCACCCACCACTATGTTTATTGGGGTGTAGCCAAGCGGTAAGGCAAGAGACTTTGACTCTCTCATACGCTGGTTCGATCCCAGCCACCCCAACCAGTTCCTCCGCTAGCTCAGTGGTAGAGCACTTGACTTTTAATCAAGGGGTCGCGAGTTCGAGCCTCGCGCGGGGGACCAAACATTCTGCCCGGGTGGCGGAATGGTAGACGCAAGGGACTTAAAATCCCTCGAGAGCGATCTCATACCGGTTCAAGTCCGGTCCCGGGCACCAATATTTGAAGGATGCGAGACTGAAGTCTCGTTTTTTTGTACCTTAGAAACGTAATAAAGGTTCGAACCGCCGAACGTTAACTATAACCCCTTGCTTCACCGATAAAGGTTTCTCTACTAAAGAAAGTGTCTTATATGTCTAATTTGCTTATTGACACAAAAATTGAAGAAATTTAGGCAAAAAAGCCAAAATCGGCAAATTTGTAGAATTTTAACGTTTCTGCAATGTTCTAGATTACACTACTAGATTTTTTAGCCATGTTAAAATTGGCAAAATTGAGAAAAATAACGATAAAAAGCCACTTTTGTAAGCAGTTCAATAAAAATTTTTAGTGAAATTCTACTTAAAAAGTGGCATCCTAGTAGCAAGGAAATAACAAGGGGGTCTTAAAAAGGTATCAAGCAGCCTTTGACCTAAAAGCTATCTCTTCCTGGGTTTCTTCTTTTGCGGGAAAAAAGAAATCGATCATGAAATAACTTGTAGAATTCTCCCTTGTTGTTTCTTTAGAAATTATAAGATTTCAAGACCTTTACTAACAGAGTAATGGTCTTTTTTATACACCCTTGCTTGAATGGGTCTTTTAAATGACATTTCTTGATTAATGTCCTAAATGGATATTTTCCACCCATCGCGCAGAGTTTTAGATATGTAGACCAAGCCTTTTCGTGATTCTTCCTATCAAGGTTAAAGAATTGGAAGGCCATTACTTGGGCTAAAGTATAATCAATATAATAGAATGGGCATTCAAAGATATGGGCTTGGGTAAGCCAGCGGTGTCCTCCCATCATATATGGGCAGCCTTTATAGGTTGCAACTTTATATGGAGTGTATTTAAGTTCTAATTCATGCCACTTGGCGTCCCTATCTTGTTTAGAGGCAGTTGGATTTAGATATACCCATTCTTGGAATTCATCTACAGTTGCTCCGTATGGAAGGAAGGAGATGGAATCTGCTAAATGGACATAACGATATTTATCTGGTTCATCAAAGAAAAGGTCCATATATGGTTCTGCAAAGAATTCCATCGACATTGAATGGATTTCGCAGCTTTCCATAGTTGGAGATCTATATTCAGGAACTTTGATATTCCTTGCCATATAGGCTTGGAAAGAATGACCAAATTCATGAGTTAATACATCCACGTCCCCACTAGTTCCGTTGAAGTTAGAGAAAATAAATGGAATCTTATAGACTGGGAAATAAGTCATATAGCCACCACTATTCTTTCCTTCTTTAGCTTCTAGATCCATTACATGATGATCGGCCATATAGGAGAAGAAGAAACTAGTTTCCTCTGAAAGGGTATCATACATCTTTCTAGCGGCTTCGATTTTATCAAGAGTAGTTCCCTTTGGAATTGGGTTTCCTTCTTTAAAATATAAACCCATATCAAATACCTTTGGCCTATAAATCTTGTTTCTCCTAAATTTCTTCTTCATGATTCTAGAAGCAATAGGAGTTACATATTTTTGGATTTCATCCCTATAAGCCGCTACATCTTCTTTGGTGTAGTCAAATCTATTCATCTTGATATAGGCAAGTTCGACATAATTTGAATAGCCCATCTTTTTGGCCATTCTAGTACGTACCTTAACTAACTTGTCATATATTTCTTCTATTTCATCTACTCTAGTTTCTAAATAGGAATAATAAGCCTCTGAAGCTTCTTTTCTTGTAGCCCTATCGACATCTTCCATGAATTTACCCATTTGAGGAAGATTATAGGTAGAACCCCTAAAATTAACTTTGCATGAAGCAATAAGGGCACTGTATTGAGTCATCAATTTGTTTTCTTCGATAGCTTCTTCCACCACTTCGTTAGAGAAGGATTTCATTTGATATTCAAAAATCTTATAGATAAATGAACCAAATCTATTTTCTAGTTCTGCTTTAAAAGGAGAATCAAGGAAGGCCTTAGTAAATTCTAGTTCGGCAGCCTGGATACGAGGGAAGCCGTTATCAATAACTTCAGTGGCTTTCTTATATCTTTCATTCCTTGTATCAATACTATAATGGACGGAGATATTGGTGATGTCATTTTGAAGCGCATCAGAAAACTTTATGTGCATTTTGACTACACGTATCGCTTCTTTTGCATTGCTAGCTTCTTTAAGTTGCTTTGTTAGGTTATCAATTTTCTTGATAGCGACGTTGATGGAAGGAACCTTGAATGGCCAAGATTCAAATACCGGTAATTCTTTTTTCATAAAACTCACTTTCTACTGATAAACAATGGTTTAACTAAATTCTTTGGGCAAGGGACTTTTTTGAATTTCGACTTGAATTCAAGTGCAACCCTTTCACCCTCTTCGCTTAGATAAAGATAATGTTCATCGAGTCTAGGCTCATAGGTTTCATTAACTAAACCTAATCTTTTAAGTTGACTAATATAAATGCCACAGGCTTTCTTGCCTAATGATTTAAAGCTACCTAATGTAATAACTTCATCAAACTGTGTCCCTTCATATATTCCTTTAAGTATAAGAAGGACGCATTTTGTAGAAGGTAGGTAGCCAAGTTTATTTGAATCCATTATGGTAAGAAGGATTTTGAGCTTGGCTTTATTTAGACCATAATCAACTTTGCCCATATTCAAAGAGTATATTCAAATCAAAAGATAGCAAGATACAAATTTCAAAAATTGTAGTTTTTTATGTGCTTTTAATAGAAAAATGAACGTTTTCGTTGAATTTGACCATTTTCTCGAACTTCTTTTTTATCCTTTTATAAGCAAATTATTATCAAATTAGTTGAATTTTAATATGAAGTTCCTAGAATTAGGCAGGTATGAACGAAGAAGAAACAATCCAAGCTATAAAAGCTACATTAGAAAAAGTACGTCCCTTCCTCCAACGCGATGGCGGGGATATTGATTATATAGGATATAGGGACGGGATAGTCTATGTCGCTATGGTAGGAGCCTGCGAAGGCTGTTCTTTAGCAGATAATGATATCTCGGCCGGAGTTGAGATTATCCTTATGGAAGAAGTCCCAGGAGTAATCGGAGTCAGAACTACCGATGTCCCTGCCGATTTGCTTCAACAATATATCGAGAATAAAGAAAAAGAAGCTACCAAGTAGCCTCATTCCCCAATCAATAGATTTTCTTTTTTGTTGGCTAATATATAACCATTTCTATTATATACATCAACCCTGTTATAGGTCATTTTTTTGCCGTTAGGTTCAACCATGACTCCACCGGCTTCAGTTAATATTAAGTCCCCTGCTGCAACATCCCATTCCTTGGTCCCGCTAGAATTCCTATAGAAATAGTCATATACACCTTCGGCAATGCGACAGAATTTAAGGGCACTTCCGACAGGGGTAATTTCTTTTTCAAACTTAGATGCATTCCTTTGATAGAAGGCTTCTTCTACTTTATTAAAGAAAGAGATGGATCTAATCGCATGTAATGGGAAATCTTTATTGGAGACATGTATTCTTTTAACGGTTCCGTCTTTAGATATTTTATAAGCCCCTTCGCCTTTTATTGCATAGAAAGTCTCATCTAGCATCGGAACATTAATAACCCCTACGACGACTTCATGATTATGAACCAAGGCAATATTCGTGCAGAATTCGCCATTCCTAGAAACAAATTCCTTAGTCCCGTCGACTGGGTCAACAACCCAGATGTCTTCCATATCAAGTCTTTCTTTTGTATCGATCGATTCTTCGGTAAGGAAGCCAATATGAGGGAAAGAAGATAATTCTTTCCTAATTAAGGCATCAGCTTTCTTATCTGCGATGGTAACAGGAGAATTATCATCTTTTATCTCGACTTCAAAATTAGTCGCATAGACTTCCTTAATGACAACTTCGGCATCTTTAGCAGCCTTAATCATGGCTTTTAGGTGTTCTTGATACATATAAATTCCTTCTTTCTATTTAAGTATACTCTTTAAGCAGGCCATACTCTCCAAGACTTTTTCAAAACATAGGTTATCTTTATGCAAAGTTATCCCAGAAGCAAATTCATGACCCCCACCGCCGAATTCCTGGGCGGTTTTTATTACAGGGTAAAGTTTATTTGACCTAAGTTCTACTCGGTAATCGCCATTTTCGTCTTCACAAAAATAAACAAAGCAATGGCAAGGATAGATTCCTGCAATTGTATTCACTAGGCAAGAAGCCTCTTCGAATGAAATATCAAAGGAAAGATATTCGTTCCTTTTAATTATTAGGTATGTAACGTCTTTATATGATTTAGCATTTTCCCTCATATAACGTTTAAAGGCTTTTATTTCATCTTTATCATGAAAGGCTATATTGATAATTGAAACAGGATCTGCACCTAATTTAATTAAATCCCTAGCAATTTCAAATGAATGGGCATTAGTCCCATAGAATACAAATTTCCCTGAATCAGTGATTAATCCTAAATATAAAGCGGATGCGCATGTCTTGTTTATTGGATAATCATATTTGATCAAAAAATCATAGATAATCTCTGCACAAGCAATCCTAGATTCATCTACGTAACTTAGATATGGAAATTCCTCACCTGCTTTATTTTTGCAGTGATGATCGAATTTAATGCAGTCCTTGCACTTATTTATTGCCTTGCTTTCGACTCTATTCAAACAAGATACATCTACTAAAATCCCTAAATCATAACTAGGTTCATTATCTATATCCATATTAGATATAGAAGAATAAAAATTAGGTAATCCAGTCCCAAGGCAAATAACTTTTTTATCTGGGTATTTTAAAGCAATGGCCTCTTTTAAACCAATTTGGCATCCATAACAATCCCCATCAGGTAAGCAATGCCCGAATATGGCGATTGTCTTTGCTTGTCTAATTTTTGTTTCAATCAAATCTAACTCATTCATATGGAAGTAGATTAGAATACCTTCTTTTTCATTAATTAACAAATAAAAATGTTTTATATACTTAAAAAGCCCCCATAAGGAGGCTAATAGCGACTAGATTAAATTAATAATCATTGGATGGGTTCTTTCCCATTCCAACTAATTCAGCGGCTTCATTGTCGTTAGAAGAATCGTCATTTTCTTCCTCTTCTTCAGAAGCTGCATCACCGCTAACAAGACCTTCAACGGATTTGTTGTAGTCTTTTTCTTCGGCTAGGTCGACTTCGTCCATGTCGCTTTCGTTGACATCACTATAGACATCATTGACATCGATATGAACCTTGTCATAGGTATGACGTTTTCTTAAATCCCAGACATTGTCAGTAAGGGCAACAAAGTTTCCATCAAGAGATAAGTCGGTATAGAAATGTCCAATTCTGTTTGGGATTTCTTCTTCGCTTATTTCAAGTTCGGCAACAATTTTCTTCCAGAGTTCGGAAAAAGCTAGTCCGTGTCCTTCTGCTTCTAATATTTTAGCAGCGGTTTCAATCATCGATTCGTTTTTCATTTTATAAATTCCTTTCGATTACATTTTAGAAGGTGCAGATACACCAAGTAGAGACAATGCATTTGATAGCGTAATCTCACTCGCTTTTATAAGCGCTAATCTTCCGCCTGTCAATGTTACATTTTCTCTATCGATAATTCTAGTAGAAGCGTAATATTCGTGTACCAATCCTGCTAGATTATGGATATATAGGGCCATTTTATATGGGGCTCTTTCTCTAGCACTTGCTTCTATTTGGCTTCCAAAGTCAGCTAAATTCTTCATAATGCTAGATTCGATCTCACTATTTAGTAAGCTACATTTTTCATCAAGAGCAATATCGCTTCCTAAATTTAGCAAGGAGGCACATCTAGCATGAGCATATTGGGCATAGAAGACCGGGTTAGCAGAAGATTGTTCTTTTGCAAGGTTGTAATTGAAGTCTAGATGGGAGCTTTGGCTTCTTTCAGCGAATAGATACCTAACAGCATCAACTCCACATTCAGCAACTAATTCCCTATGGGCGATAGCCTTTCCAGTGCGCTTGCTCATCTTAACTTCTTGACCATCCTTGAATACTTTGACAACTTGGACAAGCTCAACTTCTAGCGAATCTGCTTTATATCCTTTCATCATAAGAGCACTTTTCATTCTGTTGATATAGCCATGATGGTCAGCGCCGAGTACATCGATTAATAAATCAAATCCACGGCTCATCTTGTTATAGTGGTAACAAATATCCGGCATGAAGTAAGTATATTGGCCATTGCTTTTAACAATTGGGCGATCCTTATCATCTAAGAAAGCGCTAGTCCTTAGGTATTTCGCCCCATCCTTTTCATAGATATATGGACTTAATTCCTTGATTGCATTTTCAATTGTATTGCCTTTTCTAATATCGGATTCATAAGAGAATTTATCAAATCTAACATTGAAATCCGCTAGGTCTTTCTTTATTTTCCCCAATTCGGCATCAATACCATATCTAATGAAGAAATCATGGCTTTCTTGGCTATCGATAAGGTATTTATCACCAAATTCTTCTTTGATAGATTTAGCAATGTCAATCAAATCTAATCCATGGTAATCATCATCATCCAAATCTAGAGGTTCACCAAATAATTCATGATATCTAGCCCTAATTGAATGGCCAAGGTGTTCGACTTGGTTGCCGCAGTCATTAACATAATATTCGCGTGTGACATCATATCCAGCCCATTCTAATAAATTAGCAATGGCATCCCCAATAGCAGCGCATCTAGTATGTCCTAAATGGAGATCGCCTGTTGGATTAGCGGATACATATTCGATATTTATTTTCTTTCCTTTTGATGGAAGACGTCCATAGGAAGCACCTTCACTTATAATCTTAGATACTACTGACTTAAGGGCATCTTTCTTCATAAAGAAGTTAACAAAGCCAGGACCTGCTACTTCTATCTTTTCGATTTGGTCAGAAGTTAAGGACTTAGAGATTTCATTAGCCAAATCTCTTGGATTCATTTGAACTCTCTTGCAATATTTCATGGCTGAATTAGTAGAATAATCGCCATGGATTACTTCCTTGCATCTTTCGATGACGATATCATCTTCTTTTAAATCAAGATTCTTATTCTTGAAGAAAGAAATAAGCAATTGTTTCAATAAAGTTTCGTTATTCATCGTTACTCCTCACCAATAAACAAGTGGATGTGGCTCTTATTGCCAATCCTTTTCCAATTTCATCTAATCCTTCGTTAGTCATAGCCTGGATATTTATATCGTTTATATCAATTCCTAATGTTTCACCAATCGAGTTTCGCATCGAATCGATATAAGGTCTCAGTTTTGGGTTTTCAGCCAGGATAGTCAAATCTATATTGTTGATTTTATATCCTTCATCCAAAACCATTTTATAGACAATCTTAAGTAAATCCTTCGAACAAGCTCCTTCATATTTAGGATCATCAGGAGGGAAATATAACCCAATGTCACCTTTAGAAATCGCTCCAAGCAAAGAATCCATTAAGGCATGAAGCAAGCAATCGGCATCAGAATGTCCTAGAAGTCCTTTTTCATACGGGATTTCTATTCCACCTAATATCAATTTCCTTCCTTTTACTAGTCTATGAATATCTTCTCCATAGCCAATTCTAATTTTGCTCATACATTAAACCTGAAGAAGACGCAGTCCCCATCTTTCATTATGTAATCTTTGCCTTCAATCCTTAGTTTCCCCGCTTCTTTAACAGCGGCTTCAGACCCTAGTTCCTTTAATGATTCGAAATCATAAACTTCTGCTTTGATGAATCCTTTTTGGAAATCGGTATGGATGATTCCGGCGCATTCAGGGGCAGACATGCCATTTTTAAATGTCCAAGCCCTGCATTCATCACTTCCACATGTAAAGAAAGTGGAAAGATTAAGCAATTTGTATGAGGCTTTGACCAATTTGTCTAAGCCAGATTCATTTGTTCCAAGTGAATCAAGGAATTCTTTCCTTTCAGCTTTGTCTTGAATTTGCGAAATCTCATATTCGATTTCGCAAGAAACTGGGATGCACTGGGCATTTTCGCTTTCGGCAATTTGCTTTACTTGCTGATAATATTTGCAATTATCCAAATCCGAGTAATCGGAATCGGCAACATTAGCAACATAGATTATTGGTTTAAGAGAAAGAAGGAAGAAATTCTTTTTTGCATAGGCGATTTGCTCTGAGCTTAATCCTTTTACTAATCTAGCAGGTTTTCCTTCTCCTAATATTTCTTGAAGAGGTTTAAGGATAGCCATTTCATAGACTGCAACTTTGTCTTTTGAAATCCTTGCCTTTATATCTTGCTTAGCGATTCTAGCGTTAACCGAATCCAAATCCGCCATCGCCAATTCTAGATTAATAGTTTCGATATCGCGCCTTGGATCAATTGAATTATCGACATGAATAATTTCTTGATTATCGAAGCAACGTACTACTTCGCAAATTGCATCGCATTCCCTAATGGCGGCTAGGAATTGGTTTCCTAATCCTTCGCCTTTGGAAGCGCCTTTAACTAATCCGGCAATATCATAAAATTCGAAAGTTGCATTTATTTTCTTTGCTGGATGAAACATTTCATCAAGGAAATCGAGCCTTTCATCTGGAACCACAACTACTCCAGTATTTGGCTTAATGGTAGCGAAGGGATAATTAGCCGCTTCGACATGAGAATTTGTAATAGCGTTGAACAATGTAGATTTTCCAACATTTGGTAGTCCAACAATACCTGCTTTTAATGACATAATAAAATAACCTGCTTTATGGCGTAGATATTGTACGCCTAGAGTTATACTCTAGCAACCGAACAATTTAAAAACTAATGATATTATTTAACTAATTATCTTCTTTTAAGCCAGGGCAAAATAAAAAGCCTCACGGTTAGTGGGGCTATGAAGTTAACTAAACGTTATGCAATTAGTCGACTTTCTTAACGTTCGCAGCGCGTGGGCCACGTTCCGACTCTTCAACGTCAAATTCAACATTCTCGCCTTTTTCAGCGGTCTTGTATTCATCGGCGTTCTTCATGATGAGTGCGGAATAGTGGAAGAAGTAATCACGGTTATCTTCGGCATGAATAAAACCGTATCCCTTCTCCTTATTGAACATTTTGACTGTTCCCTTCATGAGACTCCTAACCTTCCTGGTTCATTTGAAACCACATAAGAATATACACTACTTAATTAACGTTTTCTACTATCCAATTAACAAAAAACAAACCTAGATTTCTTAACTTCATTAATAATGAAGAAAAACCGCCCTCATTAAAATTAACAAGGTAACAAGTGAAAAATAGAGAATTTATAGCAAAATAAAGTTTTAATCAGAGAGTATCCGTTTAATTGTGTAAACATTCCTGAATGAAATGAAGGGATGGTTGC
>ENA-ORPK01000658-ORPK01000658.1-human-gut-metagenome-genome-assembly--contig:-NODE-658-length-30719-cov-9.814310_pt1 | contig 30719 bp, 28 predicted proteins | sample MGYA00242139_ERZ509068 | MGnify/ENA primary metagenome ERZ509068 (study PRJEB26280, sample SAMEA2338687) | human gut metagenome | biome: human gut; feature: human-associated habitat; material: faeces... | reverse complement strand
CTTGCCGCACATGAAATATAGGACAGAAGGCGACATCTCACATTTAATGCTAAATACTGAATCCGCTTACAGCCGGAGCGACGGCGGACGGAGTTGTCTACACAAACCACAACTTGTCAAAGTAATAAGCTGTGCGAACTTTCAGCTGTTGCCACACAATAAAAATTAATTTTTTAGAAGAACGTAGTTGACAAATATTTTAATATCTTTTATTATAGAAATATAAGCAAGTGATTAACTACATACTCCTATTTACGGGGTGTAACATTGAGTTGGCATAACCCGGACATGTGAAGATCTATAAAGATTTTTTCGTGTCCGGGTTTTTTAAACTCTATGAATAAAAATCACGGCATCGTCAAAAACAATAATAGAAAAAGAAGGGAGAAATGAACTATGGTATCATTCAAGTACACAATCACAGACGAGGTAGGAATCCACGCAAGACCGGCAGGAATCTTAGTAAAAGAGGCTAAGAAATATCCTGCAACCATTACATTAAAGACAGCAAAGGGTAGCGCTGACGCAAGAAAGCTGATGGCGATCATGGCTCTTGGCGTAAAGCAGAATGATGAAGTGACAGTTGAAGTAGAAGGCGAGAATGAGGAGCAGGTAGCAAAAGAAATTCAGGCATTTTTTGAAGCAAATTTATAAGTCGGAGAAAGAAGGAGCTTATGGAAAAGTATACGGGAAAAAAGGTTTTTAATGGGATTGCGATCGGACCGATTTTCTTCTACTCTAAGGATTTGGGTCAGATTGTGCGAAGACATGTGGAGGATGTTCAGGCAGAACTGGCACGCTATGAGGCGGCCAAGGAGACTGCAATCGAACAGCTTCAGGAATTATATGAGAAGGCAGTTCAGGAAGTCGGTGAGGTGAACGCACAGGTATTTGAGGTTCACAGTATGCTGCTGGAGGATGATGATTATAATGATTCGATTACCAATATGATCACATCACAGGAAGTAAATGCAGAGTATGCAGTTGCCATGACCGGAGATCATTTTGCTGAAATGTTTGCGAATATGGATGATGAATATTTCCAGGCACGTTCGGCAGATATTAAGGACATTTCCGACCGGGTGGTATCCGTGCTGACCGGAAAGGGCAGTACCGGAGAACTGGGAGCCGAGCCGGTGATCGTGGTTGCCGATGATCTGGCACCAAGTGAAACGGTAAAAATGGATAAGAGCAAGCTTCTGGCATTTGTAACAGAGCATGGTTCTACGAATTCTCACACTGCGATTCTTGCAAGAACCATGGGGATTCCGGCGCTGATCGGAATTCAGATCCGGAAGGAGTGGGACGGAAAGCTTGCAATTGTAGACGGTAAAGAGGGAATCCTGTATGTGGATCCGGATGAGACAACGATTCTTGAATATCGGAAACGCAAGGAAGAAGAGGAAGAACGGAATCGTCTTTACCAGACCATGAAGGGAAAAGAGACTGTTACACAGTCCGGACAGAAGGTACATTTATATGCCAATATCGGGAATGTATCGGATCTGGCAACCGTTCTGATGAATGATGCGGAAGGAATCGGTCTGTTCCGGAGCGAGTTTATTTATCTGGAGTCCAAGGATTATCCGACAGAGGAAGAGCAGTTTCAGATTTATAAGCGTGTGGCAGAGACCATGGCCGGCAAGAAGGTCATTATCCGTACACTGGATATCGGGGCCGATAAGCAGGTGGATTATTTTGATCTGGATAAGGAAGATAACCCGGCACTTGGCTTCCGGGCAATCAGAATCTGTCTGTCCAGACCGGAAATATTTAAGACACAGCTCCGTGCATTGTTCCGTGCCAGCGCATTCGGAAATATTGCCATTATGTATCCGATGATCACTTCGGTAGAAGAAGTAGAGCAGATTAAGGAGATTTCTGCACAGGTGAAGGAAGAGCTGCGGGCAGCAGGCATTCCGATCGGAGAAGTAGAGGAAGGAATCATGATCGAGACACCGGCAGCGGCGATCATCAGCGATCAGCTTGCAAAGCATGTGGATTTCTTCAGTATCGGAACGAATGACCTGACCCAGTACACACTGGCTATCGACCGTCAGAATCCGAAGCTGGATGCCTTCTATAATCCGCATCATGAAGCAATTCTCCGACTGATCCGTATGGTTGCAAAGAATGCGCATGAGGCAGGCATCTGGGCCGGTATCTGCGGAGAGCTGGGTGCTGATATGGAATTGACTGAGACATTCCTGGAAATGGGAATTGATGAATTATCGGTATCTCCCGGATGTGTACTCCCAATCCGCCAGATTATCCGGGACGCAAAATAAAATAATAGAGGATAAATGATATGAGTAAATTGGTATTTTTTGACATTGACGGAACTTTACTGGACTCTGAAATGCAGGTGCCGGAAAGCACAATGCAGGCTCTGCATCGGTTAAAGGAGAATGGACATAAAATTGCGATTTGCAGTGGCAGACCGTACTCGATCATTTATCCTTTTTTATTGGAGCTGGGGTTTGATGGCGTTGTGGCATCTGCCGGTGCTTATATCCGGAAAGGAAATGACGTGATCTATCATAGTACACTGGAGCAGTCAAAGCTGCAGGAGCTGGTGGATCTGTTTGATCGCCATGGGGCGGCTTATTTTCTGCAGGGATATCCGGGACGTTTTCTGACCGCTGCAAGTAATGCGGTTATGGCACAGGCATTGTCAGGCGGAAAGACGGCTGACAGTATCCGAAAGGATATGGTAGTGTGTGAGAATCCGGCTGTGATAAAGGATCTGGAATGTGGTGTATATTTCCATGCAGATGCGACTGTGGATGAGTTACAGAAGGAGCTGGATGCGAGGACCGATGGATATTTTAAGCTGACAGGCTGCAGCTTCGGTGACGATATTATTTATTCCGGTGAGATGACGAAGCGGGGAGTGAATAAGGCTACCGGAATGCAGCGGCTGCTTGATTCCATGGGACTGAGCAGGGAAGACTCGGTGGCATTCGGCGATGGGTCCAATGATTATGAGATGATTGAATATGCAGAGACCGGAGTTGTAATGGGAAACGGTCTGCCCGGCTTAAAAGCACAGGCAGATTATGTTACTACGGATATTCATGCGGATGGTATCTGGAACGGACTGAAACATCTGGATTTGATCTAGTATTATTTCTTATTTTCCATATTTTCTCCATATAATGAGTGAAAGGATGGCGGTCAGAAGCTCTGTGACAGGGAAGGACCACCAGACTCCGGTTGCTCCGGCAAGCCGGCTTAAAAGAAAGGCTGCGGGCAGCATAATAATGATATAACGGGACAGGGAGATCAACAGGGATGGAAGCCCCTTTCCCAGTCCTTCCAGGGCACCGGAGCAGGTGACAGAGATGCCCGATATAATGAATCCGAGGCTGATGATCCGGAGGGCTTTTGCTCCGGTGGAAACAACGTCCGGATTCTGGGCGAACAGGCCGAAGATCTGCTGAGGCAGGATCAGGGACAGGGCGGTTCCGACTGCCATAATACCCATGATCAGGATCAGAGAGGTCCGGAAAATCTGCTGTACCCGCTTCGCCTCACCGGCACCGGAATTATAACCGACCAGTGGACGGATGCCCTGTACCATGCCGTTTGCGGTCAGGTAGATAAAGGTCTGTAACTTATAATAAATACCGAGAATCAGTACATATTGTCCGGAAAATGCGGTCAGAATCTGATTTAATACGGAAACCTGAACGGAAGGCAGAGCGGTATTCAGGGTGGCCGGGATTCCGACCTGATATAAACGGCCGATCAGAGACGGTCTCCATTTCAGATATTTTGGATGTGCATGAACCGGGATCGGGCGCAATGCCAGGATAATAAGATAGATTAAAAGGGTCAGACACTGGCCAATGCCTGTGGCATAAGCGGCACCCCGGATACCCATGGCCGAAAAAGGACCGATTCCGAAGATCATAAGCGGATCCAGGATAATATTGGTAACACAGCCGCAGATCATACTGAACATAGAAACCTTCATTTTTCCCACTGCCTGAAACAGCTTTTCGTAACAGATTCCGACATTTACAAATACTGAAAAAAGAAAGACGCGTCTGGAATAGGTCAGTGCCAGATCCAGGATATCGGCATCTGAGGTAAACATGCGCAGGAATGCAGGCATGATCAGGATACAGATAATGGTTAACAATATGCCGTGAATGAGGCTGAGCAGAACACCGAAGCTGGCGGAGGTATCTGCGTCCTCCTGTTTCTCGGCACCCAGGAAATAAGCAATACTGGCATTAACACCGACACCGAAGCCGATGGCAATGGCATTGATCATATTCTGAATCGGAAAGACAAGGGATAGTGCGGTCATGGCTTCATCACTGATCTTGGCAACGAAATAACTGTCAACTATATTATAAAGCGAATTCACTGCCATGGAGATCACCATAGGAAGCGCCATGGATAGGATCAGCGGCAGGATCTTGCGTTCTTTCATAAATGTCTGGTTCATAAAAACTCCTTTCTGTCGGGCATAAAAAAACACATAACAGATTGACTGTTATGTGGCGAAAAGATGGCGCAATACCCGGAAAAATCCACAAATGGTTTTAACAATAGTCAGACTAGCAGAGAAAGTGCTATTTGTCAACACAATTCATAGTAAGAACCAATGCGGATCGCACGGGCATCGGAGCCGTGACCGATCTCTGCGGTTTTAGCAATCGGCACTTGTGGACCGGCGAAGTTACGGACCAGAGTCGGCATGTCCGGGACATAGCCATGACGTTCCATGGTTGTGAAAGTGCCGAGCAGGATTCCGTTCACAGCCCGGAAGGCACCCAGTTGCTCCAGCTGACTTAAATAAGTGATCATCTGTGGGATTCTGCCACCCAGAGCCTCCAGCAGTAGGATTTTACCATTCAGATCCGGAAAATAAGGAGTCCCTGCGAGCTTCAGAAAACAGCGGATATTTCCGCCGACAACAGTGCCGGACATAGAAGTACCCTGCAGAAAGTCATAGGAAAAATGGAATAGCTCCTCTTCATTCCGGAAACGAGCCTGTTGTAAGGAAGCATTTTCTCCAATCAGATTCCGGATCTGGTAAAGGACGGAAGGTTTCCCTGCCCGGGTATAAATCGCATTGATAACGGTTGTCAGGTCGCTATAGCCCCAGAAGGTGGCGGAACTTTCCCGAATCTCGTTATAATTCAGGTGGATGAGAACCTCATTTGCCATATCTCCACCGGAAATATCATAGATATTCCGCATTTCCGGATCATTGAAAAGCTGCATGAGGGCATCGCCGCGTTCTGTTCCACTGCCGGACAGACCACATTCATCTGAGAAAAGATATGGACTGCAGACAGACTCCTGCCCCAGATTACGGAGGGTCTGCTGTAGAGCAGCAAGCTCCGGAAGGAAGCTTACCGGGTGTGGGTTGGAGCAGGCGGTAATACCGACCTTAATGGGAGAAACAGTCTGTGAAATCAAAATCCGACACCTCATTTCTATCATAGTAAACATAATAATCGGAGAAATAAATCTTTGTTTGTAAACAAGCGTAGCATAGATGTACTATAAATTCAATCCAAACAAAAATGAAGAAAAACTGACAGATCGGAGAATGAATTGACACAAGGATGGAATATGCTATATTGGAATTATGAGAATGTGTAGATTAGGAGTGTTAATATTCTGACAAGAGAAAGGGAGGATTTCGTATGGGGAGAATTAGGCTTTTTAAGAAGACAGTGATAGCCGGAATGCTGATGGCCGGTATGGGAATATTGGGTGCCTGCGGTCTTAGATCGGTGCCGTCTGATTGCCGGAAATATAAAATGCAATGCATGGTTTGGTTATAGCAGCCTGCCGACAGATCCATCGGCAGATTTATCACAGAGCGGAAGGCAGATAGATACGAACTATTTTGCGGATTATGCATCTTTTGAGGAGTATATCCGCTCTATTTATTGTAAACAGGAAGCAGACCGTCTGTTATACAACTTTCCGGAGGAAGGAGTACAGAAATATTATGATCAGGATGGCATGCTGTATCTGGATATAAATTATGATGGTGCGAAGGGATATTATGTGGACTGGAGTGATTATACATTAACGATTGACTCCGTAGAGGGCAACCTGTGTACCTTTACGGCAACGGCTACGGTGGAATGGCCGGCAGATGAACCGCAGAAAGAACCATATCCCGTAACACAAACGGCAATATTCGAGGATGGACGATGGGTGTTGACAGAGTTATTTGAATAAGAAATCAGATGAGGAATCAGACCCGTACTTTACAAGCATGCTAAAAAAGGGTAAGATAGAACTTAATCAATTAAAAACTCAGGGAGGGTTATTTTATGGAAGACCAGGTAATGAAAGTATATTCGCAATATAGCAACTTATTGTCAGTAAAGATTATGCCGGGACATTTTGCAACGAATCATTCCCATATTAACTACTATATGGATATGACAACGTTGAAGACCAGACAGAAGGAAGCGCAGGCAGCGGCGAAAGCAATCGTACATGAATATGTAACAAGTACAGTCGTAGATACGATCGTATGTATGGATGGTACAGAGGTTGTCGGAGCGTATCTGGCAGAGGAGCTGACGGCAGCCGGATTCATGTCAATGAATGCGCATCAGACGATTTATGTAGTATCACCGGAGCTGAACTCCATGGGTCAGTTGGTATTCCGTGATAATCTGCAGCCGATGATCCGTGGTAAGCATGTACTGCTTCTTCTGGCAACGGCAACTACCGGACGTACCATTGAGCGGGCACTGGAATGTATAGAATACTATGGCGGAAGCGTGGCAGGTGTATCTGCATTGTTCTCCGCAACCGAAGAAATCGACGGAAAGGAAATCCATTCCATCTTCAAGATGTCCGACTTCCCGGAATACAAAACCTATCAGCATAACGAATGCCCATACTGCAAAGCAGGCCAGAAAATAGACGCCATCGTCAACAGCTATGGATACATGAAACTATGAGCCTTGCAATTCGGTAGAAAAAAGGATGCCGGTGAAAACACAATGTGCTTTCACCGGCATCCTTTTTTCTATTGAATTATAGGGCGAAGCCCTACACCGAGCCGTGAGGCGAGGTGGCAAGGCTCATTACAAGGCGAAGCCCTCCGAGCCGTGAGGCGAGGTGGCAAGGTTCATTACCAACCCTTATAATCCATATTCCTTCGCCAGTGTCTCAAATACCGGAATTGACCGCTCTACCTTCTCGGTCGGAATGCAGTAGCAGATTCTGAAGTGTCCCGGACAACCGAAGGAATCACTTGGTACCAGAAGCAGGTCGTGTTTCTTTGCACGTTCACAGAACGCACCGGCATCTGCTTCCAGAGCCTTCGGGAACAGGTAGAAGGTTCCGCCCGGTTCTACAATATCGAATCCGATTCGGGTTAATTCGGTATATAAAATATTCTTATTTGTCTCATAAACAGACAAATCCGAGGTCATATCAAGCACCCGTGCAACCGCCAGCTGAATCAGAGAAGGCGGACAGTTGTGACCGATACCTCTTGAAATCTGACCGCACATATCTACGATCAGTGCAGCATCCTCACAGGCCGGATTGACAGCTACGTAACCGATACGTTCGCCCGGCAGAGACAGGGACTTACTGAATGAATAGCAGATAATGGTATTGTCATAATGCTTTGCAACAAACGGAGCATCCGCACCGGCAAATACGATCTCACGATATGGTTCATCGGAGATAATATAAATAACATGTCCGTATTCTTTTGATTTTGCTTCCAGGATAGAAGCCAGCCGCTTGATCGTAGCAGTAGAGTAAACGATACCGGACGGGTTATTCGGGGTGTTGATCAGGACTGCCATGGTCTTAGGAGTGATCATTTCCTCAAACGCGTCGAAGTTGATCTGGAAGCTGGTGATATCCGCAGGTACGACCTTTAAAACGGCACCGGTTGCATTTACATAATGATAATATTCCGGGAAGAACGGAGCAAATGTAATCACTTCATCACCCGGTACGGTAACGGCACGGACCGCATGTGCGATCGCACCGGCAGCGCCGACTGCCATAAATATGTCTTCCATCTTGAAATTCATATCAAACCGGCGATTCAGGGAATCAGCGATTGCCTGACGAACAGAAGGGATACCAAGGCTTGGGCTGTATCCGTGCAGAGCAACCGGATCGGTATTCCGGATCAGGTCTAATAATGCATCTGTAAATTCCTGTGGAGCAGGTACGCTTGGATTACCAAGGCTATAATCAAATACATTTTCATAGCCGATTTCTTTTGCACGCTTGGAACCATAATCAAACAGTTCACGAATCGCAGATTTCTGCGAAGTCATATCAATATAATGTTGAGATAACATAAGAACACTCCTTTTCTAACGCAATTTCTTTCCACATTATAGCATAATTATTATGGATGTGATATAACTATTTCAGAATCAGAAGAACCGATCGGAGAGAACAATTATGCAGGAGCTAAAATCAAGACAGATCATACTGGCATCCCAGTCACCGCGGAGGAGGGAGCTGTTAGCACAGATGGGCTTGCAGTTTGAAATCCATCCGGCATGCGGAGAGGAAATCATTACGTCTACGATTCCGTGGCAGGTAGTAGAAGAGCTATCCATGCGGAAGGCGGAGGAAATCTACCGGAAGGATCGGGAAGATCGGCTGGCGGAATCCATCCTGGTGATCGGTGCAGATACAATCGTGGTATTAAACGGAAGGATTCTCGGAAAGCCACAGAGTCAGGCGGAAGCCTGTGAAATGCTACGGAGCCTGCAGGGACAGAAACATCAGGTATATACAGGTGTGACCCTGATCTGGAATGAGCAGGAGGATGGCGTAGGCTGTGTGAAGAAGCAGCATACCTTTCATGAAGAAACGGAAGTGGAATTCTATCCGATGACGGAGCAGGAGATAGAGGAATATGTTGCTACCGGTGACTGCATGGACAAGGCGGGAGCTTATGGGATCCAGACACAATCCGGTGTGTATATCCGGGGAATTTGCGGAGATTATAATAATGTAGTCGGGCTGCCGATTGCCAGACTTTATCATGAATTGAGAAAAATATTCGCACGCCGGTAATTAGAAAGAAATCCGGTTGACGGAGTGTATAAATTGTAGTACATTATCAATGTATCAACTGAAAAGACTTCTCTTATTCAGAACAGTGGAGGCAGAAGGGCCTTTGAAGCTGTGGCAACCCCGCAAGGCGGAAGGTGCCAACCTGAGCGAGTCAGTGAGAAGCCGGAGAAACCGGTTTTAGAACGATGAATCGAGCAATAAGAGGATTTGAATAGACTCAAGTCCGATTCACGGGCTTGTTTTTTTGTTAAAATGATGGAAAACAGAAGGAGGAAACAATGGAAAAACATTTATTTACGTCAGAATCAGTAACCGAAGGACATCCGGATAAAATCTGCGATCAGATTTCAGATGCCATCCTGGATGAATTATTAAAGCAGGATCCGATGAGCCGGGTGGCCTGTGAGACAGCAACGACAACCGGTCTGGTACTGGTTATGGGTGAGATTACAACTAAGGGCTATGTTGACATTCAGAAGATGGTACGGGATACCATCCGGGAGATTGGATATGACCGTGCCAAGTTCGGATTTGACTGTGATACCTGCGGTGTGATCGTTGCATTGGATGAGCAGTCCGGAGATATTGCAATGGGTGTTGATAAGGCGTTGGAAGCCAGAGAGTCTGAGATGACAGAGGAACAGCTGGAGGCAATCGGAGCCGGAGATCAGGGCATGATGTTCGGATATGCAGTGAACGAGACAGAGGAATTAATGCCATATCCGATCTCACTGGCACATAAGCTGGCAAAGCGTCTGACGGATGTTCGTAAGGATGGAACACTTCCATATCTGAGACCGGATGGAAAGACACAGGTTACCGTGGAATATGATGAGAACGGCAAGCCATTCCGTCTGGACGCAGTCGTATTATCTACCCAGCATGACGAGAAGGTAACACAGGAACAGATCCATGAGGATATCAAGACCTATGTATTTGATCCGATCCTTCCAAAGGAAATGGTAGATGATGAGACCAAGTTCTTTATTAATCCGACCGGACGATTTGTGATCGGTGGACCGCATGGTGATAGCGGACTGACCGGCCGGAAGATTATTGTAGATACCTATGGCGGTTATGGCAGACATGGCGGTGGTGCTTTCTCCGGTAAGGATTGCACAAAGGTAGACCGTTCTGCAGCGTATGCAGCCCGTTATGTAGCGAAGAATATCGTGGCAGCCGGTCTGGCAGACAAATGCGAGATCCAGTTATCCTATGCCATCGGTGTGGCAAGCCCGACTTCCGTTATGGTAGATACGTTTGGTACCGGTAAGCTTTCCGATGAACAGCTGGTAGAGATCATTCGTGAGAACTTCGACCTTCGTCCGGCAGGAATCATTAAGATGTTAGATCTGCGCCGTCCAATCTACAAACAGACAGCCGCTTACGGACATTTCGGAAGAACCGATATTGATCTGCCATGGGAAAAGACAGACAAGGTAGAATTGCTGAAGAAATATTTATAGAATCCGGCGGACCGGGAGAATAAAGAAACCGGGATCCGGCAGAAAATTAAAAAGATAAAAGAACAAGATCAGATAGAAGGAATGGATATGGAGTCAATAACCTTACAGGCATATGCCAAAATAAATCTGGGACTGGATGTGATCCGGAAACGGAGAGATGGATATCACGAAGTTAAGATGATTATGCAGAATATTTCATTATCCGATACGTTGGACATTAGGAAAGCAACCGGATCGGAGATTGAGCTGTGTTCGGCAACCGGAGAGGATGTACCGGAGGTGCCGATGAATGCAGACAATCTGATTTATAAAGCAATTCAGATGTTGAAGGATGAATTTCAGATTAAGGAAGGCGTGCATGCAATCCTGACCAAGCGGATCCCGGTTGCGGCCGGAATGGCGGGTGGAAGTACAGATGCTGCCGCCGCCCTGAAGGGCATGAATCAGTTATTTGAGCTGGGGCTCTCTGAGCAGGAGCTATGTGAGAGGGGAGTTAAGCTGGGCGCGGATATTCCATATTGCATTATGGGCGGAACTGCCTTATCAGAAGGCATCGGTGAAAAACTGACCGCATTACCGGAGATTCCGGACTGTTGGATTTTGATTGCGAAGCCGCCGATTGCAGTATCTACCGGATTCGTATACGGGAATCTGAAAGTCAAAGAGCTAGCTGAGCATCCGGACATTGACGGTATGGTGGAAGCAATTAAGAGGCGGGATCTGGGTGGTATTGTGGACCGGATGGGAAATGTACTGGAGACGGTTACGATTCCTGCATATCCTGTAATTGAGACGATTAAGGATCAGATGCTGGAGCATGGTGCGGAGAATGCATTGATGAGCGGAAGCGGTCCTACCGTGTTTGGAATCTTTAAGGACGAGCAGGCGGCCCGCGAGGCAGGAACTGCGATTGGTGAGGCAGAGCTGTCAAAGCAGATTTATCTGACACGGCCCCAGTATTAGAAACAGGAAAAAATCAGCAGGCGACAGGAACATAAGGTGAGGATACAGAATGGAATTGAAACTCGATATAAATGAATATCTGCCACTTCGGGATGTGGTTTTTCAGACATTACGACAGGCTATCATAAGTGGAGAGATCGCACCCGGTGAACGCCTGCTGGAGATTCCGCTGGCAAAGAAAATGGGCGTCAGCCGGACTCCGGTGCGGGAGGCCATCCGGATGCTGGAGCTGGAGGGACTGGTAGTTATGATTCCGCGACGCGGTGCGGAAGTAGCGAAGATAACCGAGAAGGATCTGCGGGATGCGTTGGAGGTTCGATGTGCATTAGAGGAGTTGGCGGTACAGCTGGCATGTGAAAGGATTACAGAAGCGGGAAAAGAGAAACTGCAGGCGGCCTGTGAAGCGTTTCGGGAGGCCATCCGGACGAAACAGGTTCCGGCAATCGTGGAGGGTGATATTGTATTCCATGATGCGATTTTTGAAGCGACACAGAATCAGCGGATCATTACCATGACACATAATCTGTGGGAGCAGGTGTCCAGATACCGGGTAGAATATGTAAAAGATTTCAGCTATCATAATGTTCTGGTGGAAGAGCATGATGCTATTACAGCGGCGATTCTCCGCGGAGACGCAGAGGAGGCACGGATCGTTATGCGAAAGCATATCTATAATCAGGAAACGATCGTTATCAATAACGTGCATAAAATGAATCATGCATAAAGCAGACTTTGCAAAAACAGATTATGTATAACAAATGAAGCCTTCACACATACTATACGAAAGTGTAGATGTGTGGGGGCTTTTTCTATGAATCAATTATATAATTCAGAAAATAAAATAGCGGCAGAGTTAAATACATCGCTGGTAAAAAATATCGAAGTGCTGGAAGAAATGTTCCGGGACTGCGATGATGTTGTAAAAAAGGAGTTTCTGTTCCGGCGGAAGGATGGGGCGGTTTCCGGATATATGATTTATATTGATGGATTGACGGATGGAGATATGGTGCAGCAGCATGTGATCCATCCATTACAGCTGAGGTATCGGATGGCTGTGGAAACAGACATCTGGTCGGCATTTTTTTACAGCGAGATTGACATGGCAGATCTGAGGGAAGAACCGTCCTTTGATAAAATGGTACTGGCAGTGATGCGTGGTGATACGGCTCTGATGTTGGATGGTTATGACCGGGCAATTGTTATTTCCAGTAAGAAGCTTCCGGTCCGGAGTATTGAGGAGTCTGAAACAGAAGCAGTGATGCGCGGACCGCGGGACAGCTTTAATGAGAGCCTGCGGATGGGAACTGCGCTGATAAGACGACGGATCAAGGATCCGAAATGTAAGATTGTGCAGCATCAGTTCGGAGAACGTTCCCGGACAGATTATGCAGTGGTGTATATGGAGGATCTGGTGCCGGATGGGCTGGTTGATCAGATTGAAGAGCAGCTGGGCCGGTACCGGACAGATGCGATCTATGACAGTGGAATGCTGGCACATTATATGAATCAGAAGTGGTATTCTCCATTTCCTGTGATACAGAGTACAGAGCGGCCGGATAAGGTGGCGGCATCTATTCTGGAGGGCAGAGTGGCGGTGATCGTGGATAATTCACCGGAGGTGCTTCTTCTGCCGGCAACCTTTAACACGTATTTCCAGGCAGCGGATGATTATTATAATCAGTGGTCTGTGGCAACCTTTGCGCGGATCCTGCGGTATATTGCATCTATTCTGGCAATCGGACTGCCCGGATTCTATATCGCGATCACCTGCTTTCAGGTGGAGATGCTGCCGACGAAGCTGCTGATGGCAATCGCACAGGCAAGAAGTAATGTAACATTTCCCATCGTACTGGAGGTACTGTTGATGGAGCTGGAGTTTGAGCTGCTGCGGGAAGCGGGAATCCGGCTGCCGGGGCCAATGGGAAACACGATAGGTATCGTTGGCGGTCTGATCGTAGGACAGGCAGCCGTTGAAGCGGGTCTGGTCAGTACGATTGTGGTGATCATAGTGGCATTAACGGCATTGGCGTCCTTCACGATTCCTAATGAAAGCTTTGCATCAGCATATCGGCTTTTGAAATTCTTTCTGATCATTGTCAGTGCTATATGGGGATTATACGGATTTATACTGGGGATAGTGGTGATCGGGATTCATCTGTCCGGTCTGACCAGTTATGGCATTCCATATATGACGCCGGCGGTTTCCATGCCGGACGGACGAAAGGAGAGCTGTAAGGATTTCGTATTACGATTGCCGATTTATCTGATGCGGAAACGCCCGGTGTTTACCAAAGAAAAGGAACGGACACGTATGCAAAACAGAAAGAAATCATAAGAGGTGGAAAAATATAGTATGGAAGAGCATCAATATTGTATATCTGCCAGACAGCTGCAGCGGATGATCATTCTGGAAACCGGATCTGTGGGCTGTCTGTTTGTAACCTTCTGGAGCGGGGGCAATAACGGACTGCCGATCGTGATGCTGAGTGTGATCGGAAGCCTTTTTTATGGTGGACTTCTGATGGCGATCGGAAAGGCGGGCGGAGGCTTCCCGGAAATGACGGAGCAAAATATGTCCGGGTTCTTATGGCGGACAGTCTGGTGTATTTATATCGTGCGGTTTGTAATACGAGGGGCATGGATTCTGGCATACATGGAAGAACTGATTCATGAAACTCTGTATCCGGGGAACCGGTATATGATTCTGATTCCGCTCCTGCTTGTATGTGGATATGCGAGTGTGCGAAGCCTGTTGGGGAGGGCGAGATTTGTTGAATTATTATTCTGGTGGGTAATAGTACCATTGGTTCTTTTGTTCCTGACAGGAATATGGAAGCTGGATCTAAGGGAGCTGGCACCTACGGAGCCTATCAACAGCCGGGAAATATTTCGCGGAGAATATCGTTTAATGGTACTGTTTCTTCCACTGGAATTCCTGTTGTTCCGGATAACAGCTATGGGAGAGAACCGGAAACAAGCATGGATTGCCGGATTTCGTGGGATTCTGTTAGCTGGCGCATGGATGCTTCTGGTATATACGGTAACGGTCGGGATTATCGGAAAGGTCTGGAGCGGGCAGGCGATTCTCGGAGTCACCGATGCGATGGAGCTGATTTCGGTGCGGAGCGGAGGTCTCGAACGTCTGGATGTTCTGATGATCCTCTTCTGGCTGGTCGGAGAAATGATAACCTTAAGTGCATATATTTTTCAGGGGCAGCAACTGATCCGGCGGATTTTCTGGACCCAGTGCAAACGAAGTACATCGGTATTGCTCATGCTTGGATTTATCTTTGCGGTTTATTACTGCCTGAACGGAGCGGAAGCCTGGAGTGCCTGGTACTGGAATTATGCCTGCTATATTGATTTCCCTGTTTCGATTATACTGCCGGTTCTGATCTGGATCAATTATAAGATCAGACAACGGGGAAAGGATTCAAAGATATGGAAGCACACGGGGGTATTTAGCCTGCTGATTCTTTGCTGGATTTGCCTTGGCGGGTGCATGAAGCGGGATGCAATCGAGGACCGGGTGTATGTCATGGAGCTTCATGTAACGGAAACGGAAATCTCGAATGAGTATGAGTACCGATGCATGATTTCTTACACGGGTGAAGAAGGGTCGGATAAGGATCAGAAGAATGAAGAGGGAATAGTTGTGTATAGAAGCGGAGAGGGGATAAAGGCTGTGAATGACCGGTTTGAGCAGGAGACGGATACATGCCTGGATTATTCCCATCTGCAGGGAATTTATCTGCAGGATACCATATATCATCTGCAGACGGCAGATAAAATTCTCAATAATATCTGGCAGGAGACGCAGGTAGTATTATCAACGCCGGTATATCAGGAAGAGCTGGATGCCGGTGTACAGGCGGACAGAAATCTGGGAGGCTGGTTAAAAGAAGCATGGGAAGAATAAAATAATTACAAATGGAAATAATCCCCAATAGATTCAGATGTTCATATCTGATGAGATTGGAGGTTGTTCTATGAATATTTATAAGACGGCATTGTCAGCACTGATTCTGGCACCGATCGTAGGTGGAATCAGTGTGCATATGATTCAGAATTATATGGAGATGAAGGAAAAAGCAGAGACCTTAAGTGCGTATTCTGCAGAACAGGTGAACCGGCTGGAAGCAATGCTGGCAGATGAAACTATATTGAATGAGGCTGTGCCGGATGCCGCAGAATCCGATGCCCTGACAGAAGGGATTGCAGGAGCAGTGCTTCGGTTCCATGTGCGGGCCAATTCGGATTCAGAGGAAGACCAGGCATTGAAATTTCTGGTGCGGGATGGAATTCTAAAGGAGATGGCGCCGTTGTTAGAGGAGACAGCATCCAAAGCAGAGGCAGAACAGATCATTGGCGATCATTTGCAGGATATTGAACGGATAGCAGAGGCAATCATTCAGGAGGCCGGATATGATTACCCGGTAAGGGCATACCTGACGGAGGAGGAGTTCCCGATTAAGGAATACGGTGATATGCGTTTCCCGAGCGGTACGTATCAGGCATTACGGGTGGATATCGGAGAGCATGAGGGAGCAAACTGGTGGTGTGTTATGTATCCGGGATTATGTTTCGTGGAGACTGCCGGTGGAGTGGTTGCTACTGAGGGCAAGGAGGAGCTGAAACAGATTCTGACTCCGGAGGAGTACGCACAGATCCTGGTGTCACCACCGGAAAATGCAGAAATAGAATATAAGAGCCTTTTGTGGGAAAAATGGCAGCAATTAACAGGAGATTAAGAATATAAATTTAATCTTAATTTTGACCGAAAAACTATATATTCCGGAAACGCTGTGATAAAATAAAATATATTAAAAAGGAAAATCGGGCAGGTGAAAAAATTGAAGTTTATGCATATAGCGGATGTGCATCTGGGGGTGATTCCGGATAAGGGAAAGACTTGGTCAGAGCAGCGGTCCAGAGAGATTTATCATACGTTTGAACGGATACTGGAGATTGCCGGTGAGGAGAAGGTTGATCTGTTACTGATAGCCGGTGATCTGTTCCATTATCCTCCAAGAATCGCAATGCTTAAGGAGCTGGATGCACAGCTGGCAGCAGTTCCGGATATGACTACGATTTTGATCGCCGGGAATCATGATTACCGGGCAGCAGGCTCTCCATTAGACCGATATGAGTTTCAGTCGGATACGATATGTCTGAAAGCCGGTGAGGCGGAACGGGTGGTACTGGATGATCTGCGGACCTGTGTGACCGGTATCAGTTATGACAGACAGGAGATAACGGAAGGAATCTATGATGCCCTGAAGCCGGAGGAGACCGCGGCGACAGCAGGTTACTGCCAGATTCTGTTGGCGCATGGCGGAGATGCCAGACATTGCCCATTAGACCGGGAGAGACTGCTGGCATCTGATTTTGATTATATTGCACTTGGCCATATCCATAAACCGGAGATTATTGCACAGGATCGTATGGCATTTGCGGGTTCACCGGAGCCGATTGATTATACGGACACCGGAGAACGAGGATATATTATTGGCGAAACAATAGAAGAAGCCGATGGATGGAAGATCCATACGAAATGGGTTCCTGTCTGCAACAGACAGTATGTTGATCTGACCGTACAGATGGAGCCGGACATGACGAACTTCCAACTGTTGCAGCTGGTACAGGACAGGATTGGAGAAATCGGAACGCAGCATATATACCGGATTATTCTGGAAGGATGCCACGATGGGGTTTTTCGACCGGATTTTAACAGCTTGATGAATCTGTACCATATTTACGAGGTTGTCGATTATACACACGGAGTCTATGATCTGGAGCGTCTGGCAGAGGAGAATGCAGATAACCTGCTTGGAAGGTATATCAGAAACTTTGAGAACCAGGAGGATGAATTACATCAGAGGGCACTGGATTATGGAGTCCGGGCACTGATGCGGTGCCGTGAGTGGTCGTTGGAGAATAAATAGTTGACGGAGAAACAGAATGTATATTAAGCAACTGCTGTTACAGCATTTCGGAAAATACAATAACAGGGAAATAGATCTGCAGCCGGGGCTGAATCTTATCTATGGGCCGAATGAAGCAGGAAAGACTACACTGAAGGATTTTATTATCGGTATGTTTTATGGAATCGAGCGACAGCGTGGAATTGCTTCCCGGACGGATGAATATATGCGGCATGAACCACTGGATGGCAGTGGCTATGCGGGCAGTATGGAATTACAGACAGAGGATGGTACGTATCTGATTGAACGGAACTTCCGGAAAGATCAGAAGACATTGCATATTTATCAGGATAAGACCGGCCGAGAAGTGCAGACGGATAATGGACAGTCCTTATATGGAACGTTGGTAGATCTGGATAAGAACGGATATACCAATACCCTCTGTATTTCCAGTAATGGTGCGGCCTATAAGTCAGAATTACAGGAACAGTTGAAGCAGTATCTGATGAATGTAAGCACAACACATACCGGTAATCTGAATCTGAAGGATGCCAATGCGTACTTAAGCAACCGTAAAAAGGAATTGAATCAAAAGGGACTGGAGAATGAATTACAGGCACTGGGAAAACGCCTGGTGGATGTGCGGCTGGAGGAAACCCTGGAGGAATTAAGCCGGGAACGACAGGAGCTTGAAGAGAAGCTGGTATCAGTCACTAAGCCGGTGACAGAGAAGCCGGAATCTGAAAAGTCTGAGATCGAGAATCAGAAACCGGAACGCGAAGAGAAAAAGACCACAACAAAAAAGCACACTTCATGGAAAGAGTGGTTATCGGTGAATCCGGATATGGATCCGCAGCTGAAACAGATCCTTACAACCATTAAGGTACTACTGGGATTTGGTGTGGCGGCACTGATATTTGTACTTATTTTTATTCTGCCGATTTCCTTACATTATAAGGGCTGGCTGTGTGTGATCGTTGTAACGGTTGCGGCTGCAATCTGGATCATGGGAAAGCACAGGAGTAAAAGAAAGGTGGAATCCGATAAAGAGAAACAGGAACCACGATCCGCCGATAAGCAGGAGAAAGGTGCGCCGGTACAGGAAACAGAGACCGGCAGCACGCAGATCCTTACGTACAGTAATCAGCTGACAGATATTCAGGTGCGGGAGAATGATATCCTGCGGGAGTATGCAAAGCAGCAGGAGTTACAGAAGCGGTATGATGATCTGAAGGCAGCAAAAGAACGGGCAGAGTTTGAGGCGAGAGCAATCGATCTGGCAGCTGCAACGATTCAGGAATTATCAGAGAATATCTTTGATCAGTATGGTAGTGATATGAATGAACAGGTCTCAGAAATGGTAAGCAAGATTACCAATGGGGCTTATACGGATGTAAAGCTGGATGAACAGTTGAGAATCAAGGTACGCAAGCAGGGAAGATATATAGGAGCAGAACATTTAAGCACCGGAACACTGGAGCAAATCTATCTGGCAGTGCGGCTGGCAGCGGCAGATGAAATGAGTACATCGGGTATGCCGATTATTTTAGATGACATCTTTGGATCCTATGATGATGCCAGACTGGAAGCGGCGTTGCAATGCATTGCTGACTACCGGGGCAGTGAGCAAATCCTGCTATTCACCGCTAGCGACAGAATCGCCGACACTTTGGATAAAACAAAAAATGACTATAACTACGTGGAACTCTAAGCCATGCAATTCGGTAGAAACAGAACGCCTGCGAAAAACACAATGTGCTTTTCGCAGGCGTTCTGTTTCTATTGAATTATAGGGCGCAGCCCTACATCGAGCCGATAGGCGAGATGGCATGGCTTAGGCCTCGTAGTTTTCAGTAATGGTATGTTTTACCTTATACTCATTGATCCGAGCCTGGATCCGCTCTGTCTGATCCAAAATATCACTGATAGAAGCATCATGATTCAAATGATCGATCAACAGTGCAATATACTTGCTTAAGTCAGCAGAAGCATACCATTCTCTGGATAAAAGATCTTCCGGCTGGTAGGTCAGGTTGGTTGTGATAACCTTCTCGATGATACCGTCCTTGTAATACTGATCGAAAAGCTCCAGACCATTTGTAAAGAGACCAAATGTACACATACAGTAAACACGACGTGCTTTCCGGTTCTTTAACTGCTTGGCAACATCCAGCATACTTTCACCGGATGAAATCATATCGTCAATGATAATAACATCCTTGCCTTCTACAGAGTCACCTAAGAACTCATGGGCAACAATCGGATTTCTGCCGTTTACGATCTGTGTATAATCTCTCCGTTTGTAGAACATACCAACATCGACACCCAGCATATTTGCAAGGAAGATTGCACGATGCATAGCGCCCTCGTCCGGAGATATTACCATCATATGCTCCTTGTCAATCTCCAGATCCGGAGTGGAACGAAGCAGACACTTAATAAACTGATAAGTCGGGCGAATATTTTCAAAACCGCTGAGAGGAATTGCATTCTGTACACGAGGATCGTGGGCATCAAAGGTAATGATATTATCTACACCCAGACCGATTAATTCCTGTAACATTAATGCACAATCCAGAGATTCTCTGGAGCTTCTCTTATGCTGACGGCTCTCATACAGGAATGGCATGATAACGGTAAGCTTTCTGGCCTTTCCGGTCAGAGCAGCGATCACACGCTTTAAATCCTGATAATGATCGTCCGGTGACATTGGAGAAGGCTTGCCGCTGATCTTGTATTCCAGATTGTGATTTAAAACATCAACCAGGATATATAAGTCTGTTCCGCGGACAGATTCACGAATGACGCCCTTGGCTTCACCTGAGCCGAAACGTGGGCATGCACTTTCAATCAGATATGAGCTTCTTTCATAGCCGTGAAATGCAATGGTAGATTTATGCTCGTTCTGACGGGCGGCTCTCCATTTTACAAGGTAATTGTCTACTTTATTGCCTAGCTCGGTACAGCTTTCCATGGCAATAATTCCAAGACGACCCACAGGTATGGTTTCTAATTTGCTATCATCTGGCATGATATGATTCCTCCATTGGTTAGATTGTTAATAGTGATGAAATATGTAAAAACGAGGGAAAAGCCCCTTGCTTTTATAACATTGTTTTACAGTCCGCGTCAAGTCCTTCTTAGTCCGGACGGGAGACGGAGGCAGGAGACTGCCATTGTTTACGCTTGGCAAACCGGATATCGTCACCATATATAGTATAGATCAAATAATTCTCACATATACGGGAAAAAATACGCTCGCTGTAAAGCTCACGGATCTCTTTTAAGGATAGATTCGTGGATATGATCGTTGCCCTATGTTGTAACAGGCGGTTATTGATCAACGAATAGAAACAGGAAGCGGTAAAATTGTTGGACAGTTCCGTGCCGAGATCATCAATGATTAAAAAGTCGCACTGCTCCATGCCAAAAAGAAACTCCTGACTGCCCTCAATCTGATTCTTATTTAATTGTACATCAGCCGCCATCTGAAAGAGGTTGGAAGCAGAGGTATAAAGGACGGCATAGCCGGCATCTAGCAATTCCTTGGCAACGCATTTGGTTAAGAATGTTTTTCCGACACCGGTAGTACCGTTAAATAAAATGCTGGCCTTAATCCGGTCATTACCATCGAAATATTCCGATACATGCTGAATATACTGCTGCAGAGACTGATAAACATTTTCAATATTCTCGCGTGGTGTCAGCTTATGAGTACCGTCTGACTCATTGGCATAGTAATCAAAGCAAAAATGTTCAAAATTCTCATGTGCCAGATCACGGTTCAGATTGGAATGCCGATACTGGCGTTCTACGATCTTGTGCTTCATACATTCACAGTAATCCTGATTGATATATCCGGTATCCCGGCACTTCTCACAGGTATAGACAGGGGCAAGATAATTCTTTGGATAACCTGCCTGTACAAGCAATCGGTATTTCTGTTCGATTAATTCGCCGGTCTGCTTTTCGACTGCGAGTTTGTCGGCTGCCTTTTTGTCTTCATCTTCTTCATGAAGTGCGGCCAGAGCGGCATCAATTGCAAGGTCGCGGATGGTTGCATCAATCTCGGCAATCTGCGGAACCTTCGCATGAACCTCATCAATTCTGGCATTGAGCTCCTGTCGATTGCGAAACCGAGTTCGTTCATATTCCTGTTTGATTTCTTTTAAGTAAGCAGCATTCAAAGGCATGATGGTTCTCCTGTTCTCTAGTTTTCTTTCGTCATTTTCTGGACTTCATGAATAAAGAAATCATCGAGCTCCTGATCGTTGTAGGTCCTTTGTTCAAAGTTATTAAACGGCAGATTCTGAACCTTACGGATCGGTATGGTCTTAGTATCTGCAGTTGCTTTCTTTTGCGCGTGGAACTGCTCATCTAACTGCCGGATATCCTGAAGACTTTCTACATGACTGTTATGCCAGCTGGTGATGATTCCGTTTATGTACTTAAAGCTGCCCTTGTTCTCTGCAACTGCTCGGCGGCAGGCCTCAATAATAATATCCGGCTGGAGTGCATAATCGTTTCTCCAGGTGTTGATATATTTGAGATCCGTTGGGGTCAGGACACGGGTCAGTCCGAGCTCCTTGGATATTGCAGAATTGAGCTCATGATAAGCACTTGTTTCCTGCTTGGCCTGCTCTGCGGAAGAAATACCGCGGGTGTACCAGTCAATGGCTACCTTCTCAATGTAGCGATAAGAGGTACGCTGAAGAGAGGCACAATATTCGATCAAAAACTGCAATAATTCAGAAGAAAAATGCAGCTGTTCATATATGTATAATAATGAATTCAATTCTGTCTGGGTTGGAGTGTGGCCGCAGTACATCTCAAACTGGAAGAGAATGTCACCAAGCTCCTGATCCTTTTCATAGGCAGCAAGGCGTGCCTGAGAATAAGGCTTTTTCGCCGGAACCTCTGAAACGGTATCAGCGGCAGCGGTTTCCTGCGGTATAGCAGGTGTGGCGGCAGCAATAGCGGAATCACCGGCGGTATTGTTCGTATCACGTTTATTCAGTAACTCCATGCCGGAGTCGGAATCTGACTCATCTACCATATCCGGAACCGGTGGACGCATGATGGTAATGCCGAGCAATTCGCCTTTCTGATTATATTCCAGACGCAATAAATTGCGGTCAACCCAGTAGCGGATCGCACGGCAGATATCCTTCTGCGTGCATTCAAAGTGATCGGCAACATCCTGAATGCTGACAGGATGTCCTGCCTGTAATAAACGAATCAGATATAAATAGATCTTTACAAACTCTCCGTTTGCGGTTGTCATATAGTAATCAATAAAGAAATTGGAAATCGAGGAAAAAGTCTCTCCGTTTTCTGTTGTAATTGTTATGTTTTTCATCCCCGAAACTCCTTTACTAATTTGTATACTGTGTCTATGTCATGTCACGCTGCGCCATGTTTGCGCTGCACCATGCCACACCCTCGGCGATAGTGAATCTGTGTCGGACATGACCTTGTAAATGCTAGTATATAATAGGGGATAAAAATTGTAAACCGAACATATTTTCAAAGAATTGTGCACAAGAAATTGTGCAAAAAGTGGAAAATGTGGATAAGATGAAAAAACACTAAAAAATGTCGAAAAACTGATAGAGAAATGTCCACAACAATTCACAGCGACTAATGTGCGAAAAATTGTGGACATTGTGTATAACTATTTTTTTCGGGTGATTTCTTCAACATTTACAATGCTTCTGATGTTCATAGTTATTAACAAATTATTTTTTTGAAATTATTTTTTTAAGAGATCTTCACCAACGGTTACAACGTCTCCGGCACCCATAGTTATTAATAAATCATTCTCTTTGCAATTATTTCTTACATAGGTCTCTACCTCGGAAAACTCCGGAAGATAAACAACATCCTTATGGTATTCATTCTGAAGCAGATCTGCGATATCCTGAGAGGAAACCATACCGGTGTCCTTTTCGCGGGCAGAGTAGATCTTAGTCAATACAATATGGTCGGCATGGCTTAATGCCTCGGCAAATTCCGGAAGCAGAGCCTTGGTACGGGTATAAGTATGCGGCTGGAAAACGCACCAGATGTCATTGTGTGCGACCTGATGTGCGGCCTTTAAGGTAGCCTTGATTTCGGTTGGATGATGTGCATAATCATCCACGATCGTAATACCGTTAAATGTACCCTTTACCTCAAAACGACGCTTGGCACCACCGAAGTCGGCAAGTCCTTTCTTCATATCTTCTATATTAATATGTAAGACATCGGCAGCAGCGATCGCAGCTAAGGAATTCGTTACATTATGAATACCGTTTACATGAAGCTGAATGGTAGTGACCGGCTTTCCATCGATTAACAGTGTATAGGAAGCACATCCCTGCTCATCGTAGGCGATATCGGCTGCACTGTATTTACATTCCGGAGATAAACCGAAGGTCCGGATCTCCCGGGATAAACCGTCGGTAATTGCGGAAAGGCAATCCATCTCGCCATTGATGATCAGAGTTCCGTCCGGCTGGAGCTTATGTGCAAAGGTCCGGAAGGACTGGATAATTTCGTCGATACCGCTGAAGAAATCCAGATGATCTGCATCTACATTCAGGATGATACTGATCTTCGGCTGGAAAGCATGGAAGCTGTTGGTATACTCGCAGGCCTCGGTTACAAAATATTCTGACTGACCGACACGGATATTTCCACCGATCGCATCTAGCATACCGCCGACAGAAATGGTTGGGTCTACCTTTGCAGCCAGACAGATCAAAGACAGCATGGAGGTTGTGGTTGTTTTGCCGTGTGTACCGCTGACGGCAACGGAGTAATCATAATTCGCCATGATCTGTCCGAGCATCTGTGCACGTGTCAGCATTGGTTTCCCGCTGGCAACGGCTGCAGCAAACTCCGGATTGTCTTTGTGAATAGCAGCTGTATAAACAATCAGATCAATGTCATCTGTGATATTTTCGGCTTTCTGACCGATCGCAATGGTGGCACCCAGTTTCTCTAACATAGCAGTAATATCCGAAGCCTTGGAATCAGATCCGCTGACTGTGAATCCCTCCTGTAAGATGATTTCAGCAAGACCGCTCATGCTGATACCACCAATTCCGATAAAATGAACGTGGATCGGTTGATTAAAATTTATCTGATACATAGTTTTACCATCCTTTTACAGAACTCTTACTTTATTATATGGTACATAAAGATTTACTGATAGTCATTATAGTATAGTGCTATGAACACGTCAATAATAGTTTTTAGAATACGTATTGAGACAGAATCATCCAGGAACCTGCGATTACCATCAGGATGCCGATGATCAGAACGGTCTTCCATGCACGGAAATAGGAACATTGGATATAGTAATCAACGAGTAGAGAATCTACGGTATCAGAAGAAAATCCAAGAGCGAGTATATGATTCCGCATTTTTGCTCTGGTTGAAGAATCCATGTGGTGTACATAGCCATGAATCGGGATGGATTTGGGCAGATTTTAATATTTTCTTCAAATTGACGATGTCATATTATCATGCTATCATTATGGCATTAGCAGGGGTTATTAGAGTTGCTGTTTTTTTTATGCCTGAATATTTATGCGGTAAGTCGGAAACCTAACGCAGCGGAGAAAGGAGTAAAACCATGTACAGAAAGAAACTATGGAAGCCGGTCATAGCCGGTACGTTGGCATTGGCGATGGCATTTACGCCGGTTGGAACAACCGGAGCAGTCTATGCGGCAGAAGAGACTGAGGTGACAACAGAGGCGGATACCGAGGCAGAAGCGTCAACAGAGGGGGCGGATACCGAGGCAGAAGCGTCAACAGAGGGGGCGGGTACCGAGGCAGAAGCGTCAACAGAGGAGACTGATACCGAAGCAGTGGCAACGACCGAGGAAGCTACTGAAGAAGCAGGTACGGAAGATAAGGATGCGAGAATCCTTGTGCTTCTGGAGGAGGAAGATACAGAAGCAGATGAGAATACCGAAATGATTGCGGAAGAAGCAGTCACAGCCACAGGTGACATTAAACTGGATGCGGCACACTTCCCGGATGCGAATTTTCAGAAATACTTGTCAGAAAATGTAGATACGAATAAGGATGGAAGTCTGTCCGCAGCGGAGAGAGATGCAGTAACGGAGATTAATGTACAAAATGCAAGAATAAAATCCCTGAATGGAATCCAGTATTTTACGCAGTTGGTGATGCTGCGTTGCTATAATAACCAGTTGACGAAACTGGATGTAAGTAAGAACATACAGCTGAAGTATTTGGGGTGCTATAGTAACCAGCTGACGGAACTGGATGTAAGCAAAAATATACAGCTGGCGGTAGTGGTGTGTTGGAATAACCAGTTGACGAAGCTGGATGTGAGCAAGAATGCGAAACTGATGTCTTTGCATTGCGATAATAACCAATTGAAGAGTTTAGATGTGAGCAAGAATGCGAAACTGATGTCTTTGCATTGCGATAATAACCAACTGACGAAACTGGATGTAAGCAAGAACGCGCAGCTGGAGATTTTGTATTGCGATAATAACCAACTGACGAACATGGATGTAAGCAAGAACGTGCAGCTGGAGATTTTACATTGCGGTAATAACCAGCTGACGAACATGGATATAAGCAAGAATACGAAGCTGCAGACGTTTGAGTGTATGGACAATGAGTATGAGGCAACATTGAATTCTAAGAACCAGCTGGATGTGTCTACGCTTCCGGGGTTCCAGACATCAAAGGTATCGAATGTTAAGGGCGGTAAACTTTCCGGCAAGTTGCTGACCTTTAATAGTGGCTCCAAAAAGGTTACCTATACCTATAATTGTGGAAATAATAAAACTGCAACATTTACGATTGTTGCGAAAAGGATGGTCAGAAAACTTACATTAAATAAGACTAAAGCAACTTTGAATCCGGTGGATACCCTCACCTTAAAGGCAACAGTGACACCATCAAATGCTACGAATAAGGCAGTGACATGGAAGTCTTCGAATACGAAGGTGGCAACCGTTAGCAGCAGTGGTAAAGTCACGGCCAAAGCAGCCGGTACGGCAACCATCACCTGTACTGCAAAGGATGGCAGTGGGAAGTCTGCGACCTGTAAGATTACTGTCCGGAAGTATACGAATACAGAAGCCTTCGTAGCGCGTATCTATACGAAAGCACTGGGACGGAATCCGGAAGCGGCCGGTCTGAAGTATTGGACTGGTGAGATCAATGCGAAGCGTCGGACACCGGTACAGGTAGCAGAGGAATTCTTCTTTGCACCGGAGTTTACGAATAAGAAGCTGAATAACACCGAATATGTGAAAGTACTCTATCGCACCTTCATGGGCAGAGAGTATGATCAGGGTGGATTGAACTACTGGGTAGGTCGGCTGAATAAAGGAGAGAGTCGGAAAGTCATACTGGAATCCTTTGCAGGCTGCCAAGAGTTTAAGAATATCGTGAAGAGCTTCGGATTATAAGATGAGTTATGCTGGATAGGAGAACTTAGATGTTCGTATATTGACAATATAACGAATGGAATAAGAACCGGTTTGGGATAGAACATGTTTCTGCTCGCTTGGCGGAGCATACATGAGGAATATCCTAAACCGGTTCTTTCTTGTTATCAGTAGTATATATGTGAAGCTTAAACTTCAACATTACCTTGCAGGGATTTAACCAACTGCTGAAGCTCTTGGATGGCAGCAGCTTGTTGATCAATGGTAGAAGCTTGTTTGCGGTTATCTTCAGAGAGAATGTCAATGACCGCGGCTTGTGCATCAATCTGATCCTGCATGTCATCGATCATATACTGCACTGTATTTTCGTCTAATATCTGCAATTCCTCTGTGTGGAATTCGTTCGGACTTTGCTCGAACAGGATAATGGTGTAGACGTTTATACTGGTAGTCCTCTTTTTAGAAGAAAACAGTTGACGTCCCCTCCCATCTATGGTATCCTAAGACCTGTGACGGAAGAAGTCTTTTTTTTGTGTGCAAAAATGAGCCACGCAAGAAATTACAAGCGAGTTGCACATGCAGATTTCAGACCGGCAAAGACATGCTTGCATGGATTTGAGGTGTGAAATCTGTATGTGGGAAGAAAGTCGCGAAGCGAATTTCTTATGCGGCGAATGCCGCGACAACGAGCATTCATGTATGCAGGTTCAGATACACAGGAAAAGATTCACAATCAAAAAAGAAACGGAGGTGGCAGTTGTGCGCGTAAAGATTACATTGGCATGTGAAGAGTGTAAACAGCGTAATTACAATCTCACAAAGGATAAGAAGACGCATCCAGATCGTATGGAAACAAAGAAGTATTGTAAGTTCTGCAAGGCTCATACAATGCATAAGGAAACGAAGTAAACCTTGATAACCACATAAGGAGTGATTTAATGGGAAAGAAAGATGAGGAGAAGGCAGTTGTAAAGCGCAACTGGTTTCAGGAATTAAAACTCGAATTTAAGAAGATTATCTGGCCTGATAAGAATTCCCTTGTAAAAGAGTCCGTAGCGGTTATCATTATTGCAATCATTCTCGGTTGTATCATTGCAGCCGTTGATTATGGTTTACAGTTTGGATTATCAGAATTAACCGATCTGGTTAAATCGATTGGGTAAAGGTTGGTGATTATATGTCAGAAGCAGAAGAAAGCAAAGCAAGATGGTATGTAGTCCATACCTACTCAGGATATGAGAATAAGGTTAAAGCTGATATCGAGAAGAGCGTAGAAAACCGTGGGCTTGAAGATCAGATACTCGAGGTGGTCGTTCCCCTTCAGGATGTAGTCGAGGTTAAGAACGGTGCCAAAAAGCAGGTTTCTAAGAAGATGTTTCCGGGCTATGTTCTTTTAAACATGATCATGAACGATACTACTTGGTATGTCGTTCGAAATACCAGAGGTGTTACAGGTTTCGTTGGACCTGGATCCAAGCCGGTTCCGCTTTCAGAGGGCGAGATTCGTTCCATGGGCGTATCGACAAAGCAGCAGGTTGAAATCGATCTGGAGGTCGGAGATACCATTAAGGTTATTTCCGGTGCATGGGCAGACACCGTTGGTGATGTCAAAGAAATCAACATGGCTAAGCAATCCATTACTATTGATGTAGATGTTTTCGGACGTGCTACACCGGTAGAGATTGGCTTCTTAGAGGTACAGAAGTTAAACTAGCAAGTGGGAGGGTATCCCCCGTAAATACCACAATTTATTTAGGAGGTAAGCTATAATGGCTAAAAAAGTAGAAGGTTATATTAAATTACAGATCCCGGCAGGCAAGGCAACTCCAGCCCCACCGGTTGGTCCTGCACTTGGACAGCATGGTGTAAATATCGTTCAGTTCACAAAGGAATTCAATGCAAGAACTGCTGATCAGGGCGATATGATCATCCCTGTTGTTATCACAGTATATACAGACAGAAGCTTCAGCTTCATTACAAAGACTCCACCGGCAGCTGTATTATTAAAGAAGGCTTGTAACATTAAGTCTGGTTCCGGCACTCCGAACAAGACTAAGGTTGCAACCATCACTAAGGCTGAGGTTCAGAAGATTGCTGAACTGAAGATGCCGGATTTGAACGCAGCTACCATTGAAGCAGCTACCAGCATGATCGCAGGTACCGCTCGTTCAATGGGTATCACAGTTGTTGACTAAGAATTGAGTGGGAGGGTCGCTCCCGATAATACCACAGGAGGTTATTTAATATGAAAAAGGGTAAGAGATATACAGAAGCTGCCAAGTTAGTAGACAGAGCTACTACTTATGATGCAGCAGAAGCAGTTTCTATTGTTAAGAAATCAGCAAGCGCTAAGTTTGATGAGACCATCGAGTGCCATATTCGTCTTGGCGTTGATGGCCGTCATGCAGATCAGCAGGTTCGTGGTGCAGTTGTACTTCCTCATGGAACAGGTAAGACTGTACGTGTTCTGGTATTTGCTAAGGGTGCTAAGGTTGACGAGGCACAGGCAGCAGGTGCAGATTTCGTTGGTGGCGAGGAATTAATTCCGAAGATCCAGAACGAAGGCTGGTTAGATTTCGATGTTGTTGTTGCAACTCCTGATATGATGGGTGTTGTAGGTCGTCTGGGTCGTGTACTTGGTCCTAAGGGCTTAATGCCAAACCCTAAGGCTGGTACAGTAACCATGGATGTTACCAAGGCAATTGCTGATATTAAAGCTGGTAAGATCGAATACCGTTTAGACAAAGCAAACATTATTCACGTGCCAATCGGAAAAGCTTCTTTCTCTGAGAAGCAGTTAGCGGACAACTTCCAGACGTTAATGGATGCTATTAACAAGGCTAAGCCTTCAGCAGCAAAGGGTCAGTATTTAAGAAGTGTAACTATCGCTTCTACAATGGGTCCTGGTGTTAAGCTGAACGTTACAAAGCTTGCTTAATCAGTATCGTATAAGAGAAATGAGAAAAGCCTGTGTGCGAAAGCATGCAGGCTTTTTGTGTTATCTGTCTATAAAAGTTTCATTTGGAAAAACTTCATTTCTATAATTGCATATTCTGTCGCTGATTGGTATAATTACTGTATGTGTAAGTCATATATGTCTACGAATGTATATGTACAGACGGAGAAAATGTGAGAGGGATACAGACTATAGATATAATGGAGGTTATTGAAGATGAAATTAAAAGTTAAATTAGTATTGATGTCGGGAATCCCGACATTGGTGATTACATTACTGACAATTTTTTTGCTGGCAGGACCATTTGAGTTAGAGAGCAAAGAGATTGCCCTGATACTGGTGGTGGCATTAGTGATAGCACAGATTGTGACGACGATTATGGCAGTCCGCACCAGCCGGGCAATTACATCAAGCATCGATGCAGTGCGTCAGGTGGCGGCCGGTAATCTGAATGTAGAGATGGATGATGTTGCCTTGAGCCGGGGGGATGAGATTGGTGTGCTGGCACGTTCTCTGGCAGGTCTTAGGGATGAACTGAAGTACATGTTCCAGGATATTGGGGAACATGCAACTTCGCTGCTGGAGTCAGCAGAGCATCTGAATGATACGGCACAGAAGAATCTGGCTACGGTTGATAATGTGGAGCGGGCAGTCGGAGAGATTGCAGATGGTGCCACATCCCAGGCACAGGATGCACAGAATGCATCTGAGAGTGTTTATGCTATGGGTGAGATGATAGAGGATACGACCAAAGAAGTGGAAAATCTGAATGTAACAGCAGATTATATGCGGAAGTCGAGTGCAGAGGCCAGTCGGTCTTTGGTTGAACTTCGGAATATTAATGACGAAGTAAAAGAAGCAATTGAGTTGATATATGAGCAGACGAACCGGACCAATGTATCTTCACAGAAGATCCGGGAGGCAACACGTCT
>ENA-ORPK01000656-ORPK01000656.1-human-gut-metagenome-genome-assembly--contig:-NODE-656-length-30751-cov-4.507167_pt1 | contig 30751 bp, 31 predicted proteins | sample MGYA00242139_ERZ509068 | MGnify/ENA primary metagenome ERZ509068 (study PRJEB26280, sample SAMEA2338687) | human gut metagenome | biome: human gut; feature: human-associated habitat; material: faeces... | reverse complement strand
CCGCCGTGTGACGCAGAATTTATCGTCACACCTTGCGTCACACAAAAAACGTAGACAATTAGCCTGTTTGTGACGATGTGACGCAAGTGACGATAGTGTGTAGGGGGGGAGTAAAACGAACAAAAGGAACGGCTCGAAGCTGCCAGGCAGTATTAAAGCATCATAAATAAAACTCCCCCACGTTTTATTTTCCCCCTTGACAAGCAAAATATTATCAGTATAATAAGATTAAGAATTGATGTTAATCTTATTCATGGAGGTTTTAAGGAATATGGAACTGAAGTTTTACGTTTGCGAGCATTGCGGCAACATGGTTGTAATGGTAAAGAGCAGCGGCGTGCCAATGATGTGCTGCGGGCAAAAAATGACTGAAATTATTCCCGGCACGGTGGACGCCGCGCGGGAAAAGCACGTTCCGGTATACGAAGTGAACGGCAGCACCGTGCAGGTGCGCGTTGGCGCGGTTGAGCATCCCATGCAGGATGTGCATTACATTGAATGGATAGCGCTGCAAACCAGGCAGGGCGTGCAGCGTAAGGCGCTCAAGCCCGGCGAAAAGCCCGAAGCAAGCTTTGCCCTTTGCGAAGGGGACGAGGTGGTTGCCGCCTACGCATACTGCAATCTGCATGGGCTTTGGAAGGCGTAATATATATAAGAAAACGGCGGCTCAGGCCGCCTTTTTTGCTATTTTGATAGTGTAAAAATGATGCACGGTATAAGGAACAGCACCGCCGCAAGCAGATTGGCAACAAAGCTTGCCGCCGTGCGCTCGTCGTCGTCCAGTTCTTCAAAGGAGACCACCTTTTCGTCAACGTAGTCTATCATGTCCCCCATTTTGCGCTTTGGCGGCCTTTTGAAAAGCTTCTTTTTGAATATCTTCGGCGCGTTAACGCCATCCAGGCTGAGGTAATTGAGCCACGACAACGCGGCGTAAATCAGCCCCACTGCCATAAACGCATGGCCGTATACGTTCAGCCTGCCGCCGCTGTTTAGGAACCTGTCCCACAAAAAGCAGATGAGCAGCCCTATCACCACGCGCGGAAAAGTTTTTTGCAGCGCGGCGTGGCGAACATCCTTATTCCTTATGAACTGAAAGAACCGTTTCATATTATATCCTCATAAACAGCTGCGCCGGAGGCTTTTTGCTGCCCCCGGCGCGTAAGGCCATGGCTTTGATTTATGCTTTCTTTGCCAGCTCCTCGCGGTAGCCATCCAGCTCCTTTTCATTACCGTACACAAAGTGTCCGGGAATGATTTCAACCCACTGGGGCTTATCGGTGCTGTAATCATGTATGCTGGGATCGTATACAACCAGCTTCTTGTTGCGCTCTATCGCCGGATCGGGATTAGGCACGGCGGAAAGCAGGCTCTTCGTATACGGATGCAGCGGGTGGCGGAAAAGTTCTTCCGCTTCGCTCAGCTCCACTATGCGGCCCTTATGTATAACCGCGATACGGTCGGATATGAAGCGAACCACGCTCAGATCGTGAGCGATGAACAGATAGGTCAGTCCGCGGCTCTTCTTCAGATCGTTGAGCAGATTGAGCACCTGCGCACGGATGGAAACATCCAGCGCGCTTATCGGTTCGTCCGCAACTATGAACTCGGGCTGCATTATCAGCGCGCGGGCTATGCCTATGCGCTGGCGCTGTCCGCCGCTGAACTCATGCGGGAAGCGGGATGCAAACTCGGGCAGAAGGCCAACTTCCTTGAGTGCCTGCTGAACCTTATCCTCGCGGTCCTGCTCATCCTTATAAAGATGATGGTTCAGTATACCTTCGCTGACTATATAGTCTACCTTTGCGCGCTCGTTGAGCGAAGCAAGCGGGTCCTGGAATATCATCTGGCAGCCCTTTATGACCTCAAGGTCAAGCTCCTTGGATATTTTTCCGTTTATCTTGCGGCCCTTGTAGAGTATTTCGCCGGCGGTGGTCGGGTTTATCCTGGTTATAGCGCGGCCTATGGTGGTTTTGCCGGAACCGGATTCGCCAACCAGCGAGAAGGTCTCTCCGCGGTAGATCTCGAAGTTTACGTTGTCTACGGCAACGAACTTTTTGCGGCCCGTGCCGAACGTTACCTGAAGGTCCTTGACCTGTATAACGGCTTCCCTGTTGGGATCCTCGTGAGGATGCTTCAGGTTGGAGCCGAAGTCCTCGTTCATGCGCTGCGCAAGCCTCTTTATGGATTCGGGCTGCGTCACCTTGGGCGCGCGGGGGTCAAGATACCAGGTTTTTGCCTTATGCGTGGGCGAAACATCAAAGAACGGGGGTTCCTTTTTGAAGTCTATCGCCAGCGCCTGCCTGTTGCGGGGAGCAAAAGCATCGCCCGTTATTTTGTTGAACAGGTTCGGCGGGGTGCCGTCTATCGTGGGCAGCTTTTCGCCCTTTATACCAAGCTGCGGCAGTGCCGAAAGCAGCGCCCATGTATAGGGATGCCACGCATCATAGAATATTTCCTCAGCCATGCCTATTTCGACTATCTGGCCTGCATACATAACCGCTACCCTGTCCGCAACGTTTGCAACAACGCCAAGGTCGTGCGTTATGTATATTATGGTCATGCCCAGATTCTTCTGCAGCTTGCGTATCAGGTCCAGTATCTGTGCCTGAATGGTAACGTCAAGCGCGGTGGTGGGCTCGTCGCAAATAAGAATGTCCGGATGGCAGGCAACAGCAATGGCTATAACAGCCCTTTGCCGCATACCGCCGGAAAACTCATGCGGATATTGATTATAGCGTACCTCGGGATTGGGGATACCGACTATGTCCAGCATCCTTATGGCTTCCGCCTTTGCGGCCGCCTTATCCAGCCCCTGATGCAGCTCTATGGATTCCTGTATCTGCATGCCTACCTTTTTGAGCGGGTTAAGGCTCGTCATCGGGTCCTGCATTACCATGGATATCTTCTTGCCGCGGATGGTGCGCCATTCCTTCTCAGTGGTGTACTTGGCAAGGTCGTTGCCTTCATACATTATGCTGCCGCCGGTTATGGAACCGTTCTGGTCAAGCATGCCCAGGAAGGATTTGGTGAAAACAGACTTGCCGGAGCCGGATTCGCCGACTATGGCAAGCGTCTCGCCCTCGTAAAGGTCAAGTGAGCAGCCGCGTATGGCCGTCAGCTTGTCTCCGCGCAGGCTGAACTGTATTTCCACGTCCCTGGCGCTGAGGATAGTTTTTTTGTTCAATGCTTCCATTTATGCTATCCTCCGCTTAAACATGGTTTCTCGGGTCGGCCGCGTCGCTGAAGGCGTTGCCGGCGAGATAGAAAGTGATAGTTACCAGCGAAACTATTACCGCCGGGAATATCAGAAGATACGGGTAATCAAGGAAGAACGTCCTTGAATTGCGCAGCAGTATGCCAAGGCTGGGCGTGTTCACGTCAAGACCAAGGCCAAGATAGCTCAGCGTGGTTTCGAGCGCTATGGTGCTCGGTATGCTCAGCGCCACCCTAAGTATTATAACGCTTATAAGATAGGGCAGAATATTCTTGGTCAGTATACGGAACAGGTTTGTGCCCAGGCAGCGGGAAGCAAGGTTATACTCCCTGTCGCGATACATGAACACCAGATTACGCACGTTCTTGGCCATATACATCCAATGGAACAGTATTATGCTTGCGCACATTATCCAGAAGGTCTGGCCGATGAACAGCGCGATAAGCGTCATGTAAATCATGGTAGGCACGCTGTCGAATATGTTGTAAAGTTCGGTGAAGAACCTGTCCGCCTTGCGCACATAACCCCATATGCAGCCGATGGTAACGCCCATAAGGCATTCGCCCAGGGCAACTATAGCCGCCAGCTTTATGGAAGTCTGCGTGGCGTACCAAACCTGGCACCAGTAGTCGCGGCCAAGGTTATCGGTACCGAACCAATATTCACTATTGGGGCTTTGGAAGCACAGATTCGTATCCGGTATCAGATGCTGATAGTCGTATTTGCCTATCCACAGCGCCACGAAGGAGAATATGAATATTGCAAAGAAAACGATTATCATGACCACGGCGGCCTTATTCTTGAGGAAGTTGCGGAAAACGCTCTTCCAATATGAATATTCGCTGTAGCCTATTCTTTCGGCATCCTCGGCATGATACTCAACGAATGAAAACAGTTCCTGTTCGCTCATGCCAAGCTCTTTTTCAAGCTCCGCCGTGGTATTTACAGCTTTGGTTTCCATTATCGAGTGTCACCGCCCTTTCCGGTAAGTCTGATTCTCGGATCGCATACGGTCATAAGCACGTCGCCCAGGAACAGGCCGAATATGCCAAGCAGGGCATAAAGCAGCACCAGTCCGCGGACCATGTTTAAGTCGTATCGGGTAATCGAGTCTGTGAGCAGCGGGCCCATGCCGGGAATGGAGAAGAAACGCTCCACCAGCAGAGAACCGCCGATAGTAAGCATGAAGGAAGTGGGCAGATTCTGTACCATAGGCACGAATGCGTTCCTGAGAACATGCTTAAACATTATTTGGCGGGTGGAAAGACCCTTTATACGGGCGAGCTTTATATAGTCCTTCGTAAGCTCGTCAACCATATAACGGCGCATCCACAGCGCGTAGCTTGCAGTAGAACCCATCGCAAGGCATATTATCGGCAATATGCTGGAACGCGCGGCATGTCGCGTGGAATACATGGTAGGCAAACCAAAAAGCTTTACGCCGATCACCAGCACCAGCGAATATGATACCAAACGCGGTACTGCGTTTACGAATATCGTATATGCGGCGCCGATATGATCGAACAGATGGTCCTTATGTCTTGCCTGAAGTATGCCCATAGGCACGCCAAGTATCAGCGAAATGACCAAAGCGATACAGCCCAATCTCATTGAGATAGCGAACTTGTCTCCTATTACCTTAATTACAGGCACGCCGGCCTGTATTCTGCGTGAGGTTCCAAGATCGAATTTAAGAATTACGTTTTCTAGGAAGTGGAATAATTGTACGATTGGGCTGTCCAGCAGCCCAGCTGCTGCCAACTGATCTTCCTTCTGCTTATCGGTCAGCTTTATAAGCTGTTCCTCAGTGAAGTAATAATCAGTCGGCATCAGGCTGAGCAGCAATGACACGATAGATACCACGATGAGCACGGTCCCTAAGGACTGAAGTACTCTTTTTATGGTATACTTAAACATTTAATCTTACTTACCTTTAACCTTATTTGCCAGCGCCGGCGGCATAAGCTTCGGCCAGCTTTGCATAGTCCTCGGTGGTGTAAGGATCAACAGAGGTTTCCCAGTTCTTGAACTTTTCGCCCTGTATGCCGTAAGGAGCATATATCTTGGAATAGTCGTTAACATGGGTTACCTGCCACAGAACGTTCTTGTACCAAGGGATTACGAGCGCATGCTCAAGCATGTACTTTTCAGCCTCGGCATAGGCTTCGTAACGGGCGTCCATATCGTCTACGATGGCGTTAGCCGCGTTGACCATATTGGTGAACTCCTCGTAAACGGCAATCAGGTTTTCGTCGGTAATGTTATTAGCCTTGGAGTAGGATACGCTGTAGTAAGCGTTGTCCATGCCGTAGGTTTCCTGACCCAGGTAGTTCTGAGGATCGGCGTAGTCAGCGCCCCAACCATTAATGTAGAAGGAGGCGAGCTGAGGATTACGGACTTCCTTGTTCACAGAAGAGATATAGGTCTTGATGTTCAGGGTTACGAAATCGTCGCCCAGGCAGTCAGAGAACATCTGCTTGAGAACGTTCGCGGTGTCCAGAGCGGTCTGGCTGGAGCCCTGAATGTAATAGTCAACAACCACAGGGAAGGTCACGCCCTTAGCGGTGAGCTCTTCCATGGCCTTGGCCTTGTACTCGGCAGCCTTGGCGGCGTCTACGCGGGCATAGTTCTCGCCATCGGGGCTGATGCCCAGCTTCTCCATAACGCGATCGGTATAATCGGTACCGTCGGAGAAGGAGACCAGGTTGGACATGGTGTAGCAATAGTTAGCGCAGTGCTGCGGATAGATGAAGTTCGTACGGGCAAGGTAGGCGGTGGCGTCAAGGCCATAGTACCAAGCCAGACGGAAGTTCTCGTTAGCAATGGCGGTATTCCAGTTCACGTCGGGATCGCCGTTCTCGTCGCGCTTATCCCAGCAAAGATGCAGCTGATAGGAATACTTGGTGGGGCGGGCTTCAACGATGTAATCATGGAACTCGTTGGACTCGCTGTTGTAGATGGTGCGCAGGTTGGATTCGGTCAGCTCGATGTAATCAAGCTCGCCGGCCTGGAACATCTGGAACGCAACATCGCCGGATTCGACCATCTTGTAGGTGACGGTATCGAACAGGGTGCAGTCGGTATCCCAGTACAGGGGGTTCTTGGTCAGAACCTTTTCATTGCCGTTGATGTAATGGGTGATGGTGTAGCAGCCATTGTACCACATGTTCTCGTTGGTGCAGGCATAGAAGCCATCAACGCCAAGCTGGTCTATCAGGGCCTGGGGCGCGGGATAGAGGCAGTTGTAGGTAGCAACGGTGGCAAAGTAGGGCAGCTCGGCTACGCAGTGATAAATCAGGGTGTAGTCATCGGGAGCTTCGATGCCGACCATCTTCTTGAATACGGTCAGATCCATGCTCTTGGCTTCGTCAGCAGTCAGACGGACGGGCTCAAGATCGTACTTTTCGCAGACGGCTTCGAACTTAGCCTTGGCTTTCTCGTAATCCTTGGTCAGCTTTTCCTTGGTAGCGGCGTCGGCATCCGCAGGGATTTCAAGATCCTGATAGCCGGCCACATAGGCATAGTAATCGGCGGCGCCTTCGATCATTTCGGTAGGCATGGAGGTGTTGGCAGCTTCGTTCTTATAGAAGTTCAGTACCCACTCAAGGCCAACCAGCCAGTCCTCGGCCTTAACTTCCTGCATGGGTTCGCCGTTCATGTTTACCCACTGAACGCCCTTGCGGAGGTTGAAGGTCCAGGTCTTGCCGCCGTCTTCGGTGCCCCAGGTTTCCGCGATGGCGGGAACGAGGTTACCACGATTGTCGTTGGACAGCAGGCCGTCTATGCAGCTGGTCAGAACACGCAGTTCCTTGTTGTTCTGGCTATAGAGAATGTTGAAAGTCTCCATTTCGTTAGCCAGGGTGAGGTAAGTTACCCAATCCTTTTTGGGCTCTTTGCTCACGCTCAGGTCAAGACCTTCAGACACCGGGGTGTTTGTCTGGGTCTGTCCGGGGTTCTCATTGTTGTTGTTGCTCGCCGGCTCATTGGTGTTGGCAGGCGTGTTGTCGTTTGTGCATGCGGCAAATACGCCAAGCATGAAGCATACGGTCAACAGAATAGCAAGCAGCTTTTTCATTGTACTCCTCCTTATTATTTGGTTTTCTGAGACAACTGTGCGCATGATCTTGCGCAGATATTGGTTATACTATAAAAGAATATGGCTCAAATGTCAAATAATATGTTCATAATTTGGGATTATATATAATACTGCAGGACGGCAAAGCGCACCGTCCTGCTTGTTTATAATTTACTTATTGCATATCCCGCGTAATAACTATGTCCACGCCCGTTCCCGCCGCGTTTTTAAGTGCAATATCGCCTATATGCACCGGTGCCGCTACGCTCACGCGGCTCAATTCCTTCATGCAGTCAAGCATTTTGCCCTTGGGTATTTCCCGTGCCGAACGCACCGGAGCAACGGCCGCGCCCGTTGCGCTTCCCGTGAGCCCAACGGTGCTGGTCAGCGTGCGCACAGGGTTCGAAAGTTCCGATTTTGCGTACTTTTCTCCCCTTGGACAGGAGTTGCCGCGCACGCTTAAAACATGGTTTCCTTCAAGCTCGGCCTCTATCATGCAGCCTATCGGGCAGCATATGCAGGTAAGCGTTTTTCTCTCCATTTCACATATCCTCCGTGGTTATAAGTATGCTTTCAACTTTTGCATACTTATCCAGCATATCCTTCATTATGACCATCTGCTCCATCTCCCCCGGGGCCATCACCGGGCGCGGACGGCTGATTATTTTCTCCCCGTTAATAATTACATTCAGTCGTTTATTTTTCATAACGCTTCCTACACGCATGCGTATTGTCAGACTACTCTGTATCCTGTCCGGCGCAATGGCGGAAGGAACGGCATAGCGTATGCCGCCGGAGAGCTCTATGCATATTCTTTGCGTGCATACTTCATTTGCATTTCCTGCAAGGGCGAATTGCGCGGCGTTGCGCCCGGCGGTAGCAGCCTCTTCGCTTACATAGTCCACCAAATCGTGCACATGCAGCGCATTTCCCGCGCTGAACACGCCCGCTATATCCGTTTCAAGCGATTCGTTTACCATCGGCCCGCCCGTTACGGGGTGTATGCCCACGCCCATGCCGCGCGAAAGCTCATTTTCCGGTATCAGCCCGCAGGATAAAAGCAGCGTGTCGCACGGATAGTATTCTTCCGTGCCCGCTATGGGCTTCAAATCGGCGCCCACCTCGGCTATCGTAACGCCTTCCACCCTTTCGCGCCCGTGTATATCCACAACCGTATGGCTGAGTTTCAGCGGTATGCCGAAATCGTCAAGGCACTGCACAATGTTGCGCTTCAGCCCGCCCGAATACGGCATCAGCTCCGCAACAAGCTTAACATGCGCGCCTTCAAGCGTCATCCGCCGCGCCATTATAAGGCCGATGTCCCCGCTGCCCAGTATAACGACCTCGCGCCCGGGCATGTATCCCATTATGTTCACAAGCTTCTGCGCCGTGCCCGCCGAATATATGCCCGCGGGGCGGAAGCCGGGTATGTTCAGCGCGCCGCGGCTCCTTTCGCGGCAGCCCATGCAAAGCACAATCGCCTTGGGCCGGATTGTAAACACGCCCTGTGTGCGGTTCATGGCGGTAATTGTCTTATCCCGCGCAATGCTCAGCACCATTGTGGAAAGCAGCATATCTATGCCCCGCTCCTTCACCCGCGCAATGAAGCGCGCCGCGTATTCGGGGCCCGTCAGCTCCTCGTTAAACGTATGCAGGCCGAATCCTGCGTGTATGCATTGGTTCAGTATGCCGCCCGGTGCGTCTTCCCTTTCTATTATAATAATGTTCTTCGCGCCCGCGGCGTACAGGGCGGCGGTAAGTCCCGCCGGGCCCGCGCCGATTATTGCAATATCATATTGTTTCATATTTTTCCGCCTCCTGCTTGGCAAGGCCGGTTATAAGCTTCGCCTCTCCGCCGCTTTTCGTTATGTCCGCAAGGCTCGCCTTCAGCTCCCGCGCCAGTATCTCCATCACCCTTGTGCTGCAAAATCCGCCCTGGCAGCGCCCCATGCCCGCACGCACGCGCCGCTTTACCCCGTCCAGGCTCCTTGCGCCCACTGGACGGCGTATCGCGTCCACAATCTCGCCCTCGGTTATGCTTTCGCAGCGGCAGACTATGCGCCCGTATGCGCTGTTTTGCCGTATGAGCGCGTTCTGCTCGTCAATGCTCAGCTTTTTCAGCTCCGTTATGCCCTGCCGCGTGGGTATAAAGGACTTGTTCTCATCAAGCTTCAATTCCTCCGCCACTATTTCGGATATCATTCTGCCTATTGCCGGCGCGCCTGAAAGCCCGGGGGATTCTATGCCCGCGCAGTCGAAGAAATTCTCTGTCCCTTCGGCCCTGCCTATTATGAATTCGTGCCCGTCCTCGTGCGCGCGAAGGCCGGCAAAGCTGGTTATCACCTGCTTTAGCGGCAAGCCCTCAACCGCAATATCCGCCCTTGTCATAACCGCGTCAAGCCCCGCCTGCGTGGTATTCACGCCGTCGCGATCAAATATGTCCTCCGCCGTGGGGCCTGCTATTATATTGCCGTGCACCGTGGGGCTTACCAGCACACCCTTGCCGAACTTTGTGGGCAGCTGGAACACGGTACGCTTAACAAAATCGCCCGCCGCGTGATCCAGCAGCATATATTCGCCCTTTCGCGGGGTTATGTGTATCTTTTTTGTGCTTACCATGTTGTGCAGCACGTCCGCATATGTTCCCGCCGCGTTTATGACCGCGTCCGCGCGTATCAGTTCCTTATCCGTCTGCACGCTCCATGCGCCCTGCTCGTGCCTGAGCGCGGTAACGGCAGTATTGAATATGAACTCAACTCCGTTTGCCGCCGCGTTTTCCGCAAGCGCTATCGTAAGCCCAAACGGGCATATTATGGCCCCCGTGGGCGCCCACAGCGCGGCATAGGCTTCCCTGCGCACGGCGGGCTCTATCTCCCTAAGCCTTTCCCCGCGCACTATTTCAAGTCCCTCAACGCCGTTTGCAAGCCCGTTTTTATAAAGTTGCTCAAGCTTGCCGAAGTCGTTTTCATCCATGCATACAACAAGGCTGCCGTTGTTCATGTAGCTGAAGTCAAGCTCCTTTGCAAGCCTTGGCATAATGCGGCTGCCCTCAACGTTCAGCTTTGCCATAAGGCTGCCCGTGGGCGCATCGAACCCGGCATGGACGATTGCGCTGTTGGCCTTGCTCGCGCCGAATGCGCATACGTCCTCCGCCCGCTCTATCACCGCCGCATGAACTTTATAGCGGCTCAGATATCTTGCCGCGGCGCAGCCCGTAACGCCCGCACCTATTATAACAACATCGTATTGCTTATTCATCCGTTTATTCATCCTCCTTCGCCCAGCCGTAGGCGCACTTTACCGCGCGGTTCCAGCCCGCCGTTCTTGCGCCGCGCTCCGCTTCGCTTATTGATGGATAGAACTCGCGTTCCGTTTCGCGGCTGTGCTTTATTTCCTCCGTATCGGCCCAGTATTTTACCGCAAGCCCCGCCAGGAACGCCGCGCCCATTGCCGTTGTTTCAACGCAGCGCGGCCGCGCGACCGGCGCGTTTATAATGTCCGCCTGGGTCTGCATAAGGTAATTGTTTGCGCTCGCCCCGCCGTCCACGCGCAGCGTGTTCAGCGGAATGCCCGAATCCGCCTGCATGGCGGCAAGAACATCGTTCACCTGATAGCATATGCTGTCAAGCGTGGCGCGGATAATGTGATATTTATTGCAGCCGCGGCTAAGGCCAACTATCGTACCGCGCGCGTACTGGTCCCAATGCGGCGCGCCAAGCCCCGTGAACGCCGGAACGACATAGCAGCCGTTGGTATCGCGCACCTTCTGCGCCATGTATTCCGAATCCGCCGCGCTTTCTATCAACTTCATCTCGTCCCTGAGCCACTGTATCGCCGCGCCCGCAACGAATATGCTGCCCTCAAGCGCGTAATTCACCTTCCCGTTTCTGCCCCATGCAACGGTGGTAACAAGGCCGTTATTTGAATAAACCGGCCTTTCGCCCGTATTCATCAAAAGGAAGCAGCCCGTGCCGTATGTGTTTTTGGCTTCGCCCGCCTCAAAGCAGGTCTGCCCGAACAATGCCGACTGCTGATCCCCCGCAACGCCCGCAATGGGTATCTCTCCGCCCAAAAACTTCGCGTCCGCATGGCCGAATATTCCGCTTGAGGGCTTCACCTCCGGCAGCATGCACGCGGGGATATCAAGCTCCTTCAATATATCTTCGTCCCATTTGAGCGTATTTATGTTAAAAAGCATCGTGCGCGATGCGTTGGAATAATCCGTTGCAAATATTCTGCCGCCGGAAAGCTTCCACATGAGCCATGTGTCCACCGTGCCGAAGCACAGTTCCCCGCGCTCCGCCCTCTCCCGCGCGCCGGATACGTTATCCAGTATCCATTTCAGCTTTGTGGCCGAAAAATATGCGTCTATAACAAGGCCGGTCTTTTGCCGTATCGTCTCCGCAAGGCCGCGCGCCTTCAATTCGTCGCAGAATTTGCTCGTGCGGCGGCATTGCCACACTATCGCGTTATATACCGGCTCTCCCGTTTGCCTGTCCCATACTATTGTTGTTTCGCGCTGGTTTGTTATGCCTATGGCGGCTATATCCTCCGCCCCTATGCCAAGCTTCTGCATCGCTTCCACGGCAACGCTCAGCTGCGTGGCCCATATTTCGTTGGCATTGTGCTCAACATAGCCGCTTTTGGGGTATATCTGCGTAAACTCCTTCTGCGCTACGGCGCACACGCGCGCATAGCGGTCAAACAATATGCAGCGGTTGGACGTTGTGCCCGCGTCCAGCGCCATAATATATTCTGCCATGGCAAATGCCCTCCTTAACTTGTGCTGATTTATTATATCAGATATGTTCATTTCATAAAAGATGCCGCGCAAAAAGCGTCTACTTCTGCCGAACATAATTCGTTCATTTGACGCATAAGGCTAAGTTTGGTAGAATGTTGCATAATAATTTTCTTCAAGGAGGTCATGCATGAAGCCAAAGCTTAGAACGGCGCTGTATTTTGCGGGCGCCATAATAATAGCGGCGCTCATATCCGCCGGCGTTACCATGCAGCTATATAATCAAAACCGAAAGGACGCGGTGATGCTTTCAACCGATGAATACGCCGCCCTTACGGACATACTGGCGCTTGACGAAATAATAAGCGATATACAGAGCGATTATTATTACGACGCACCCTCGCGCGAAGCGCTTATAACTGCGGCGGCCCGCGGCATGGTAAGCGAGCTTAACGACCCGTATGCCCAGTATTTTACGGATGAGGAATACCAAAAGTATCTTACCAGCATAAGCGGCTCTTACGACGGCATAGGCGTGCTGCTGGGCCAGCCCACGGAGCAGGGCGCGGAGATACTGGACGTATATGAAAATACGCCCGCAAGCGAAGCCGGCCTTAAAGCGGGAGACATTGTTACAGCCGTTGACGGCACGCCCACAGCCAACATGGAGCTTGAAGAGCTGAGCACGCTGGTTGTTAAAAGCGGGGAGGAAAGCACAGAACTCACGATTCACCGCGAAGGCGAGGACGATTTCACCGTTGAGCTTACATCTGCACGCATAAACGTGAAGCACGTTGAGCATTTCCTTTATAATCATCACACGGGATACATACGCATAAGCATGTTCAGCGGCAACTGCGCGGAGGAATTCCGCGAGGCTATAAAGGATCTTACCGACAGGAACATGACAAGCCTTGTTGTAGACCTTAGGAACAATCCCGGCGGGCTGCTGAAGGACGTTGTAAGCGTTGCGGACACATTGCTCGGCGAATGCACTATAGTTACCGTGCGCGACGGCAAGGGCGGCGAGGAAACATACACATCTAATAAAAAAGGCGTAAGCGTGCCGGTTGCAATAATAGTTAATGAAAACAGCGCAAGCGCAAGCGAAATACTTGCCGCCGCCGTGCAGGACAACGAGGCCGGCGTCGTTGTCGGCATGACAACCTTCGGCAAGGGCGTTGTGCAGAACACAAAGCGCATCAGCTCAAACGGCGCATGGCTTAAAATGACCGTCAGCGCATATTACACGCCCAGCGGCGAAAGCATAAACGGCACGGGCGTTACGCCGGACATTGAAGTTGATCTGCCGGAGGAGATGAAGGGCACGCCCATAAATCAGCTTGATCAAGAGCAGGACGCGCAGCTTTGGGCCGCGCTGGACTACGTGCGCGAGCTGGCGGGCGAACAGTAATATATTCCCGCCGCGCCTTGACAAGCGAAACAGGCTAAAATATAATTACATCAATATGGGAGCATAGCGTTATTTTGCCGTGTTTTCATATAAGAATTATGAAAAATAATGCCGCACGCACGCGGCTTAACGAAGGAGAAAGAACATGGCTGAAGTAAGGCTTACCGCCGAAGGCGTGGAAAAGTATGAGAAAAGATTGGAGTACCTGAAAACCACAGCGCGCACCGAAATTGCGGAGCAGATAAAAACGGCAAGGGCCTTCGGCGACCTGAGCGAAAACGCCGAATACGACGCGGCAAAAATTGAGCAGGCGCGCATAGAATACGAAATAGTTGAAATAGAGGCCATGCTCAAGAACGTGGTGCTCATAGACGAGGACACGCTGAACACAAACGTTGTTGACGTTGGTTCAAACGTTACGGTAAAGATGCTGTCCGCCGGCGGCGAGGAGCGCACGTTCCAGATAGTCGGCAGTGCGGAGGCCAACCCCTACGAGAACCGCATTTCCAACGAATCCCCCGTCGGCAAGACCCTGCTTGGCCACAAGGTGGGTGAGCTTGTTGAAATTCAGACTCCCGACGGAGTGAGCGAATTTGAAATAACAGCCATAGGCAAATAATCTTCAAACGCAGGAGACAGGCGCATAAATGGAAGAAAACAACATTAAGGCTCCCGTGGTGGAGCGCGAACAAACCGCCGAGGAACTTAACGAGCTGCTCCAGATAAGGCGGGACAAGCTGAAGGCATTGCAGGAACGCGGCAAGGATCCCTTTGAAATAGTCAAGTTCGACCGCGATGCTTACAGCACAGAGATAATTGAAAATTACGACGCCATGGAAGGCAAAACCGTTACCGTTGCAGGCAGAATGATGTCCAAGCGAATAATGGGCAAGGCTTCCTTTGCGCACATTTTGGATTACAAGGGCGATATTCAGGTTTACATAAAGCGCGACGATGTTGGCGAAGAATCCTATGCCGACTTTAAGGCCATGGATATAGGCGACATAATCGGCGTTACCGGCACGGTATTCAAAACCCGCACGGGCGAGGTTTCAATCCATGCAACGAGCGTTACCCTGCTTTCAAAGTCCCTCCGTCCCCTGCCCGAAAAGTTCCACGGGCTGAAGGATCAGGAACTGAGATACCGCCAGCGCAGTGTTGACCTTATAGTAAATCCCGAGGTGCGAAACACCTTCATAAAGCGCGCCAAGATAGAGGCCGAGATACGCAGGAGGCTGAACGAGCTTGACTTTATAGAGGTCGAGACCCCCGTGCTCAACTCCGCCGCCTCCGGCGCGAGCGCAAGGCCGTTCATAACGCACCACAATACGCTGGATATAGACATGTATCTGCGCATCGCCACGGAGCTGCACCTCAAGCGCTGCATAGTTGGCGGACTTGAAAGAGTTTATGAAATAGGCCGCCTTTTCCGCAACGAGGGCATGGACGCTACGCATAACCCCGAGTTCACCACGATTGAGATATATCAGGCGTATACCGATTACCACGGAATGATGGAGCTGTGCGAGGATCTGTTCTCCCGCTGCTGCATGCTGGTAAACGGCACCACCAAGATAAAATACGGCGAGTACGATATTGACCTTACCCCGCCGTTTGCGCGGCTGAGCATGAACGACGCCGTGAAGAAATACGCAAATGCTGACTTCCTTGGCTGCGCAACGGACGAAGAGGCGCGCGAGCTTGCAAAGAAGATAAAGCTGCCCTTTGACGACAAAACAGCCACCAAGGGCAAGCTGCTGGCGCTGGCGTTCGACGAATTCGTTGAGGATAAGCTTATCCAGCCCACGTTCATAATAGACTATCCCGTGGAAAACTCCCCGCTTTCCAAGCGCAAGAAGGGCGTAAGCGGCATAACGGAACGCTTTGAGCTGTTCATTGCCGGCCACGAATACGCAAACGCCTTCAGCGAGCTGAACGACCCCATAGACCAGCGCGGCCGCTTTGTGCAGCAGGCTATGGAGCGCGCCAAGGGCGACGACGAGGCCATGATGATAGACGAGGACTTCTGCCAGGCGCTTGAATACGGCATGCCCCCCACCGGCGGCATAGGCATAGGCATAGACCGCATGGTCATGCTGCTCACCGGAGAAACCAGCATACGCGACGTGCTGCTCTTCCCGACAATGAAGCCCATAAAGTAAAGCATAAAAGAGCGGTTAGCGCCGCTCTTTTGAATTATAAAGGAGATATTCATGAAATACGCATTCATCGGCACCGGCAGCATGGCTGCCGCAATAATCCGCGGCATGGTCGCGGGCGGCGTTGCACCCGGCGACATACTTGCCTTCAACCGCACGCGCGAAAAGGCAGACGCTTTGGCAAACGAGCTGGGTATAGCCGTGTGCGATACGCTTGAAGCCGCCGCGCAGGCGGGCGCGATAGTGCTTGCCACCACGCCGCAGTCCTTTGCAGATATTCTGCCCCGCGTAGGCCGCGCCATGCGCACCGACGCGCTTGTTATGTCCATAGCCGCAGGGTACGGCATTGCCGCCATACGCGAAGGGATAGGCCGCGACGCGGGCATAATACGCATAATGCCCAACGTTAACGCAAACGTTTGCGCATCCACCACAGGCTATGCCACCTCCGCAAGCATTACGGCGGCGCAGCTTGATGCATTCCACTTCGCCTTCGGCAAGATTGGCGAGCTTATAGAGCTTGACGAGAGCGAATTTGAAACGTTCTCCGCCATAGCAGGCTGCGGCGTGGCGTATGTTTATATGTTTATCGACGCCATGGCACGCGCGGGCCTAAGGAACGGGCTTAGCAAGCAAAAGGCGCTCAGCATTGCGGCAAGCGCCGTAATGGGCAGCGCAAAGCTGGTGAGCGAAAGCGGCATGCATCCATACGCCCTTATTGACTCCGTCACCACCCCCGGCGGCACAACCATAGAAGGCGTGCTGACATTGCAGCGCTGCGGCTTTGAAAGCGCGGTGCACGCCGCCATTCAGGCCAGCATAGACAAAGAACTTGGCATGAAATAACGCCGCCAAAAAAGCTCCGTTTGCGGGCATATGCAAAAAAAGTAAAACTTGTCAAAAAAAATCCTTGCATATATCCGCATATGATAGTATAATGTATCCCGTTGACGCGGTAAGCGTCATGAACGGTTCGCTGGTGTAGCTCAGTTGGTAGAGCGCGTCATTGGTAATGACGAGGTTCATGGGTCCGACTCCCATCACCAGCTCCACGCAAAATACCATCCTTCACGGATGGTATTTTTGTATAGAAAGGTGACTCCATATGAAGCACATATTGATATGCGGCGCAAAAGGCGTTGGCAAGTCCACGTTGATACGCAGGCTGTGCATGGACGCAAACGCCCCCATATACGGGTACTGCACAAAGATGCTTTCAACCGCGGATGCGGACGGGCTGTTTCCAATATATATTCATCCTGCTCGGCAAACGGAATCGGAGCGCACATACGGCAGCGCTAATCTTATAGGCCGGTGCGACATTTGCATACGCGATGTATATACAAATGTGTTCAATACGCTGGGCGCGGAATACATAACCGCCGCAAAGCCGGGCGGATACATAATAATGGATGAACTCGGCTTCATGGAAAAGGATGCTGAAAAGTTCAAGCGGGCCGTGTTCAACGCGCTGGATGGGAACATACCCATTATAGCCGCGGTAAAAGCAAGATACGACGTGGACTTCTTAAACCGCATACGCGCGCACGAAAAGGCGCAGCTTTATACCATTACGCCCGAAAACCGCGATGCGCTCTATGCCGAGCTTCTCGGCATCATAACTCGCTGATGTTGTCTATGCCTTCCGGTCCGTGCTCTATCGTTATAAGCCGCGCGGCGTAAACATATTCCTTCTTTTTGTATATAAGGCCCAGCGTGTCCCCGCTCATGTCCCCCACGGGCGGGCGCACGCGCTCGTATTCCCCCATGAATTCGGCTATCGCCTCCGCCGTCACGTTTCGCCTCAGCGCGGGTGAAAGATAGCTCATTGCCTCGTCAAACTTTCCCTGCATACTTGCCACGGCAAACGCCATGCCTCGTTCCAAATTGTTAATGGGCTGCTTCGCCCCCTGCGCGTCTGCGCCCTTCTGCCCCGCCTTTTCGCAGGGCTTGCCCGCCTTTGCGCATATGGCAATGGGCTTCATTGTTATTTCATTCACCCCGCCGGGCCAAAGGCACAATACGGCGTCGGGGTATCCTGCTTGCTCCATAATTCCGTTTTCAAGCGAAAATCTGCGCGTAACGGGGCATAATGCCGCGCCTGACGCATCGTGCGGCAGCAGCGGCTGCATGGTAACGTAATAATCCCCGTTTGCGCTCAGCGGCACGCTGATATAGCCTTCACCTCCGCATTCTCCGGCCACGCGGCCGTTTATGGATATAAGCGCGGGGCACTTTGCGCGGACAACAAGCGTGGGTACGCCGGCATAATACATAATGCATGTCTCCTTATAACAAAATATGATTTAGGAAATATATGCGCGATGCTTGCTAAAGATGCAAAATCGGAATATAATAGCTGAATAGTTTATATTTTATCCGGAGGTGGATTATGTTGAGATTGAGTGAGCTGGTGCGCAGCTACGAGGCGCATACCGGCGAAATCGAGGTTGTAGGATGGATCAAAACGGCGCGCGAAAGCAAGAACGTGGGCTTTATAGAGCTTGGCGACGGTTCCTGCTTCAAGAACGTGCAGGTGGTGTACGAAACCAATAATATCAATCCCAACATAACCAAGCAGCTCAATACCGGCACGGCAATAGGCATTAAGGGCGAACTTGTGCTAACGCCCGAAATGCAGCAGCCGTTTGAAATAAGGGCGCGCGAAATAGAAATCTTAGGCGAGTGCGACGGGGACTATCCCCTTCAGAAAAAAAGGCACAGCCTTGAATATCTTCGCACCATTCAGCACCTTAGGCCCCGCACGAACATGTTCCAGGCGGCATTCAGGGTGCGCGGCGTTGTGGCGCAGGCCATACACCGCTTCTTTGACGAGCGCGGCTTCCTTTATGTGCATACCCCGCTCATCACCCCGAGCGACTGCGAAGGCGCGGGCGAAATGTTCCGCGTGACAACGCTTGACATGAATGACCTGCCCAAGACCGAGGACGGCAAGGTTGACGACAGCAAGGATTTCTTCGGCAGGGAAGCTAACCTGGCCGTAAGCGGACAGCTTTACGGCGAAGCGTTTGCAATGGCTTTCCGCGATATATATACCTTCGGCCCCACGTTCAGGGCGGAATATTCCTTCACGGCGCGCCATGCGGCGGAGTTTTGGATGATAGAGCCGGAAATGGCCTTCTGCGACCTGGCCGGAGACATGGAAGTTGCCGAGGCAATGGTAAAATACATAATACGAACCGTTATGGAGCGCTGCCCGGACGAGCTGAAGTTCTTCAACAGCTTTGTTGACAAGACTTTGCTTGACAGGCTTACCAACGTTGTTGAAAACGACTTTGCCCGCGTAACGTATACCGAGGCCGTGGAGCTGCTCAAAAAGTCCGGCGCGGAATTCAAATATCCCGTGGACTGGGGCTGCGATCTTCAGACCGAGCATGAACGTTACCTGACGGAGCAGATATTCAAGCGCCCCGTGTTCGTAACCAACTATCCCAAGGATATAAAGGCGTTCTATATGCGCCTGAACGACGACGGCAAGACCGTTGCGGCGGTAGACCTGCTGGTTCCCGGCGTTGGCGAAATAATCGGCGGCAGCCAGCGCGAGGAGCGCACCGATAAGCTCAAGCAGCGCATTGAGGAGCTTGGGCTTGATATGTCCCAGTACGATTGGTACATGGATCTCAGGCGTTTCGGCGGCGTGCAGCACGCGGGCTACGGCCTTGGGTTCGAGCGCATGGTAATGTACGTTACCGGCATTGCCAACATACGCGACGTTTTGCCCTTCCCGCGCACGGCGTCCAGCATGGATATATAATAATTCCCGATATAAAAAAGGAGCGGCAGCTGCCGCTCCTTTTTCATGGGCTTCAATAATGCCGCCCTTCGCAAAAGCCCGTATCGGCCGTCGGCGGTTTTTGCCGTTAGCAACGGCTCACCCCCTCCGCCTTTAATATATGTTCCCTAATCTCCGCCTCGTGCTCTTGGCAATAGGCATAGCTGTTTAGCATAAAATCCTCAATATTCCGACTTCTGTACATGGCGTCCAGCGTATCGAGAATAGGCTCCCCGCCTACCGTCATATCGAAGAAATACGGATAGACGCAGCCGCCGTTTTCCCTTGGGAAATACGGGTTTATGGAGCTGAGCCGTTCATCCCTCATTATTGACTCAACCACCATTTCGCTCAGTATCCATTTGAGAGAAGGACGTTCATATTCATCGTAATCATCTCCAAACAGTCTGTTCCATACATAGAACCAAACAAAGTGTATGATTTCATGTATTCCGCCGCCGATAGCGCCCTTTTCGCTGTTCAGATAGAATGTGTCGTAACGGCGTTCTTTAAGAAAACGCGGCTCAATTGGGTTCATGCTCAAATTGCAGCGCAGTTCATTAAACAAGCTCGCGCAATCCACGCCGAAGGCATCCGATAAGGCTGCCGTAATCTGCGGTTTGCAGGCGTTCCAATGGCGGGCATATAATACCGCCTTCTCATTTATCGTATCCTCCGCTTTAGCATAAACGGCTCTCATCGTGCGCTCGATATAGTTTTTTCTTTCTGCAAACGGCAAGCTTGCAGCGTATACCCTATCAAGCTGCGGATAGAAATGGTACAGCGGTTCATGCCAAAACTCCGCTTCCCCCTCCGTCTGGAAAAGCATAATGCTCCGAATCATATAATCTACACCGGGATTTACAAACGTAATATCCATAAGTCGCTCACCTCCGTCCGCGCTTAGCGTATATGCTCATAATAGCGCATAAACACGGGCTTTTTCAATAGGCTTTATGAAAAAATATCGCATTGACTTATAATCTTCCCGTAAAAGCAGACGACACCCAACCCAAGTTAGGTGTCGCCCGTGCTGTTGTCCGGCCCTGTTCGGCCGATGCCGATTTTGCAATTTGAATTACCGTGCTATCGGCACGCGGCGCTTTTGCCGCTCCTTTTTTCAGACCAATTTACCTGGACTTATAACTGCCGCAAAGGCTTTCGTCGCAGGGTTCGCCGGTATGGCAGCCGCACTGGGGCTCTATCTCTATGCGGCTCAGTTCGCAGTCACAGCCGCTCATGTTGTGCTTGCAGCTGGTAACGCGGCAACCTATGGTCTGCTTTCCGTTCTTATCGGATGTCATAATCAAAATCCTCCTTTTCGTTGGTCGCTATTATTGTGGCCGGAAAAGGAGGATAGATTTACGCCAAATTATGGTTTTTTCAATTACGCAAGGAATTCGTATTTTTCATCGCCGTGCTTTTTGAACCAGGCGTCAAAGGCCATGCTTACCGCCGCGAATATTGCCGCCCACAGCGCCATGTACACAACGGCAGATATGTATTCGGCCGCAAGCAGCGCGTACAGCAGCGCGGGTATTGCCAATATTGCCATTGAGCCGAACATGGCAAGCATTACGGACATTCCGCTTTTCACCGCCGCGGTTTCGTTTATCCAATCGAACCTATGGAACTTCAGGTTAAGCGCAACGCCGAAATACGCCGTGAATACCGTGAATGCAACAGCAAGCAGAGCGGCGGCTATGCAGTCAAACGCGTTTGCTTCTAAAATTATGCCCATTGCAGCCGTACAGAGCACCGCTGCGGGCGCGGTTATCATTATGTGCATGGCGGCCTTAGCGCGCAGCACCGTTCCGCCGCGGATGGGCATTGTCTGCATCACCCAAAGGCTTTTGCCTTCAAGCGATATGCTCGGCGCGGATATGAACACCATGCTGACAAGCGTGCATACTATCAGCCCCACAAGCACCCCGGCGTAGCCCGTGCCTACTTCGTTGATGAACATTACAATCTGCGCCCTTTTCACCGCCATGAATACCGCCACAGCAGCCATCATAACTATGCCCATGCCTGCGTTTATCATGTATCCCGCGCTGCTTACGAAGCGGGCAAGCTCCTTTTTAACAACGGCCATGAATGCGCTGCTTGTGCGCATTTCGCCACCCTTATATACCTTCTTTGCGGCGGAGCGCCTTTCTGTGGCTATGCCTATGAAGCTTTTGGACAGCACCGCATACAGTATGCCGAACGGCACAACGCAGCACAGCACGAACAGAATAAGCTTAACGAAGTCCCCGTCCGTCGCAGCCGCACCAAGCCAATAGAACGGCGGCGCTCAAACGCATCGGCAATATTTAGCCCGTCCGCCATAAGTCGCTGCATATAGCCTTGTATATTCATATAAAAATACATATATACGGCAAGGAACAGCAGCGAGAACACGAGCGTTATTATATTCTTATGCCGCATGCGCGCGGTTATGGCGGCGATTATGCCGCCAAGCAGGCAGCTGAGCGTGAGCGGCAGCAGCGGCAAAATGATGAAGCCCACCGCCGTGCATACAGCCCCGCTAACCGTTACCGGAAGCCCCGCCGCTATCCACACGGCTATTGCCGGTATAGCCACTATCGCCTCGTAAAAATAATTTAGCAGCAGCAGCATTATCATGCGGCTGCCCAGTATTGCCGCGCTCGGTATGGGCATGGCGAGCAGCATTTCATTATCCCGCGCGTTATAAAGCTGCGTCTGCGCAGTGAATACCGAGCCCATAAGGCAGAACCCCGCCGCCAATATGCCCGCAAGCGCAAAATACAGCCAGCCTATGCCCTGCGCGTGATACAGCTCCGCAATGCCGAAAAACATGGCGGAAAACATGCCCGCGAACACAATGGCGGCGTATATGAGCAATACCGCAATGCCTATCCCGCCTATTTTGGACGGCTTTTTGCCGTTCTTTGCGCTGCGGGTGCGCGTATAGAAAGAAGCCCACAGCGCCGCAAGCCGCGTTTTAACAAGCGCCTTAAACATTTTCTTCCTCCAGTTCAAGGAACACGTTTTCAAGCGAAGCATCGCCCTTCACCTGCTCCATGGAGCCGGACTTGAGCAGCTTGCCGCCCTTTATTATGGCAACCTTGTCGCAAAGCTTTTCCGCAACCTCCAGCACATGGGTGGAAAAGAATATCGCGCCGCCCTCGTCGCAAAGCTCGCGCATTATGCCCTTGAGTTGGTGCGCGGCTATCGGATCAAGCCCCACGAACGGCTCGTCCATCAAAAGGAGCTTTGGCTTATGCATAAGCGCGCTTATTATGGCAAGCTTCTGCTTCATGCCGTGCGAATAGGCGCTTACGGGCTGGGCAAGGTCCTTTGTTATTTCAAACATACCGGCGTATTTTGTTATGCGCTCCTCGCGCTCCGCCTTGGTCATGCCGTATATGTCCGCAACAAAGTTAAGGTACTTTATGCCCGAAAGGAACTCGTACATATCCGGATTATCCGGAATGTAGGCCATTTCGCGCTTGCAGGCAACAGGCTCCGCCTTTATGGATTTGCCGTTTATGAATATATCCCCCGCGTCAAAGCGCAGTATTCCCGCCACGGACTTGAGCGTGGTGGTTTTGCCCGCGCCGTTATGGCCTATAAAGCCATATATTTCGCCCGGGGCAATGTGCAGCGACAAATCGTCCACCGCCTTATGCTCCCCGTATATTTTGGTCAGATTCTCTATACGCAGCATTTTCATCCTCCCTGTTTTGCTTTTATATACTCATTAATTTTATTATACACTGCCGCTCTGACCAACGTCAATCAGTATTGTTATCATTTTAACTATTGTTCATAAATAAAAAGGGGCGTTTGAGCCCCTGATGCTGCTTCGCTTGTATTATTCCGCGTCAACCTTAGCCATGTGGGCAATAAGGTCAACAACCTTGTTGCTGTAACCCCATTCGTTATCGTACCACGCGATAAGCTTTACGAAGTTGGGGTTCAGGCTTATGCCTGCGGTGGCGTCGAATATGCAGGTGTGCGGGTCGCTGTAAAAGTCGCTGGATACAACGGCCTGATCGGTATAGCCGATTATGCCCTTCCAGCGGTCGCTCTCGCTGGCTTCCTTCATGGCCTGCTTTATCTCCTCATAGGTGGCTGCCTTTTCAATGCGGCAGGTCAGGTCAACTATGGATACGTCCGGAGTGGGAACGCGGATGCTCAGGCCGGTCAGCTTGCCGTTAAGCTCGGGTATAACCTTGCCCACGGCCTTTGCAGCGCCGGTAGAGCTGGGGATAAGGTTATGCGCAGCCGCGCGGCCGCCGCGCCAGTCCTTCTTGGAAGGGCCGTCCACGGTTTTCTGCGTGGCGGTGATTGAATGCACGGTGGTCATAAGCCCTTCTATAATGCCGAAGTTCTCCTCAATAACCTTGGCAAGGGGAGCAAGGCAGTTGGTGGTGCAGCTGGCGTTGGACACAACGTTCATGTCCTTTGTGTATTCGTCGCTGTTTACGCCCATTACGAACATCTTAGCGTCGCTTGAGGGCGCGGTGATTATAACCTTCTTCGCGCCGCCCACAAAGTGCGCGGAAGCCTTTTCGGTGGTGGTATTTACGCCACTGGATTCAACTATGTATTCCGCGCCGCATTCCCTCCAGGGAACGTCGCAGGCGTTCATCTGCTGATAAACCTGAATCTCGTGACCGTTGACAACAAGCTTATCGTCATGCGCGCTCACCTCGCCCTTGAACATGCCGTGCACGGTGTCAAACTTGGTCATATATGCCATATAATCCGCATGGATAAAAGGATCGTTTATACCAACAACCTCCATCTCCGGATTCTCCGCGCAAACGCGCAGCACGAGCCTGCCTATGCGGCCAAAGCCGTTGATGCCGATTTTTACTGCCATAAAACAGTACCTCCATAACTACAAATTTTGAAAATATAAACGCGGCTTATGCAGCCGGTGTTGTCTCTCAGTGGCATAATATTAACAAAAACAGAGGGTATTATGCAATAGCATAATACCCAAAAAAGCATACGAATATGCAAGATTCACTATAAGTTCATGTTATATCGCCATATGTTCACATTTTCAGCGGTCCAAATTTATGGTTTCCGCGGCGATATAAAGCGGGCGGCCGCGCACCTCGTCATATATGCGGTTTAGGTATGCGCCCTGCACGCCTATGGCGGCAAGCGTAAGCGCATTGATGAGCACCAGCCCATCCACGGCCCAAAGCCACGGTGCACAGCCAATAGTGGCGGCGATTATTATTAGCGCTATAAGCCCCAGCATGCCTGTTACCCCAAGCGCGGCCCCGGCATAGAGCGCAAGGGACATGGGCTTATAGGAAAAGCCCAGTATGCCGTCAAACGCCAAACGGAGCATCTTTTTGAGCGTATACTTGGTTTTGCCGGCCTGGCGCTCGTGCCGCACGTATTCAACGGGCACCGCGTCAAAGCCCATCCAGCCGCTCATGCCGCGAAGGAAACGGTTATGCTCCCGCATTTTAAGGAACACATCGGCAACCTTTTTGTCCAGCAGGCGGAAATCCCCCGTGTCCAGCGGAATGGGATACGCGCTCATAGCGTTGAGCAAACGGTAATAACAGAAGGCCGTAAGCTTTTTGAATACCGTCTCCCCTTCCCTTTTGAGCCGCTTGCCGTATGCTATGTCCGCGCCGTTTTCCCATGCCTTCACAAGCTCGGCTATTACCTCCGGCGGGTCCTGAAGGTCCGCGTCTATTATTATCAGCGCGTCGCCGCGGGCATTGTCCATGCCTGCCGTAACGGCAAGCTGATGCCCGAAATTGCGGGAAAAGCTTATCACCCGCACCTCCTTATGCTCCTTGGCTATGGCGCGGAGCTGCTTCATGGTGCCGTCGCGGCTGCCGTCGTTAACATATATTATTTCATAATCGTACCCTGTCAGCGCCTGCATTGCCGCGCTCATGCGCGCATAGGACGCCGGCAGCACCTCTTCTTCATTAAATACCGGAACTATAAGCGAAAGCAATTTGTTCATTGTTCAAACCTGCCTTTATTCATTAGTGGTACAGCTATTATAACCATTATTTGCCGCATTAACAACCAATGTTTACATTTTGCCGCATTGAGGGGAAAGGGATGCTGTGTTATACTATATAAAACTAAAATCAGCACGATGGTGACAATATATATGAAGCGACATCACAGAAGGCGGCATACCATCCGCCGCAGGCGCAGCCTTAAATCCACAATATGGGGTCCTATTCTGGCTTTAAGCGCAACGATAATAGGCATAGTAGGCATAATTGCCGCAATAGTATTCGTGGGCTTACCGCGGCTTCTGCCGCTTGTTGGGATAGATTACCGCGCGCCCTTCGCGCCCACGCCTACCCCAAGCCCCACCCCGCGCCCAACTCCCACGCCCAATCCAATGGACCTTTTTGATGCGGAGGGGGCGGAAACGGAGGTTGTGTTCGATGAAATACGGGACTACAAATGGTTTGGCGATCCGTATTTTTACGGCGGCAAGCTTATGCTTACCGGCGGCAAGCTGATAGACGGCAAGGCCATCATGTGCGACCTTTTATTATGGGACCCCGAGGGGCGCAGCGCACAAAAGCTGAACATTCCGCTTGAGAACACGCATTTCATGTTCCCAAAGTTCAATGACGATTGGATAGTTTATCTGGACGCCAATTACGACGGCGGCGGCAAGCTTTGCGCCGTGGACAGGTCCGCTTCAAGCCTGAAGCCGGTAACCATAAAAACCGTGTACACGGGCCAATGCGAGCCTATGCTTTATCAAAACTACGTCGCCTGGACGGAGCGCACGGGTACGCGCATGGACAAGCTGTTCCTTTGCGACCTTACAACAATGGAAACGACCACGCTGCATATGTTCAGCAACACCTCATACGGCCAAAGCCTGCCTTCGCTTATGGATGGGGTGCTCGTGTGGGCGGATGCGGAGCGCTCGGGCTCAACGGACGAGGAGGACGTGAGTGTTATATACTCCGTGCGCCTCGGCTCAACATCGATACAGAGCATACATACCGAAACCTATGCTCACGACCCCATATCAAACGGGCAATACACCGCCTGGCTTGATGCGCATCATTCGCTCCAAACAAAGCTGTACTGCATGGCGCAGGGCGCAAGCGAGCCTACGCTTGTTGCACAAGGGGTCGTACAGTTCGGCATGGGCAATAAGTTCATAGCCTATTCAAAGGACGAGACGATTTACCTTTACAGGTTCGATAATAAAAAGACCTATAAGCTTTCCGGCGAATACGAAAAGGCGCAGTTTATGGGCGTGAGCGACGGCAAGGTGATATGGATGGACGTTACCAGCCGCGAAAGGGACATATTGAAATATTCGGAGGTACCCGACAGATAATGGCTAAAGGAGCAAAAACCGTGTTCGTCTGCGGCGAATGCGGCTACGAAAGCAGCAAATGGCTCGGCCGCTGCCCAAACTGCGAAAGCTGGAACACGTTCGTTGAATCCGCCCCAGTGCAGCAGATAAAAAAGGGCATATCGTCACAGCGTGCGCTCCCCCTGCGGGAGGTTCAGGCGGACGCGGCGCGGCGCATACCAAGCGGCATAGGGGAGCTTGACAGGGTGCTCGGCGGCGGCATAGTGGGCGGCAGCGCGGTGCTGCTGGGCGGGGACCCGGGCATAGGCAAATCCACGCTGCTTATGCAGATGGCAGGCTCGCTCACCAATCAGGGCAGCGTATTATATGTTACGGGCGAAGAATCCGCGGCTCAGCTCAAGCTGCGCGCACAAAGGCTGGGCGCGGGCGGGGACATGCTGCTGCTTGCGGAAACGGACATAACCGTAATAGAATCCGAGATAGAGCGCATTAAGCCCGCTTTTTTGATAATAGACTCCATACAGACAATGTATTGCCCCGATATAGCCTCCGCCCCCGGCAGCGTAAGCCAGGTGCGCGAGGCCACGTCCTTTTTGACCCGCGTTGCAAAGACCACGGGCACGGCCGTTTTCATAGTGGGCCATGTTACCAAGGAGGGCGCGATTGCGGGGCCAAGGGTGCTTGAGCACATGGTTGACACGGTGCTTTCCTTTGAAGGGGACAGGCACGACGCCTTCCGCCTTTTAAGGAGCGTTAAGAACCGCTACGGCTCCACGAACGAAATAGGCGTATTCGAAATGGGCGAGCGCGGCATGGAGGAAATACCCGACCCATCTGGAATGTTCCTCACCGGAACCGATGCGCCCGGCTGCGCGGTCACCTGCGCGCTGGAGGGCACGCGGCCAATGCTTGTGGAGGTGCAGTCGCTCATATCCAACACCCCCTTTTCAAACCCGCGGCGCATGAGCGCGGGGCTTGAGCTGAACAGGCTTATACTGCTGCTGGCCGTGCTTGAAAAAAAGGCGTATTTATCCCTTGCGGACAAGGACGTATACATAAACGTAGTAGGCGGTATGCGGCTTGAGGAGCGCTGCTGCGACTTAGCCGTTGCCATGTGCATAGCAAGCGCGCTTATTGATGCGCCCATGCCGAAGAACACCGTATGCCTTGGCGAAATATCCCTAACCGGTGAGGTTCGCGGCGCAGGCAGGATGGAGAAGCGCGCCGCCGAATGCGCCCGCCTTGGCTACGAGCGGCTCATAATCCCCCGCCACGCGGCCTTTAAGGCCCCAAGCGGCATAGAGCTTATCCGCGTGGGCACACTGGCGGAGGCCGTGAAGGTACTTACGCAGGGGAGGAAGTAATTCTAAAGGGAAGGAATACGGCATGAAATACAGCAAAAAAGCAAAGGCCATAATATTGGCATGCGTAATAGTTATACTGATAGCCGGCATACGGCTCGGCAGCGATATACGGTACCTGCAATCGTGGCTGGTATTCGGCCTGCCCTGCGCGGGGCTGCTCATATACTCCATTGCGGCAGCCCGCGCCTATAAAGCCCGCATGCTTTGGACGGTATGCGGCGTGCTTGCGTTGGCGGCAACGTATTTGCTTTGGACAAATGTTTCGCTTTCCGATGCGGCGGTGAACGAATGGACGATGCGCAATATGTTCCTTTGGGCGGCTTTTGCCGTTGTTACCGGCGCATTTTTCGCAAAATACATATTTGCTGTTTCGGCGTTTGCCTCCTTTAACATAGGAACAGCCGCGGGCGACCTTTTCGGCGTTTACTCCTTCGACCCCGGCGGCGGCAGACTGCACAGCGGCTGGTTCATATTCTGCTGCATATTCTTCTGCACTATGCTTGCCGCGGCAATAGCGCAAGCAATATATGGCAGGGTGAAGAAAGCACGGGCGAAGAAAGAAGGTTAAACCGTCCCCCCTGCACACTATCGTCCCTAAGCGGCTATTTGCCTAGGTTTTTTCAGGGACGATGGCAGGGACGATAGTGTGCAGGGGGGAGCTGTCGAACGAAGTGAGACTGAGGGGTTATAAACGGCCTAAGCGCACTTTCACCGCATACGCTATCCCTTCACCCTTATTGCGCATTCCAGCGCCACGTCAAGATAGCCTTCGTAGGCGGTGGCGGGCTGCTTGCCCATTATGCGCGGGTCCCATTCAACGCTGTCCAGGCAGTCCTCTGCATACAGGAATTGATAAACGGCTTTTTTGTGGAATTGGCCCACGGCCATTAGGCTGGCGCACTCCATTTCAACCGTTATGCAGCCCTCCGCGCGGCGCTTGGCAAGGCCGTCGCGCGTTTCGCGGTATATGGCGTCGGTAGTCCATGTTTTGCCCTGCACATGGGGCATGCTTATCGCGTCAAACGCGGCGGAAAGCTCAGCTGCGGTGGGAATATCGATATAGTCGCTCGCGGGGGCGTAGTGATAGCTTGTGCCTTCGTCGCGGTACGCGGCGGTGGGCACTATAAAATGCCCCGCAGCAATGCTCCTGTCCAGCACCCCGCAGGAGCCGAAGAACAGCGCGCGCTTTGCTCCGGCGGCAAATATCTCCTCCAGCAGCCCTGCCGCCGCGCTCCCGCCAAGGCAGGTCATGTATATGCCAAGCTTCCTGCCCTTGTATTCAAAGGCGTATACCGGCACGGTGTAGCAGCAATGCATTTCCTTGAGCAGCGTCAGCTTGAAGCGCTTTGCCGCCGCTTCCAGCACCTTTTGGCTGAATGTTACAAGCACCGTGTCCGGAAAGCCCTCTATCGGCCTTGCCACGGCGCTCGGGTCGATTATCTGTTCGGATGTATTGAACGCATCTATAATGCTCATATGGCCCCTCTTTTCGCTTTAATTTGAATCATTATAACATAAGCCCAAATAAAATGCCGCGCGTGTTGCAAAATAAGCCCATGTTCGTATATAATTAGCATGTATTTGTATGTATTCGCACGGAAAGGGGGCGCTGAACATGCGGGAAAGCAAAAAGCAAAAGGCGGAGCGCATAAGGGCCGCGCTTGCGGCGCTGAAGGAGGCGTATCCGGACGCAAAGCCGGAGCTTAACTTCACTTCCCCGTTTGAGCTGCTCGTGGCAACCATGCTCAGCGCGCAATGCACGGACAAGCAGGTGAATAAAACCACAGCCGTGCTGTTTCCGCTTTACAATACGCCAGAGGCGTTCGCATCTTTAAGCGAAGAAGAGCTTGCGCCGTATATACGAAGCTGCGGCTTTTACCAAACAAAGGGCAAAAACATAATCGCCGCCAGTAAAATAATAGTTGAGCAATACGGCGGAGAGGTCCCGCGCGGGCGTGACGAGCTGACAAAGCTGCCCGGCGTTGGGCGAAAGACCGCAAACGTAGTCGTATCCAATGCGTTCGGCGTGCCGGCAATAGCCGTGGATACGCATGTTTTCCGCGTTGCCAACCGAATAGGCCTTGCGGACGCAAAGGACGTGCTGAATACGGAAAAGCAGCTTATGCAGAACATACCTAAGGAGGATTGGTCTGCCGCGCATCATTGGATAATTTTCCATGGGCGGCGCGTTTGCTCCGCGCGCAGTCCCAAATGCGGCATATGCACAATCAGGCCATACTGCTTGGAGTATATAAATAATCAAAAGAAAACGGAGAAAAACGATGCAGTTCGTTGATAAGGCAAGAATAGTTATAAAGGCGGGCGACGGCGGAGACGGCTGCGCCAGCTTCCACAGGGAAAAGTTCGTTACCCGCGGCGGGCCGGACGGAGGCGACGGCGGGCGCGGCGCAACGTTGTGTTCGTGGCGGACAGCAACATGGATACGCTGCTGGACTTCAAGTTTGCGCGCTTCTTCCGCGCGGAAAACGGCGAAAAGGGCCGCGCGGCACGCTCCAGCGGAAAGAACGGGCAGGACCTTATTATAAAGGTACCCGTAGGCACGCTTGTAAGGGACGTTGAGACCGGCGCGATAGCGGCTGACCTGAACGAACCAGGCAGGAGAAAAATAGTGCTGCACGGCGGGCGCGGCGGCAAGGGCAACAGCCGCTTTGCAACGCC
>ENA-ORPK01000652-ORPK01000652.1-human-gut-metagenome-genome-assembly--contig:-NODE-652-length-30900-cov-4.940541_pt1 | contig 30900 bp, 26 predicted proteins | sample MGYA00242139_ERZ509068 | MGnify/ENA primary metagenome ERZ509068 (study PRJEB26280, sample SAMEA2338687) | human gut metagenome | biome: human gut; feature: human-associated habitat; material: faeces... | reverse complement strand
AACGAGGAAAATCCTCGTTTTTAAATTTTTTAATTATTTTTTTGTTTTTTAATTATTTTTTTTGTTTTTTAATTATTTATTAAAGTAAAATACAAATAATTCCGCCTTTCCCTTCGTTAATAATTCTTCCAAGTGTTTTTCTCATTTTTCTTTGCGCTTCAACTGGCATTAGGGTTATTTTTGAATCAATCCCTTCTTTAACAAGCGAACTTAGGCTCTTTCCAAACATGTTTGTTTCCCAAATTGCTTTTGGATTTTGTTCGAATTCGCTCATCATATATTTAACCATTTCCTCGCTTTGAGCTTGCGAACCAACAATTGGGTTAACTTCGGTTTCAATGTCGACGCTCATGATATGCAAACTTGGAGCGGATGCTTTAAGTTTAACGCCAAACTTGTTGCCTTGTTTAACAATTTCTGGGTCTTCCAAAGTCATATCTTCAACATTTGGCATAACAACGCCATAGCCTTTTTCTTTAACATCGGCAAGAGCAAGTTTAATTTTGTCATACTCTGCTTTTGCATGGGCAAGTTGCTTAACATATGAAATAAGGTGGAAGTCGTCGGTAATTTCTGTGTCGCACTGCTCTGAAAGAACGCGATAGAACAAGCCTGGTTTTGGCGTTACTTCGAAATATACTTTTCCTTCGCCCATTTTAATTGACGAAACAACAACTGGTTCGAAATCGTCGCTTTCAAGGAATGCAACATTTGTTTTGTCAATTTGACCAATTTTATTTGCATTTTCGCCAAACTTTTTAACCTCTTCAACAACATTTGAAATGATTGGGTGATTAAATGAAAGCGCTTGCATCCATTTTGGCATTTTAATCTTGAGCGATTTGATTGGGAACTCCAACAAGATTTTTTCAAAAATTTCGTCGATATTATTTTGATTAAGTTTTAAAACATCCATTGGCATAACAGGAACGCCATATTTTGCTTCCAATGATTTTGCAAGTTTTTTTGCATCTTCGCTTTTTGGCAATTTTGTGTTTAAAACAACAACAAAAGGTTTGTTTTGAGCGGCAAGTTCGCTAACAACTCTTTCTTCCGCCTTAACATAACTTGATCTTGGAATGTCGGTTATGCTTCCGTCGGTTGTTAAAACAATTCCGATTGTTGAATGCTCGTCGATAACCTTTTTTGTTCCAAGTTCTGCCGCTTTTTCAAAAGGCATTTCCTCGTCGCTCCAAGGTGTTTTAACAAGTCTTTCTTTTTGATTTTCCTCGTGGCCAAGAGCGCCCTCAATTAAATAGCCAACACAATCTATCATTCGAACATTCATATCAACTTTGTCGTCAACACGAATTGCCGCCGCCTTGCTTGGAACAAAGCGAGGTTGAGTTGTCATAATTGTTTTCCCGTCGGCGCTTTGAGGGAGTTCGTCGATTGTTCTTTGTTTTGTATTTTTGTCCTCAATGTTTGGCACAACAAGATTTTGCATGAACTGAGTTATAAATGTTGATTTCCCGCAACGAACAGGTCCAACAACACCAACATAAATGTCGCCTCCGGTTCTTTTTGCAATATCTTCATATAGACCATAATTTCCCATATAAAAACCTCCAAAAGTGATACTGTATTTTATGGGCGAAAAAAGGGCTTTATGACAAAAAACTCGCCCTTTGTTTAAGGCGAGTTAAGGTTTATATTTTTCTTTAACAAATTATGTTAATGATTCTGTTTGGAACAAGAATTATTTTTTTAATAACGCTGTTTTCCAAATATTTTGAAAGCGAAGGTTCATTTTTGATTTTTTCAACAATTGAATCTTGGTTTTCCCCTGTTCCAACTTCAATTGTTCCGCGCATTTTTCCGTTGATTTGAACAGGAAGATTTATAACATCTTTAACAAGCGCGCTTTCGTCGAAAGTTGGCCAACTTGCGTTTTTAAATTCAGGTTCAAATTTGCATCTTTCCCAAATTTCTTCGGCAATGTGTGGTGCAAAAGGACTTACAAGCAAAACAAGAGTTTGATATTCCTTTTTGTTGATTTTTCCAACTTTATATATTTCGTTACAAAGAGTCATAAGAGTTGAAACAGCCGTGTTAAACTTAATTTCTTCAATGTCCGACGTAACTTTTTTAACAGCATAGTTAATTGCATATTTAAGTTCTTTTGAAATTTCTTTTCCATCGGATAAGAATTCTTGCATTCCCCAAACGCGGTTTAAGAACTTATTGCATGCTTTAACGCCGTTGTCGTTCCAACTTACTGTTTCGCCGTAGTCGCCAATAAAGCACTCCCAAAGTCGAAGAGAATCCGCTCCATATTCGCGAATAACATCGCGAGGGTCAACAACGTTTCCAAGGCTTTTACTCATTTTAACGCCGTTTGAACCAAGGATTATTCCTTGAGAAATTCTTGTTTCAAAAGGTTCTGAAACAGGGCTTAATCCAAGGTCGAACAAGAACTTGTTCCAAAATCTTGCATAAAGAAGGTGGCGAGTTGTGTGCTCGTTTCCGCCGTTATAAATTTTAACTGGAAGCCACGCTTTAAGAGCGTCCATGCTTGCAAATTCTTTGTCATTTTTAGGATCGCAATAGCGCATGAAATACCAACTGCTCCCTGCCCAACCTGGCATGGTGTCGGTTTCGCGCTGTGCTTTTCCGCCACAATGTGGACAAGTTGTGTTAACCCAACTTGAAATTGCAGCAAGAGGGCTTTGCCCGTCTTTTGTTGTTTCATAGGAATCAACTTTTGGAAGTTGAACTGGAAGTTGGTCTTCTGGAACAGCAACCCAGCCGCATTTTTCGCAATGAACAACCGGAATTGGTTCGCCCCAATATCTTTGACGCGAGAAAACCCAATCGCGCATTTTAAAGTTAACTTGTTTTTTTGCAACCCCCATTGCAACAAGTTTGTTGGTTATTGCAGTTTTTGCTTCTTCAACAGTAAGCCCCGTGAATTCTTCGGAATTCATAAGTTTTGCCCCTGTTCCTAAATAACTTTGTTTTTCAAAAGCGCACGAAGAGATGTCTCCTTCAATAACTTGAATGATTGGAATGTTTCTTTGCTTTGCAAAGTCATAATCTCTTTGGTCATGAGCAGGAACAGCCATAACAGCACCCGTTCCATAGTTTGCCAAAACAAAATCGCCAATGTAAACTGGAACTTCATTCCCGTTAACTGGGTTGATTGCGGTTATTCCCTTTAAGACGCAGCCGCTTTTTTCTTTAACAAGTTCTTGACGTTCAAACTCGCTTTTTTTCGAGGTTTCTTTAATGTATGCTTGAACTTCATCCCAGTTTTGAATCTTATCTTTTAAATCTTTAACAATTTGTCCTTCTGGAGCAAGAACCATAAAGGTTATTCCATAAATTGTTTCGATGCAAGTTGTGAAAATTTCAAAACTTCTGCCTTGCTTAATTTCAAATTTAACTTGAACACCTTCGCTTTTGCCAATCCAATTGATTTGGCTTGTTTTAATGTGTTCTTGATATTTTGTTAGTTTAAGGTCGTCTGCCAAACGCTCTGCATACTTTGTCATTTTCAAAATCCATTGACTTTTTGGTTTTTGAACAACATCGCTATGGCATTGGCAGCATTTCCCGCCTTCAACTTCTTCATTTGCCAAAACACCGCAGTTTTCGCAAAAGTTAACCATTGTTTCTTGTTTTTCGGCAAGACCATGTTTAAAAAATTGAAGGAAAAGCCATTGTGTCCATTTATAGTAGGAAGGATCGCATGTGTTAATTTCTCTCGACCAGTCGAACGAAAGACCAACCATTTTAAGTTGCTGTTTAAAAGTTTCAATGTTCCTTGAAACAATTTCTTGAGGAAGTTTATGTTCGCGAATTGCAGTTCTTTCGGCTTCCAAACCAAACGCGTCGCATCCCATTGGGAAAAGAACGTTTTTCCCTTCCATTCTCTTTTTTCTTGCAACAACATCTAATGCAGTGTAAGAACGAACGTGACCAGTGTGGAGCCCTTTCCCGCTTGGATATGGGAATTCGATTAAAAGATAGGTGTTTTCTTTTCCGTTTTCATGATTTTTAACTTCAAAGCGTTTTTCTTTTTCCCATCTATCTTGCCACTTTTTTTCTATCTCTGAAAAATTGTATGAATCCATGTTTCTCCCTATGCCATTTTGACTGGCGTTTTTTCTGCTGAACTAAGTTGAACTCTGTATAATGACATTTCTGTTGTTTTAATAACCTTGTCGTCGCTTCCCTTTGCTTTGTCTTCGGCAAAGAAATAGAGATAATCTCCGTCAACATCGAAATAATCTGTTTTAATTGTAAGCGCGCCGCTTAATTTTTGAGCACTTTCTTCCGAATTTGTTAAACTTTTTCTATAAATTGCATCGGAAGTTGCATAGTATAAATATCCATCTCTTGAGAAAAGAATTTGAGAAACAGAAGAAGCAAAGTTTTCTCCTTCAAGTTCTGGATTAATATTTCTAATGATTAAACATTTGTTTGAGTTGATATATGCAAGGCCAAGGTTGTTTCCGCCATATTCTCCAAGAACAACAACATTAAGGCTACTTTCGCTTAGTTGTTTTGTTTCTCCTGCTTCAAAGTTTTCTTCCAAGGTGTTGGAATAGTAACCATAAACCGAGGTTAAACCAACAAGTTCGTTTCTAACATAGAAAAGTCTTCCGCTGTTAAGATCCTTAACTGTAACTTTAATTCTGTCTTTATTTAGAAGTTCTGTTGTTTTTCCTGTTGAAATTTCTGCTTTATAAAGGATGTTTCCAAGGTCGATTGGACCGTCGCTTTCTTTGTTTACTGTGTAGTATACAAAGCATTCCGATGGTTTTGGGTTTTCGTCGTTTGAAACAATTGTTTCTCTTGAAGGAAGAATTGCGCCTGTAACTTTTTCCGCAATTGTTAAAACTTCGCCATTTTCTGAAACGCGAACGATTTCGGAACCTGTGTAGATTAAGAGATATACATTTCCATCAATCATTGTCATCGAGAATTTTCCGCCCGAGAAACTTGTTGTTTGATGTAACTTTTTAAGGTTTGACCCATCAAGGTTGCAAGAATAAAAAGTTAAAAGATCATAGCGTGTTCCAGTTTTATCTTTATCTGTTGTTGGGGTTGCAAAATAAATTTTATCTTTAAAAATGTAAAGCCCGCTGTTTTCAAAGCCAACAACTTTTGAAACCATAAGTTGAATGTCGGTTAAAATTGGGCGCTCGGTTCCGTCAACAGTTTCAACTGTTTTTCTTGCACGATAAAGCCCCGTTTCTGTTACAGCGCCAAGTTCGTTTGAAATTTTTGAGCCAAGCGAAGAAGATTTAACGTAGGCATCGGTGAAATATACATAGTCACCTTTTGTAACAACAAATCCGCCGTTTCCATAAACATTGTCCTCATAGGCTGGGCCGCCTTCCAAAACAATTTCTTTATTTCCGCAGCCTGCGAAAATTCCCCCGCAAACAACGAGGCAAAGAACTAAAATAAGTGGTAAAAATTTTTTCATACTATCTTCCTTATTTATAAAATATAAGACATATTAACATTAAAAAATTTTTTAGTCAAACATTTGCGGCTTTATTTAACCCACTTGTTAGCAAATTCCAACAACTTTTTTTCGTATTCCTTTCCAAGAAACTTATAACTTTGAATATGCCCCGCGCCCAAAACAATAACTTTTTCACAATCGGTTCTTATAAGAGAATCGAACATTTTTTCAGTCATGAAGCATGGAACAAAAACGTCATTTGTTCCATGGAAGAAAAGAATTGGCAAATTTGAAGATTTAACGCTTTCAATTGGCAAAACCTTTTTCAAATTAAACTTTCCAAAAACTTTAAAAAAGAAATTCATAACAGGAAGGACAAAGAAAGAAGGGAAATGTCCTCTTGTTTTAATTAAATATTTAAGTTCATCATATGCAGACGAAAAGGCACTGTCGGAAACAATACATTTAACATTATTTGGAAGAGTTTTATTTGCGCAAAGAAGGCAAGCTGCCGCGCCCATTGAAATTCCAAAAAGAACAATTTGGCAATCTTCCCCAAAAATTTCAATAAGTTTTCCAATCCATAAAACTAAGTCGCCCTTTTCATAAAAACCCATGCTAATATACTTGCTTTTGTCGTCGTCATGGGCGCGAAGAGTTGGCGCAAAAACATTGAAATTATTGTCATAAAAAATTTTGGCTTGCGGAGCAAGGTCTTTATGAATTCCAAAAATCCCATGAACAACAATTGCAACTTTTTTTGTTGGGCGTCTAACAAGAATTCCGCTTTGCGTTTCTTTCCCAACTTGAATTGTTATTTTTTCATTTTCAACTTGTTCCCACCAATCATAGTCAATTGCATATTCTTGTTTAAGTTGGTTTCGAAACTTTTTGTTAATCATTTTCCCAACAATTGAGTTTTTTCGAAAAGAAATTAAAAACGCAATAAAGCCCGCAAGAACCCAAAGAAAAAAGATTCCACAAACCGCCGCAAGAACAATTAAAACAATTTCAAGAGTTCCCAAAATTTTCTCCTTTTTTCTATTTTGACACAAATGCTTAATTTTACAAAAAAAATAAACCGCAAATGCGGTTTAAATTTTGTTTTTTTCTTATGCTCCAAATGTAAGCCCCGATAAATTTAATGTTAATGGGCCAACAAGGCAAATAATCATTAAAGCAACAATAACAACGAAAAGTTGAACAGAGAAAACGAATTTCTTTTCTCTAACCATTTTTACGCTTTCAATAACAAGCCCTGCAAAAGAGCAAGAGAAAGCGATAAAGAAGAAAATTGCAACTGTTATGTAAGCTCCTTCTGTTCCGCTAACAAGAGGCAAAAAGCCAACAAAAAGCGAAAAGAAAATTGCAATTATTGAAAGAGAAAGAGGCAAGTTTGCCAAGCTGAATGCTTCTTTAAAAAACTGGCAAAATTGGCAAGGCTTTCCTTCTTTGTTTCTTTTTTCTTTTCTTGGTTCAAGTTGTTCTGGAACAACTTCTTCTTCGTCATTAAAAATTTCATATTCGCTCATAAAAACACACTCCTTTTCTTTAATTTATCTAACAGAGATATTATATCATACCGGCAAATTTAAATCAAGCATATTAATTAAAAAAAAGAACAATATTTATAGTTAAAACAACCAAATTATTGTCTTTTTAAACTTATATATGTTTTTTAGAAAGTTTTTGTTAACTTAATGCGTTATGCAACAGCATTTTCAATAACAATTGATTTTGCAAATTGTTCAATTTGCTCGGTAAGATTTTCTTTCAAACTGCTTTCGCAACCAAACTGAATTTGCCAAAAAGCATCGTTGGTTTTAAAAACATAAGAGCGATAGGAATATGATTTATTATTGTAGACACTTTCATATTCATAATATGTTAAGTTGCCGTTTGTGTAAACCTCACCGTTTGTTGTTATTTCCAATTTATCTTTGTTAGTTTCAATTGCGGCCGCAATATAATCTTCTTTTGTTTCCCCTTCTGGATTTGGTCTTTCATGCCAAAGTTTAATGTCCTCAAATGTTTCTTTTGAAACAAAAACTTTAATATGTTTTCCGTGATAAGTTGTTATATAATTCGCTTCGTTTTTTTCTGTAAACTTTGAATTTAAAGTTATTTGATAACCCTCTCCTGTAAATGTTTTTTCAAAGGGAACAAGGCACAAAACAAAGATAACAATGCACGCAACAAGAACAAGCGCGCAAAGCGAAGGGATTAATATTTTAAGAAGTTTACTTTCTTGTTTTTCTTCTGCCATTTATGTTTTCTCCAATTAATTTCTTCTATAGATTAACATAAAAAGACAAAAAAGCCAAAAAAAAATCATTACTAAGCGTAACAATTTTTATGCAGTTTATAAATTAGCAAACTTTATCAACAAGCCATGTTATAAACTGCTTGTTACTTGGAATAGGCCCTGCGTTTGAAAGCAATCCTCTCCCGCTTATTTCATCAAACAAAATTTTATTTTTAATTCTTTGAGATGCAACAGTTATTGCATTTCGAATGTTTCTTTCAATGTTATTAACTTGCGTGTTATATCGCATTGCAAGTTTAGGATATAACTTTTTATTAAACGATTGCATAACTCGCTTGTCTTCAATAACGTTTAAAACGAGTTCTCGAATATACTCATATCCCAAATATTTTGTTGTTATTCCAAGTTCAGAAAGTATCTTTGTTGTTTTGCTGCGAATTTCTTCCGCTTTTTCAAGGCTAAGAATTTTTCCTTGCTTTTCTTTAACATTATTAAGAACGTTAACAACATCATTTGAAAAATTTCTCTTGTTAACAACAATTATGTTAGGGTCGTTAAGTTCGAAGGATGAGGGGTTAGGGGTTAAAAGAACAATTTTTGGAATGAAAAAGAGATTGGAACGGACAAAATCGTCATAGATTTCAAAATTGAAATCGATGCTTTCAGTGTCATAAAAGAGCACTTCCGGATTAGAATTGACAACATTATGAATAACTTCTGGAAAAGTTAAACAATATATCAAATTAATTTTTTGTTCTCGGCAAACATATCTTAATGCTTCGCCAAGAGAATAGTCTCTTTTTGAAAAGAGAATTGCACTTTTACACATAACTTCTTCTCCTTTGTGCTATTAAGTTTCATGATACAACTTTTAAACGAAAAAGAAAAGCAATTTTGTAAAATTTTATCAAATATTTTGGAAACTTTTTTACAATAATCTTGTTTTATGTCTAAACTTGTCGAAACTTATGCGTTTTATCTTCAATCTTTTAAAAAACTTTGCATTTATTTTTGATTGTGCTATCATAAAAACGAAATGGAAAATGTACTTTTTGAGGAAAAATATATTCAAAGATTTTTGCAAGATTTAAAGCAAAACAAACTTTCTCATGGCTATTTAATTATTTCGCCAGACGGATTGTTTAACGAAATTGTTGCAACGCAAATGGCAGCAATTTTGCTTTGCAAAAACAACAACTCTTGCCAAATCTGCGAGTCTTGCCAAAAAATTGAAGCAAAAACTCACCCAGATTTTTTGGTCTTTCCAGAAAGCAACAATTTCTTGGTTGACGACGCGGAAGTTGTTGTTGAAAAGTCAACGCAAAGCCCAATGCTTGGCGATGTTAAAGTTTTTTTAATTAAAGACATCGACAAAGCAACGGTTCAAGCGCAGAATAAAATTTTGAAAACTTTGGAAGAACCAACAAAAAGCACAATTTTCATATTAACCGCATCAAACGAAAGCAAGGTTTTGCCAACTGTTGTTTCAAGAACGAGAAGAGAATATTTAACTCCGCTCGACCAAGACAAGGTTAAAGCAATAATTGAAAACCCTTCAAAAATTTATGCAAGTTTGCTTGGCGAAAAGCGAAATTACATTGGAAACGAATTTTCGGAAGCGCTTGTTTGCGGAGAAGGTTGGGTTGGAAAAACTCTTCAAATTCTTCAAAACACGTCTTTTAAAGACGAGAGAAAACTTGCTTTAAGCATTTTTGAAAATTTTTCTTCAAGCAAACAACTTTCTTCCTTTAGCGCGGCAATACTTGCGCTTAAAGATAATCTTGGCGGGTTCTTGCTTGTTTTGGAAAACGAGTTTAGGAAAATGCTTTCAAGTTTAAACGAAGAAACAAGGCAATGCGGGATTGAAATTATTGAGGCAATTAACAACTGCTCTCTTGAGCTTGAAAGAAATGTTTCGCCTGCTCTTGCAGTTGACAATTTGCTTATGAGAATTTTAGAAATTAAATATAACTATAAAGTTTAATAGGAGAAATATGGAAACAATAACTATAACATTTAACGAAAGCCCTGTTAATTTTCCTTTAACAATTGAAAATCCAAGTTTAGTTAAAGTTGGCGAAAAAGTTGTTATTGAAACAAATCGCGGGCTTGAAATTGGAAAAGTTGTTGCTTTGTCTTTCAACAAAAAGGAAGAAAAAGAAAATCAAGAGGGTGAAAATGAAAAAGAAGTTTTTTCGTTTGTTCGCGTTGCAACAGAAAAAGATTTGAAAGCAGACGAAGAAAACAAAAAGTTTGCTTCGCAAGTTAAAATGGAAACAAAAAAACTTATTAGGAAGCACGGGCTTGAAATGAAAGTTAGCGATGTTTCTGTTGTTTTGGACAGAAGCAAGGTTGTTATTTCTTTCACGGCAGAAAACAGAGTTGATTTCCGCGAACTTGTTAAGGAACTTGCGTCAACTTTTAAGGCACGAATTGAACTTCGGCAAATTGGTTCACGCGATGAAACGCGCGCAATGGGCGGGTTTGGCCCTTGCGGAAAAGAATGCTGCTGTAAACAATTCCTAAACGATTTCGAACACGTTTCAATTAAAATGGCAAAAACGCAAAATCTTTCGCTTAACCCAACAAAAGTTAGCGGGCTATGCGGGCGTCTTCTTTGCTGCCTTGGCTATGAAAACGAACACTATGCCGAAACAAGCAAACTCATGCCAAAAGTTGGAAGCTATGTTGAAACTCCAAACGGGAAAGGAAAAGTTGTTTATAACGACCTTTTAAAGAGAATTGTTCAAGTTAAAGTTGGCGACGAAAATAACTTTGAAATTAAGAATTTCGACCTTAGCGAAATTAAGAAAATTAAGGAATAAGGAAAAATGGAACTTAATTCGAACGAGAGAATTGACGACCTTCAATTTGCATCTTTAAAAATCATTCAAGACAAATCGAAATATTGTTTCACAAGCGACGCCGCAATTTTGGCAAATTTTGTTAAGGCAAAGAAAACCGAAACAGTTTGCGAAATTGGAACAGGAACAGGAGTTATTTCAATTCTCCTTTCGAAAAAACAAAATCCAAAAAAAATTGTTGCTTTTGAAATTCAAGAAAGCGCGGCAAATCTTGCAAAGAGAAATGTTAAACTTAACAACTTGGAAAGTCAAATTGAAATTGTTAACGCTCCAATTCAAGATTTTTCAAAGTTTGTTAAAAGAGAAAGTTTTGATGTTGTTGTTACAAATCCGCCATACACAAAACTTAGCAAAAACGGCTTTGTTTCAAAAAGCGAAGAAGAAGCAATTTCAAAGCACGAGGTTTGTTTAACTTTAAGCGAACTTGTTTCTTGCAGCGCAAGTCTTTTAAAGTTTGGCGGAAAATTTTATGTTGTTTATGATGCAAAACGAACAGCAGAATTAATTTACAAACTTAAACAATCTAGTCTTGAGCCAAAGAAAATGTTTTTCACGGCGGCAAGTGAAACCTCAAACCCAATTCTTGTTTTAATTGAAGCAGTTAAAGGCGGGAAAGAGGGAATTTGCGTTCTTCCAACCCTTATAACAAACGACAAAGACGGAACCTATCTTTTCTCAATTCAAAAGTTATATAACCAATAAACTGCTATTGACATTTATCTCTTTTAGGCATATTATACTTTCGGAGAAAAATATGGACGAAAAAACTTCTTTATTTGTTAAAAGCAGCAACGGGGTTTGCCTTAAACTTGACCTTATAAACCCAAGTTATATTTTTGAAAATGAAAAAGAACTTATAAGAAAAATTAAAAACAAAACTCTTTCGCCAAACAGCGATGAAGTTCTAAAATACATTGAAGAATATAAAAAAATTGCAAAGGCTTATTGGCTTAAAACAGGAAACTTAATTAGCAAAGAAGACTATGAAAAGATTGTTGTTTCCTTTAAAAATGTTATTAACACTGCCCATCAAACTTGCAATGTTTTCAGTTCAAAAAACTATAACAAATATAGCGACTTTGTTAAATGTTATGTTAAAATGTCGGAAGAGGTTTCAAACGCAAAGGCTCTTTACGACTCAAACAGAATTCAAAAAGAACTTCGTGAAGGTAAGTTTTCAAAAGAACAAACAAAATAAATTTGCGATTTGTTGACAAAAAATTTCCAATCCTTATAATTTGAGTTATAAGGATTTTTTTATGATATATTTTGTTGCAACGCCAATTGGAAACTTAAACGACATTTCACTTCGCGCGCTTGAAACATTGAAAAATGTTCAAGTTATTGCTTGCGAGGACACGCGAACTTCAAAAGTTTTGCTTGATAAATTTGAAATTAAAAACAAACTTCTTGTTTCCTATCATAAGTTTAACGAGCAAGAAAGTTCGCAAAACATAATTAAACTTGCAAGCGAAGGAAAAGACATTGCTGTTATTTCCGACGCAGGAATGCCTGGGATTTCCGACCCTGGAAACATTTTGGCAAAAAAACTTGTTGAAGCCAAAATTGATTTCACGGTTATTCCCGGGGCAAGCGCGCTAACAACTGCTCTTGTTTTAAGCGGATTTGATTCAAGAAACTTTTTCTTTGCAGGTTTTTTGCCAGAGAAGAAAGTTGAAAAAGATAAACTACTTTCTCAAATTTCAACCCTTTCTTCAACTTTAATTTTTTATGTTTCTTCCCACAACATTAAAAAAGACATTCAATATCTATTTGAACAACTTGGAAACAGAAAGGCATGTTTGGTTAAAGAACTTACAAAAGTTTTTGAAACAAAATACTATTTTTCGCTTTCGTCTTTGCCAGAAATTGACGAGCGGGGCGAGTTTGTTTTGATTGTTGAAGGAAATAACGAAAGTTTAGATTTGGATTCCATGACCGTTCAAGAGCACGTTTTATTTTATGTTAATCTTGGCTTTTCAAAAAACGATGCGATAAAAAAGGTTGCAAAAGAACGCGGCAAAAGCAAAAATGAAATTTACATGCAAGTTTTAAACATTTAACAATCTCTTCAAAAAAGACATATAAGTTACTATGAGATATGAACAATTTTTAAAACAACTTCCAACAAAAGACGGGGTTGTTTTTTTTAATGAACCCCTATCTTCCCACTGCTCTTTTAAAATTGGCGGAACGGCAAAATATTTTGTTGCAGCCTATAACACGCAAACCCTGCTTCAAATTTTCTCGAAAACAAAAAAAATTTTTGTCCTTGGGCTTGGAACAAACACTCTTTTTGCAGATAAGTTTTTTCGAGGAACAATTGTTAAACTTGGCGGCAACTTTTTTAAAACGCGATGCAAAAATAACACAATTATTGCCGGGGCGGGATTAAGCCTTTTCTCGCTTGCAAAAATACTTCGCGAAAAGGAACTTGGCGGGCTTGAATTTGCTTTTGGAATTCCGGGAACAGTTGGCGGCGCGGTTTTAATGAACGCGGGGGCTTTTGGAGATGAAATTGGGAATTATGTTGAAAAAGTTAAAGTTTTCAACGGAAAAAGTGTTTTTTGGACAAAAAATTTCAATTTTTCCTATCGAAACAGTTCGTTTAAGCAAAACAAACAAATCATTCTTGCGGTTAAGTTTAAGCTTCAAAAACTTTCAAGCGAGAAAATTTTTGCTTTACAAAAAGAATATATGAGCCGGCGAAGAAATTCCCAGCCATATGGCGAGCCTTCGGCGGGAAGTGTTTTTAAAAGGATAATTAAACAAGGTGAAATTCTTTATCCCGCAAAAATGATTGACAACTTAGGGCTAAAAGGTGTTAAAATAGGAGATGCAAAGATAAGCGAGAAGCACGCAGGTTTTATTGTTAACACGGGCAACGCAAAATTTAATGACGTTTGCAAGTTAATTAAAAAAGTTAAAAAGATTGTTAAAAAAGAAACCGGCGAAACGCTTGAAGAAGAAATTGTCTTTTTTAAAGGAAAGCGAAATGATTATTTTAGGCGACTATCACACCCACACAATCTATTCCAGCGGAAAACATAACTCAAAACATGCAAAAGGAACAATTTACGAAAACGCTCTTGCGGCAAAGCAAAAAGGGCTTATGGAAATTGGAATAACAGAGCATGGGCTTTCCCACAAACTTTATGGTCTTCAAAAAAAGCATATCGCAAAAATGCGAAGCGAAATTGAACAAGCAAAGCAAGAACTTGGAATTAATATTCTTCTTGGAATTGAAGCAAACATTGTTTCGTCGAACGGCGACATAGATTTAACCCAAGAAGAAATTGAACTTTTCGATTATGTTATTGTTGGTTTTCATTCTTTTGCAAAACCAAAATCTTTTTCACAACTATTTAAGTTTTTCATTCCTAACATTTTAGGATTTAAACGAAAAAAAGACATTGAAAGAAACACGCGGGCTTTGAAACTTGCAATGGAAAACAACAAAATTAATATTATCTCCCACCCTGGGGTTAACTTTCCACTAAACTTTAACAAAATTTGCAAGGTTGCAAACGAAACAAAAACTTTGCTTGAACTTAACGGAAAGCGAATTGCATATTCCAAAAACGACATTGAAACGATTGTTAAAAATCAAACAAAACTTATTGTTAATTCCGATGCGCACGCTTCTTCCGCAGTTGGCGAAGTTAACTATCCAATTAACTTTGCGTTTAGAAATGAAATTCCTTTGGAGCTTATTGTTAACATAAACGCTCTTCCAAATTTTAAAAAGTGAGATTAAAACAAAAATGGAATCCTTTTCAAAAACTTCAAAACTTGAATTAATTTCCCAAGACACGCCTCTTTTGCCTTCTTTTTTCTTTGGGCTTTTTTTGGCATCGGGAAGTTATAACGAGGTTGGAGAAATTGAAATTTCAACAGATATTAAAGAAATTTTTGAGTATCTTCAAAAAAATCTTAAAAAAACAATAAAAAAATATGAAATTAACTCCAATTTTGATGAAATTTTGGAAGAAAAAGAAAATTTTGTTATTAACGGAAAAACTTTTTATAAAATAATTTTTAAAAACAACATCCTTGAAAAAGTTTTCAATCTTCTTAACATAAATCAAGAAGATACAATTGAAGAAAACATTTCGAAAGCAACAAAAACAATTGACGACATTAAAAACTTTACAAAAGGAATGTTCATTGGTTGCGCAACTTCAAGCATTAAAATTAGCGAAAAGGCAAACGAAAAAACATCAAGCGGCTATCATCTTGAATTTTCTTCAAAGAGCCTTCCTCTTCTTCGCGAGTTTTCCCATGTTCTTGCGCAATTCGATATTTCCCCAAAACTCATAACCCGAAAAAACATTTTTGTTTTATATCTTAAAGATGCGGAACAAGTTTGCAATTTGCTTGCTCTTGTTGGAGCAAATAACTCGGTTTTAATTTTGCAAAACGAAATTGCAAAACGAGATTTCCGAAATAAAATTAACCGCCAAACAAATTGTCTTAGCGGAAACATTTCAAAAACAGTTGATGCAAGTTTGAAACAACTTGAAGCAATTAAAAAAATTGACAGGTCGATTGGGCTTGACAAACTTCCTCCCGATTTGGAAGAAGTTGCTCTTCTTCGCCTTGCAAATCCAGAAGAACCGCTTAATGTTTTATTGCAACTTTCAAACATAAAACTTACAAAAAGCGGGCTTAACCACAGATTTAGAAAATTAATTTCAATGGCCGAAAAATTGTGATTTCACTTTGAAAATAATTTCAAAAAGTGTAAACTTAGGTTATGGAAAAATTTGTTCATCTTCATAACCACACGGAATATAGTTTGCTCGACGGAGCTGCACGAATTAAAAAACTTGTTGAAATAACAAAAGAGCGCGGATGGGACGCGGTTGCAATAACCGACCACGGAAACATGTATGGCGCTCTTCAATTTTACACCGCTTGTCTTTCAAACGGAATTAAGCCAATTATTGGAACAGAATTTTATATTTGCGAGGACCTTGAAAACAAAGTTTCAAAGCAAAAAGTTTACCACCAAATTTTGCTTGCAAAAAATGATGTTGGCTATAAAATGCTTTTGAAACTTAACTCAATCGCTTTTAAATATGGCTACTATTATAAGCCAAGAATTGACTTCAAAACTCTTGAAAAATATCACGAAGGTTTAATTTGTTTAAGCGCATGTTTAGCTGGGAAAATTCCGCAAGACATTCTTGCTGGGCAATTTGAACAGGCCGAAAAAGACACGCTTTGGTTTAAAAATCTCTTTGGTGACGATTTCTATTTGGAAGTTCAAAATCATGGACTCCCAGAGCAAAAAGAAGTTAACAAATTCCTTCGCACGCTTTCAAACAAGCACAACATTAAACTTGTTGCAACAAACGACTGCCACTATCTTTATAAAGAAGATGCGGAAATGCAAGATGTTTTGATGTGCGTTCAAATGGGCAAGAAAATTGACGACCCCGACCGTCTTAAATTCGACACCGATGAGTTCTATTATAAAACTTATGAGGAAATGAAAGAGGCAATGGTTGGTTTTGAAGATGCTCTTGAAACGCCTTTTGAAATCGCCGCAAAATGTGATGTTACAATTCGCTCGAAAGCCCATGGCGACATTCCGGGAATCGACCCAAAATATGTTATGCCTGCAAGCGAAAACTACATTCCTGCATACACGCCAGAAAACGGAATGACTTGCTATGAGTTTCTTCGCCACCTAACTTTTGAGGGATTAAAAAAGAAATATAAAGAGGTTACGCCTGAAATTCTTAAGAGAGCGGAAACTGAACTTGAAATCATTAACTCGCAAGGGTTTGTTGAATACTTCCTTATTGTTTGGGATTATATTAACTATGCACGAAGCCACGGAATTCCTGTTGGCCCTGGGCGTGGCTCGGGAGCGGGAAGCATTGTTGCATATGCAAGTGGAATTACGCTTGTTGACCCATTGAAATATGACCTTATTTTCGAAAGATTCATCCACAAAGAACGTGTTTCAATGCCCGATTTCGATGTTGACTTTGATTACGACCGTCGCGGCGAAGTTATTGAATATGTTAAAAGAAAATATGGCGAAGACCACGTTGCTTTGATTGCAACATTTGGAACAATGGCGGCAAAAAATGCAATTCGCGATGTTGCAAGAACGCTTAATGTTCCATATTCCGAAGCAGACAAAATCTCGAAACTTATTCCAAGCAAACTTCCAGAAGGAATTAAAAAACCACCAGTTTTGAAATATTATTTTGGAACAACAGGAAAAGAAGAAAACAACAAATATATAATTCCAGAACTTCGCGAATTATATGACAACGACCCAACTCTTAAACGCGTTTGCGACCTTGCAATTAAACTTGAAGGAACGCCACGAAACGTTTCAACCCACGCTTGCGGAACTTTGATTGCTCCAAAACCTGTTGACACATTTGTTCCACTTTCACGAAGCGGCGAAGATATTTCAACGCAATATAACATGATTGAGCTTGAACAACTTGGACTTCTTAAAATGGATTTCCTTGGCCTTCGAACTTTAACCGACATCGACAAAGCTTTGAAATATGTTAAAGAGGACAAGGGAATTGACATAGATTTCTATGCAATGGATTACGACGATAAAAATGTTTACGATTTGATCTCATCGGGCAACACAGATGCAATTTTCCAACTTGAAAGCGACGGAATGAAGAAGTTTATGAAAGACCTTCAACCAGACTGTCTTGAAGATATTATTGCGGGCGTTTCGCTCTATCGTCCGGGGCCAATGGATTCAATTCCAAGATACATTAAAAATAAACAAAACCCCGACAAAATTGAATATGCCCACCCTTGCTTAGAGCCAATTTTGAATGTGACATATGGCTGCATTGTTTATCAAGAGCAAGTTATGAAAATCTTCCAAGTTATGGGCGGATATAACATGGGACAAGCCGATAACGTTCGAAGAATTATGGGCAAAAAGAAAGTTGAGAAAATGCCTGCCGAAAAGAAAAAATTTATTGAAGGTTGGGTTGATCCAACTGGGCGTGGTTCAATTCCAGGAGCGTTAAAACTTGGAATAAGCAGAGAGGTTGCAGAACAAGTTTTCTCGGAAATGGAATCCTTTGCTCAATATGCGTTTAACAAATCCCACGCGGCTGCCTATGCATATCTTTCCTATCAAACTGCCTATTTAAAATGCTATCACGAAATTGAATTTCTTTGCGCAGTTTTGAATAACAGGATAACAAACGCCGATGAAATTAAAAAATATGTTACTTATGTTAAACAAGAAGGATTTAAAGTTCTTCCCCCAGATGTTAACAAAAGTAAAACATATTTCTCGGTTGAGGACGGCAACTTACGTTTTGGTCTTGCCGCAATTAAAAATGTTGGGATTTCCGTTATAGACAGCATAATTGAAGAACGAACAAACAATGGGCCTTTTAAGGACTTTATGGATTTCGTTAAACGAATTGATCCACAAGCACGAAACAAACGTTGTTTGGAAAGTATGATTTTGGCGGGTGTTTTCGATAGTTTTGGAGTTCATCGCTCCCAACTTATGGCGGTTTATGAAACAGCGGTAAGTCGTGTTAACAACGAAGCTAAGAAACAAGCAACCGGGCAATTCTCTCTTTTCGACAGTTTTCAAGAAACAGCCGTTGAAGACAAATTGGACTACCCTAACATCAAAGAATATAGCAAAGAAACACTTCTTAAATATGAAAAGGAAGTTGTTGGAATCTACCTTTCCGGCCACCCTCTTGACGATTATGTTGAAAAGTTTAAAAACTATAACTTTAATTCCGGAATGGTTGAAATTGCGGAAAAAGAAGAAGGGTTTGAAGGCGAAGGTGAAGACGAGCCTGTAAGTTATGTTGGTGACGTTCAAAACGACATGAAAGTTGTTTGCGGCGGAATTATAACTGACGTTCGCAAAACAGTTACGAAAACCGGAAACAAGGAAATGGGCTTTGCAAAACTTGAAGATTTGCTTGGAACAATTGATTTAACATTCTTCCCTAATGCCTATCGAAACCTTAAACATCTTATTGTTGAAGATTCAATGGCAACAATTAAAGGTAAACTTAATCTTCGCGAAGGTGAAAAGCCAACAATTCTTGTTGATGAAATAATTCCATGGAACAACAAAGCAAAGCAACAAACTGAAAAGAAAGAAGAAAAACTTTTCATTAAATTTGATGTAACTAATGTTCCTCTTTACAACAACATTGTTAACATAATTAATTCCTATCCTGGGTCAAGCGAAGTTTATGTTCGTTGCACAGCAACAGGAAATGCGTTTAAGATGAATAAAGAAGTTTCAATTTCTCAACATCTTTTAGGCGAGCTTCTTGGAATTCTTCCAGAAGATTGTGTTATTGCAAAATAAAAAAGCCACTTGTTGGCTTTTTTTATTTAATCGTTTGGATTTGGTTTTTGCCCCATCTTTTCGGCAAGTTCGTCTTCCTTTTCTTCAAGTTTTTTTGTGTTTAATCTGTCTTTAACAATGTTAATTTTCCCTTTTTGACGAATTGCTGAAATAACAAGCCAAATTGCAGCAAATCCAAAAAGAATGTAAATAATTCGGCTGAAAATGTTGGATTGCGTTCCAAAAAATCCTGCAATAATGTCATATTGCAACATTCCAATGCTAAGCCAATTAACACTTCCAAAAAGAACAATTAAAAACGAAATAAACGTTATCATACATATATTTTTTTCAATTTCCAAATTATTATTCTTTGGCACACTTTGTTGAAAAAGTTTGTTTTGTCCTTTTATAATTTCGTTTAAAGGAGGTATAAACATGGACAATAACACACAAAAAATTAAACTTGAAGAACTTGAAAAGCGTGTTAACGCTCTTGCAAAAAAAATTAACACAAACACTTTGGACATAAGCGATATAAATTTTTCGCTTAGCGACCTTAAAGCAAATTCGTCATACAGTGATTTCGACGAATATCAATGCAGATATAAAAGGCGACACCCAAAACAAGTTATTCTTTCACCCATTTTTTTCATCTGTAAGAAAAACTTTTTCACAAAGGTTAAACTTCGAGCAAAAGTTCTTTTTCACGGCGATGTTGAAATTGACGGAGCGTTTAAGCTTGCTTGGGAACAATATAGTTTCCTTAGCGCAAGGATTGACTTTAAAAAGGAATTTAAAGGAATAACCGGCGATTACAGCGAAATTATTGAATTTGAAAAATCGTTTGTTGCAACAAAAGACAACTATCATTTTAAAATTCAAGTTACGTCAACGGCAACCTCCGCAGATGAAGGGTATTGTGGAATTGAATGGTATGAAGTTCGCGTTGAGGGTGCCGATGTTGAAATTCTTAACAGAAACAACGATTTTAAAGTGTTTTATGGGAAGCTTAGATATTATCTAACCAAAAACGAACCAGACGGAGGTTACTATGCGCAAATAAGTGCTTTAAACGAGCCAATACCGTCAAACTTCACAAAAATTGGAAACCTTGTTCCAAACACAAAAGACTATAAAGAGGTTCTTGAAACATTTAACTATTTGTATCTTCCAACAATGTTTTATAATAATAAAATTTCTTGTTATGATGTTAAAGACAAAGATCCAGGACAATTCTATTTTTGCACAGACAAAAATAATTACATTTATTTTGGGAAACCCGATCCAATTGACGGATCGTATCTATCAACAGTTGGCGCAATTGGGCCAACCTACACCGCGGCTCCTCCTGTTGGAACACACACTGCTTCGCGACTAACAAACGCTGCTTCCTCCGTTGTGTCAAATTGCTATCCATGTTATTCATTTGTTAGCACCGGCGGAGCCTCGGCCTCATGCGACAATTTTCGTCTTAACAATAAAAAACTTGAAATGAGATGCGTTGAGATTGCAACAGTTGCACCAAAAAACTGGAGATTCCATTTTGCCGACAGACCAAATTGTTATTTTTTGGTTAATGAAAAAGCAGAAATATATTTTTCAGTCGGCTACATAACAAACTCTCTTTTATATGTTGGGAAGGGGCACCAAGTTAGCGCGGCAATGGCAGATGATAAATCTATTAATGTCTATTACACTTTAAAACGAAATATCTATATGAGAACTTTAAAGTATAATCCAACAACTTGCGAATACACTCTCACGAACCACACAACAATAACACCATGTGCAACAGAATATATTGAAGGAATGACTTACGATTATTTCATCAAAAAAGAAGATACATGGACTTATGTTAGATAAAAAAAGAGCGAAATGCTCTTTTTTTATTTATTATCTTTTTTAGAATCTGGCTTATCAACTTTCTCGCCGCGCATTTTTCTTATAACTTGTTTTGCGGTTGATTCGCTCCCCTCTTCGTTTGTTGCAGTTTTTGCAACTTCTTCAGCCTTTTCCGTTTTTGGTTTTTCTTGATTGCCAGCAACTTCGTTATGTTTTTCATTTGAGGAAGTTATGCCTGCTACTTCATCTTTTTTCTTTGAAGAGTTTTTTCTTTTTGGTTTTTCGCCAGGTTTTTCTTCTTCATTTTTATTTTGAGAATTTTTTGCTTTTCTTTCTTCTCTTTTTTCTTTTATATCAGAAATTAGATTTTTTTCGCGTTTTTTTGTTGTTTTTTTAGGTTTTTCTTCAACTTTTTCGTTTTCAACTTTAACTTCTTGTTTTTCAGTTGAATCTATTTGAGAAGTTGCAGCCTCTTCTTTTTGCTCTTGAGTTTCTTTAACTTCTTCTTTTTGAGGCTCCATAACTTTTGCATTTAATGCATCACGAGCGGCTTTAAGTTCGTTAAATTCCTCTGGCAATATTACGCCTGCTTTAAGAAGCATTTCAGCAGTTTTAAGTTTTTCATCCATTTCACGAACCTTTTTACTAAGTTCGCCGTCTGCTTTATACTTTTTCTCTTTTTCTTTTCTTTCGGCTGCTTTTTTATCCATTTCAGCAACAATTTCCTCAACAGTTTTGCCAGCCATAATCATATCAACTTCTTCTTTATATATAGTTTCCTTTAATATAAGAAGGTCTGACATTCTGTCCATTAAAATTCTGTTATCTTTCAAAATCTTCGTTGCTCTATCATAGCAGTCTTTCAAAATTCCGCGAATTTCCTCGTCAATTGTTGCCGCGGTCTTTTCGCTATATTTAGATTGGTTTTGATAATCTCTTCCAAGGAAAGGTTGAGTTGAGGTGTCATAGCCAACAAATCCAAGTTGTTTGCTCATACCCCACTCGGTAACCATTCTTCTTGCAAGTTCGGTTGCTTGTTGAATATCGTTTTGCGCCCCTGTTGAAATGTCGCCAAACACGATTTCTTCCGCAATTCTTCCGCCCATCGCCATTGAAATTTGGTCGAGAAGTTTTTTATAGGTAACATGGTTGTCGTCTTCGCTTGGACGGCTCATTGTGTAGCCCGCTGCCATGCCTCTTGGAATGATTGAAACTTCTTGAACCTCGTCACAGTTTGGTAAAATTTTGCCCAAAATCGCGTGGCCAGATTCATGGTATGTTGTTATTCTCTTATCTCTTTCTGTAACAAGAAGGCTCTTCTTTTGAGGTCCCATAATAACCTTATTAATTCCTTCTGTTAAGTCAGACATAATAATTTTTGGTCTGTCTGCTCTTGCAGCAAGAATTGCCGCTTCATTAAGCATATTTTCAATATCCGCCCCAGTGAACCCGCTTGTTATTCTTGCAAGGGTTTGGAAATCAACTTCATCGTCAATTGGTTTATTTTTTGCGTGAATTTTGATTATTGCCTCACGGCCTTTAACATCTGGAACGTGAACATAAATTTGACGGTCAAAACGACCTGGACGAAGCAATGCAGGATCAAGAACGTCGCTACGGTTTGTTGCAGCAAGAACAATAATTCCTTCGTTTGCTTCAAACCCATCCATTTCAACAAGAAGTTGGTTAAGAGTTTGTTCTCTTTCGTCGTTTCCTCCGCCAAGACCTGTTCCTCTTTGACGCCCAACAGCGTCAATTTCGTCAATAAATATAATGCATGGTCTTGATTTCTTTGCTTGTTCAAATAAATCTCTAACTCTTGACGCTCCAACGCCAACAAACATTTCAACAAAGTCGGAACCGCTTATTGAAAGGAATGGAACATTACTTTCCCCAGCAACCGCCTTTGCAAGCAATGTTTTACCAGTTCCAGGAGGGCCAACAAGTAAAACTCCTTTTGGAATTCTAGCACCAAGTTCTGTGAACTTTTGTGGTTTTTTCAAAAATTCAACAACTTCTTGAAGTTCCGCCTTTTCTTCATCCGCGCCCGCAACATCGTCGAATCTTACCTTTATATTGTCCGTCGAACGCGCTTTACTTTTACCAAAACCAATTGTTCCTGCGTTACCTTTAACAACTGCTCTAAGCAAGAAATATCCAATTATTAAGATAATCGCTAAACTAATGTAAGGCATAATCTTTGAAAGCAAAGATTCGCGAGTTGGTTCTTCGTCGTATGCAATATTTTTTGTTTCACACTTTGTTTTAATTGATTCAACCGATGCAGATGTTGCAACTTCGCAATAAAAATCGGAACTTGCTGGAAATTTATCTTCTGCAATCTCAGAATCAACCTTTCGAATGCGATACACTCCGTTATAGAAATACACATTTGATACTTTGTCTTCATCAATCATTGTTTCAAGTTCGCTTATGCTAATTTTTTCACCATAAGTTCCATCACTTGCAAAAGCAGAATAAACAAGAAGACCAAGCAAAATAACCAAAAGTGTTATCCAAATTATTTTTCCGTAATTAGGTTTAGTGTTCTTCATTATATCTCCTTATAATATATTTACTAAATTTTGCTTTATTATTCTATCATATTTTATTAATTTGTGAAGCAATTTTTGTCAAAATTGGCTTTAAAAAATCTTAATTCTAAGCCATTTTTACAAAACAATTCGATTAATTACTCATTTGTCCAAAAATCGCTCTCATCAAAGATTTTCCCAAAAAATGTTTCACGTGAAACTATTTTTTATTAATTAACGACAAATCTTTTAAAGTCAATGTTTTCTTATTTATTAATTGAATCAACTCGGCAATTCTATCTAAATCATCTTTACTATAATAGTCAATATAAATTCTACCCTTGTTATCATTCCCGATTGCAGATACTTTTGTTGCAAATGTTCTTTGCATTTCTTCAATCATACCTCTAAGTTCAAGGCTTTGTTCTGCTTTTGGTCTTTCTTTAACCGGATTCAATAAGTTTTTAACAAGTTTTTCCATTTCGCGCACAGACAATTTCTTTGCAACAGCCGCCTGCGCAACTTTTGTTTGTTCAATTGGAGAACTTAACGCAACTAGACATCTTGCATGTCCAGCCGAAAGTTTATTTTTTTCGATCAACTCGATAACATCCATTGGAAGATTAAGCAATCTAAGTGTGTTTGCAATTGCAGGACGGCTTTTACCAATTCTATCGGCAACCGCCTCTTGTGTTAAATCGTACTCATCCATAAGTTGTTTAATTGCACGAGCAGCCTCAATTGGATTTAAATCTTCTCTTTGAAGGTTTTCAATAATTGAAATTTCTTTAATTTGCTTTGGCGTATAATTTCTTACAAATGCTGGAACTTGTTCTAATCCCGCCATTTTAGCCGCGCGCCATCTTCTTTCACCAGCAATAATCATATATTTACCGTCTTCCGCACGGTTTAAAACAATTGGCTGAATAATACCATGAGTTTTAATTGATGTCGCAAGTTCTTTTAAAGCAGTTTCATCAAATGTCTTTCTTGGTTGATTTGGATTCGCATAAATAAGCGAAATATCAATCCCTTCAATTCCATTTGAAGCCGGTTTTGTTTCACGTGAAACATTTCCATCTTGCTCTTCTTCCTCGTCATAGATTGAGAGAAGAGCATTAAGTCCTTTTCCTAATCCTTTTTTAATCATTCGTTTTCTCCTTCTTCAACTTTAATTTTTGTTGATATTTTTTCGTATTTATCGTTGTTTCGTTGCAAAATTTCCTCTGCAAGGGCTAAATATGCCTTTGCACCTTTGGAAGACGAGTCGTAAACACCAATTGGAGTTCCGTGACTTGGAGCTTCAGCAAGGCGAATGTTTCTTGGGATTGCCGTTTCAAAAACTTTCTTCCCAAAGAATGTTTTAATTTCGTTTCCAACTTGAGTTATAAGATTGCTTCTTGAATCTTTCATTGTTAAAACAACACCTTCAATATCTAAAGCAGGATTTAAGTGTTTTTTAACAAGTTTGATTGTGTTCATAAGTTGTGTTAACCCTTCAAGAGCATAGAATTCACATTGGATTGGAATTACAATTGAATCGCAGCATGTTAAGGCATTAACGGTTAAAAGCCCAAGCGAAGGAGGGCAGTCGATAAATATGTAGTCGTATTTATTTCTAACCCTTGCAAGTCTATTTTTAATTATATTTTCGCGATTTGGTAATTGAACAAGGTCAATTTCAGCTCCTGCAAGGTCCACAGTTGCTGGAATAAAGTCCAAATTTGGAATATCTGTTGATAAAATAACTTCATCAACAATCGCATCTCCGTCAATAACATTGTAAATCGTTTTAGTTGAACTTGTTTTCTCAATTCCAACGCCACTTGTTGCGTTTCCTTGAGGATCCATGTCAATTAACAAAACTTTCTTTCCCATCGCCGCCATATATGAAGCAACATTAACACAAGTTGTCGTTTTTCCAACGCCGCCTTTTTGATTGGCAAAAGCAATGATTTTTCCCATATATACCTCCTTATTTTATAAGTATATATATAATACATTAATAATAAAAAAAACGCAATAATTAAATTACATTTTTTCTTTATAATGGTTGTTTTCGAGGTAAATTACTGCGCCTTGGAAATTGATTTGGCGTGCGCCCCTCTTTTCTAAAAATTAACAAATAGTTTTTAACATCGGGAACAACTGAATATTCAACAGTTTGCTCAAGAGTCCCACCAAGTTTGGTTAAGGCGTTTTTTGCCTGGGCAAGTTCTTCCAAAGCATTGCTGCCTTTATAAGCAATAAAAAGCCCATTAGGTTTAACAAGAGGAAGACAATATTCCAAAAGAGTGTTTAACGAAGCAACAGCGCGCGAAACGCAAACATCAAAATTTTCGCGATAGTCTTTTTCTCTTGCAAAATCTTCAACTCTTGCATGAATTGCGCGACAATTTTCAAGAGCAAGAAGGTTAACACATTCATTTAAAAAATCAACTTTTTTCCCAACGCTATCGAGCATAGTAATATCAAGGTCGGGACGATATATTTTTAAAGGAATTGAAGGGAACCCTCCGCCAGCCCCAACGTCAACTATTTTAGAATTTTGCGGAATGTAATTTGACGCATAAACCGAATCGAGAAAATGTTTTTTTGCGGCATCTTCTGGCGAAATAATTCGTGTTAAATTTATTTTTTCATTAATTTTTATTAAATAATTAAAAAAATCATTAAATTTATTAATTTTTTCATCATTTATTTCAAAATTGTTTTCTTTAAAAGTTTTTTCTAATATTTTTTTCATCTTTTTTTCGCCTTTAAATAAATTGATAAAACAGTTAAATCGGCAGGTGAAACACCAGAAATTCTTGAAGCCTGGCCAAGAGTTTGAGGCTGAATTTTATTAAGTTTTTGAATTGCCTCAATTCGAAGCCCTTTAATTGCAGAGTAGTCGAAGTTTACTGGCAAAGCAGTTTTTTCTTGTTGCTTTAATTTTTCAATTTCGTCATTTTGTTGTTTAATGTATCCTTCGTATTTAATTTCAACATTTAAGGTTTCAAGAAGAGAATTTTCGCTTTCGTCAAACAAATTAAATTCATTATTTAATTTGTAAATATCAATATTATTTCTTTTTAAAATTTCAACAGCTTTAAGAGAATTTACAGGAACGCTTTCATTATTATTTTTTAAAAAATTAATTAATTTTTCGTCTAATTTAATTAATTTATTTAATTTTTTGCGCATTTTTTGCAATTTTTCTTGTTTTTCTTGATATTTTTTCCATCTTTCATCTGAAACAAGTCCAATTTCGCGTCCGATTTGTGTTAATCTTTGGTCGGCATTATCCTGTCTTAAAACAAGGCGGAATTCCGCGCGACTTGTCATCATTCTGTATGGTTCGTTTGTTCCTTTTGTTACAAGGTCGTCAATTAAAACGCCAATATATGCCTCATTCCTTTTTAAAATTAAAGGTTCTTTTAAGTCAATTTTTCTTGCGGCGTTAATTCCAGCAATAAGCCCTTGGGCTGCCGCTTCCTCATAACCGCTTGTTCCGTTAACTTGACCAGCAAAGAAAAGACTATCAATTTTTTTGCTTTCCAAAGAAGGTTTAAGTTCCAGACTGTCGATGCAATCATATTCAATTGCATAGGCATTTCTCATAATTTCTGCGTTTTCAAGCCCTTTAATGCTTGCATAAAGTTCGTTTTGGACATCGGCAGGAAGAGATGTACTTACCCCTTGAATATAGATTTCATTTGTTGAGAGTGCTTCTGGTTCTAGGAAAATTTGATGACGCTCGCGATTTGGGAAACGCACGATTTTATCTTCAATTGAAGGACAATATCTTGGCCCAACTCCAACGATTGTTCCGCTAAACATTGGCGCACGGCTCAAATTATTTCGAATTATCTCGTGAGTTTTTTCGTTTGTGAAAGTTTCATAACAAAATGCAACGTTTTTTGTTTTATTTTTTGAGAGAGGGGAGAACCCAATATTATCTTCGCCCGCTTGTTTTTCAAGGCTTAAAAAATCAATTGTTCTTCCGTTAATTCTTGCCGGAGTTCCAGTTTTAAAACGACGAATTGTTATTCCCATATTCATTAAACTTTGGGTTAAGTGGTTTGCGCTCGCAAATCCGTTTGGTCCAACGTTTTGAGTAAATTCTCCAATAATAATTCGGCTTTTAAGATAAACACCTGTTGAAACAACAACAACTTTGCATGAAAAAATTTCGCCCAAAGCGGTTTTAACAGCGCAAATTTTGCCGTTTTTTTCAATAATTTCAACAATTTCGGCCTGTTTTAGATAAATATTTGGATTTTCTTCCAAAACTTTTTTCATTCTTATGTGGTAGTTAATTTTATCAACTTGAGCGCGAAGACTATGAACAGCAGGGCCTTTCCCTTCGTTTAACATACGAATTTGAATTGCAGTTTCGTCGGCATTAATTCCCATTTCCCCGCCAAGCGCATCAATTTCGCAAACAAGGTGGCCTTTTGCTGTTCCTCCAATTGATGGATTGCAAGCAAGGAAGGCAACAGAATCCAAATTTAAGCAAGTTAAAAGAACTTTTTTTCCAAGGCGCGCAAGAGCAAGGGCCGCTTCGCAACCTGCGTGACCCGCTCCAACAACAACTGCGTCAAATTCATTTCTCATAAGTTATTCCTTTTGCAAGTTTTTTTCTTGCCTTAATTTATTATTTTCCTAAACAGAATTTTGAGAAAACTTGGTCGATTATTTGTTCAGTTTCCGTTTCACCTGTGATTTTTCCAAGTTCGTTCCAAATTCTTTTAATTTCAAACGCAACAACATCAAGCGTCATTGTGCTTAAGTTTTTCAAAACTTCGGTTGAAAGTTTTTGCGCTTCTTTCAAAATGTTAATATGTCTTAAATTTGTTAAAACAATTTTCGAAAGGTCAATTTTATTTTCAACTGTTTTGTTATAAATTTTTTCTAAAAGCGCGTCAATGTTTTCCGAATTTTTTGCGCTTATATTAATTGTTTCATAGTCCGTTTTAGCGCTTGGAATTGCAATATCAATTTTGTTTCCAACAAGAATTGTTTTTTTCTTGTCAAGGCTTTCAAGCATTTGAGTTTCTTCCTGCGACATTTCTCTTGAAAGATCGCAAACAAACAAAATTAAATCCGCCTTGTCAATTTCTTGTTTTGCGCGTTCAATTCCAATTCGTTCAATCTCGTCGCCTTCGTTTCGGATTCCAGCGGTGTCGGTTAGGTTAAATTTAATTCCTTTATAAAGGATTGTTTCGCAAATTGTGTCGCGCGTGGTCCCAGCGGTTGAGCTAACAATTGCGCGGTCGTGGCCAAGAAGGGCATTAAGCAAACTCGACTTCCCAACATTTGGGCTTCCAACAATCGCAATGTTAACTCCATTTTTAAGTTTTTGTCCGCTTGCGGAATTTGAAATAAGTTCTTCAAGTTGCGAAGAAATTTGAACAAGAGTTTTGCGCGCTTCTTCGGTTGTTATAAGTTCTTCGTCGTGTTCTGGATAGTCCAAGGCGACTTCAATTTTTGCAAGGACTTCGGTTATTTGATTTTGGAAATCAACAATTTTTTTGTTGAATTTTCCCGTTGAAAGGTTATATGCGCTTGAAAGTTCGGCGTCGCTTTCGGCATTAATAACATCAATAATTCCTTCCGCTTCGTCAAGCGAAATTTTACCGTTTAAAAAGGCACGTTTTGAAAATTCTCCTGGGGAAGCCAAACTACATTTTTCGCAAAGCGCCGAAAGAATTTGTTTTGCCAAGAACTCGCCGCCATGAATTTGAAATTCAACAATGTCTTCGCCCGTGTAGGAAAAAGGTGCTTTAAAAAACACCATTAAACATTTTTCTTTGATGTTTCCATATTCAAAAGTTCCAAGATACATTTTTCTTGGTTCAATTTTTTCATAGTTTAAACTTTTGGAAACAAAAAAAGCCTTAGCAATTTCAATTGCCTTGCTTCCGCTCATTCGAATTATTGAAATTGCGCTGTTGCCAAGAGGTGTTGAAATTGCGCAAATTGTTTTTTCTTCCACTTTCTGTTTCCTTTTTCAAAAGAAAGTATATCACATTATTAAAATTTTTAACATAATTTTTTCTAAGAAACAACAACGCGAATTGTTTTGGAAATTTCTCCGTCAACAGTTTTGATTGTTAAATCGAACTCACAAGATTTTGAAACTAAAATATAAACCGAATTATAATTAACCTTGTCAAACGTTACGTCGCTTGTTGAAACCAAAATTTCAAATCTTGCGCCGCTGACCTTAATTGAATTTTCAAAAAGTTCAAAACTTAAATAAACAGCATTGTTTGTTCCAAGAGTTTTATAAATTATGCCATTCGAAAATGTGTAGGAAAACTTATCTTCAAAAGTTGTTAACTTAATTTCAAATTTTCTTTCTAGAACAAGAACTTCGTCATCTCCCTCTTCGTCCGCTGGGTCGTCACTTTTGAAATTATCATCTTTCGAATCGTCTTCGCTTGGCAAAGTTCTGTCATCATCTGACAAAGTTCTCTCGTCGTCGCTTGGCAAAGTTCTGTCATCATCTGACAAAGTTCTCTCGTCGTCGCTTGGACTGTCATCGTCTGTATTGTTGCCGTCCGAAATGTTGTCTTTATTTTCGGAATCTGGATTTTTCGAGTTTGTTTTGCCAGTTGAATTTTCGTCTTCGCAGTTTGGTTTGTTTTCATTTGAAAAATCGGGAGTTTCAAAGTTGTTTGGGACTTCCAAATTTGAATTCTTTAAAGTTTCCAAGCTTGAATTTTTGCAGCCAGATAAAAATAAAATTGCCAACAACAAAATTGACAAAGTTAAAATTATTATTAACAAAATTTTCTTTTTCTGCGTCAGCACAGCATTAGTTATAGCAAGTTTTTCGACAAATTTCAACTAATTTCGCAAAATAGTTCTTTCCGCCGCCCAAAGAGATTGTTTATGCCCCTGGCAATTTTTGGATTTCAACATCTCCGCAAAGCACATCAAAATAGGAGAAAGTTTGAATGTTTTGCTGGTTAATTGCACTAACTTTAACAGTGAAAACACTTGGATAAATATTATCAATAACAGCATTGAAATAGTCCATTTTCTTTCTTCCGCGGTTAATTGCCATTGCAATTGTTTCGCCTTTAAGTTCTCGAATTTTTTGTTTTATTTCGTCTAAACTTATCCCCGTTTTTCTCATAACAAACCTCACTTTAATGAGGATTATTCCCATCTTTAAGCAATCTTACACAATTTTGTTAAACAATAAAAAACGAGGCAATTGAAATCGCAAAAAGGTAGATTGAGAAATAGTAGTATTTTCCTTTTTCAACAACTTTAAGCATAAATTTCATCGAAACAATCCCAACAATAAATGCTGAAAGAAACGCAACAATTGTTGGAGCAATCATTCCTTCTCCGCCAAGCGCGCCAAAATCCCCTTTAATAATTTCATAAAGCATTGAGCCAAGAATAACTGGTATGCTCATAAGGAAGGAAAATTTTGCAACGTTTTTTCTATCTTCGCCGCAAAGAAGCCCTGCGCAGATTGTTGAGCCAGAGCGTGAAATTCCAGGAAGAACTGCAAATCCTTGGGCAACACCCATAACAATTGAGGTTAGGTTGTTTCTTTTAAACCCATTTTCAATTGTGTATGGATTTTGCGCATTTTTCTTTTCTTGATTTTTGCTTATAAAATATGTTACAAGGAGCAG
>ENA-ORPK01000646-ORPK01000646.1-human-gut-metagenome-genome-assembly--contig:-NODE-646-length-31132-cov-4.805869_pt1 | contig 31132 bp, 18 predicted proteins | sample MGYA00242139_ERZ509068 | MGnify/ENA primary metagenome ERZ509068 (study PRJEB26280, sample SAMEA2338687) | human gut metagenome | biome: human gut; feature: human-associated habitat; material: faeces... | reverse complement strand
GCTCGGCGTTGTTGTAGGCATCCAGCGCAATGGCACTGCTTGCCGGCATCGTGACCTCATAGGCCGCTGTCTCGATCTCGCCGACGCTACGTTCCAGGCTTTGCCTTCGTCGTTCCTTAACGGACAGAAGACCATCAAGGAGATTACGCTGCCCGAGAACCTCAAGATCATACCAAGCTATGCATTCAACGGCTGCCAGCGTCTCGCTAAGGTGAACGCCGCCGGCGTTGAACGCATCGAAAACTACGCATTCAACAGCTGCTACAAGCTCGCCGACTTCGACATTTCGAAGGTTGCGTACATCGGATCGTATGCGTTCAATACTTGCAGCATGTTCGCACCCACCGTCCTCTCAGACGCGCTGCAGACTCTCGGTTCAAACGCCTTCGCCGGTACGGCAATAACAGAAATAGCCGTTCCGCAGACCATCACAGCTCTCGAAAACAATGTGTTCAGCAGCTGCAAGCAGCTGCAGAAAGTGACGCTCTCGCCGACGCTTCGCACCATCGGTAGCAGTACGTTCGAGAATTGTACGGCACTTAGCGAGATGGTAGTGCCCGAGGCGGTTACGTCTATCGGCAACAACGCATTCAGCGGATGTAGCGCCCTCAGCAGCATCACCATGCCCGAGACGCTTACCAAGATAGGTTCGTACGCATTCTCTGGCTGTAGCGCCCTCACCGAGCTCACCATACCGTCGAGCGTGGAAGACTTCAGCTACAGCACCCTGCAGAACTGCAGCGGCCTGCTCGCCGTGAAGTGCAAGGCCATCGTGCCTCCGCTTGCAACCGGTAGCTTCACCAGCGGCATTGACCTCAACCACTGTACGCTCTACATAGCTCCGTTCACCATCGACGCCTACCGCGACGCACAATACTGGAGCGAGTTCTACATCATGAAGCCGCTCAACGAGCCGGTGAAGAACATCTACGTCAAGCGACCGATGACGTTCGACCTCCAGTCGGGAGACAACGCCGTGCTGCAGGACAACCCGAACATGACGCTCGACTACAACATCGACAACGACTACTGGGGGAGCTCTTCTCGCAACAGCGTCGGACAGCTCACCGCTTCGGGCGACGGCACACTCTCGGCAGGCGTATTCACCATCAACAACTACTTCTACAACCGCAACAACAATAACATCAACGAGAACAACGGCATATACTACTGCAACGACCGCCGACCGACACTTCTCAACAACGCAGAGGATATGCGCGCCGACAGCGTGCTCTGCACCGTGAAGCTCGCGCAAAACGAATGGCACTTCATCTCGTTCCAGTACGACGTGCAGATGAGCGACGTATATGCACTCAACAACACCGACTACGTCATCCGCCAGTACAACAGCGCCAAGCGTGCGGCTGCAACCGGCGACCAGACCGAGCAGACAGGCGCCTCAAGCAATTGGGAGGATGTGCCGGCAGACGGCGTGCTGCAGGCAGGCAAGGGCTACATCATTCAGGCTGCCAACAATACCACCAACGAGAACGGAAACAACAACAACGCAGTGGTGGTGTTCCCGTCGCGCAACACCGTGACGAAGAACCGTCTCTTCACCTCGAACGACATCATTGTGCCGCTTGAGGAGCATGCTTCAGAGTTCGCTCACAACCGCTCGTGGAACCTCGTGGGCAACCCATACCCGTGCTACTTCGACATGAACCAGCTGAAGGACGAGTTCTACTCGCCAATCGTGCTCTGGAATGGCTATAACTATCAGGCTTACTCGCCTATTGACGACGACATCATCCTGCGTCCTTACGAGTCGTTCTTCGTGCAGCGACCGATAGACGTAGAGCAGATGGTGTTCGGCGCCGAGGGACGTATGCACTACAACGACGCGCTCAAGGCTACCAAGGCCGACTCTCAGAAGCCTGGCGTCAACAATGCTCCGGCACGCAGCATCGACGGCGCACAGCGCAACGTCTTCAACTTCACCATCGAGGGCTGCGGCAGCGACAACCGCACACGCATCGTGCTGAACGAGAAGGCATCGATGGGCTACGACTGCTCGCGCGACGCAGCCAAGTTCTTCGCCTCTAAGCCGTCGGGCGCCGAGATATACGTAGACGCCGACGTGAAGTACGACATCTGCGAACGTCCGTTCGCAGACGGCACGGCACAGCTCGCCATCCGCACAGCCAAGGCAGGTCAGTACACCATTACGCTCTCTGGCCGCTACACAGCCGACTGGACCGTGATGCTCACCGACCGTGAGACTGGCACAACCGTGAACCTCTGCGAGGGCGCTTACAGCTTCGAGGCAGCAGCCGGAACTACGGCAGGTCGCTTCCTGATAAGCTTCAAGTCGCCTCTGACTGCTATCGACGCAATCGCAGCCGAGATAGGTGCCGACGCCGAAGTGAAAGTAGTGAACGCAGCCGGCATGATCGTCTTCAGCGGCAGCTACGCCGAGTTCAAGACAAAGGCACAGGCAGGCATCTACGTCGTAGTATGCGGCGAGAAGACATATAAGACAGTGATAAAGTAAAAACCTTGTTCTTATGAAACACCTATTTATTAACATACAACGAACGGCCATGCTGCTCGCCCTGCTCATAGTAGGGTGGGCAGCGGGCTGCCCGCTGTCGGCACAAACCGTCGTCGAGCTGGTACCTGACCAGACTCTCGGCAACGGCACCGACGTAGCGAGCCTGGACGACGAGGCCACAGGCATCTCGTTCGTGTTCGACAAGAATACCAACTCGATACCTCCGAGGTATTACAATGGTGCAGTCAGAGTGTACACCGGCAACACCGTCACTATGTACGCTCCGGAAGAGTGCAACGTGTCGAAGGTGGAGTTTCTGACCGAGACATACAAGAACGACGCCACCACGCTCTCTGCCAACGTAGGCAGCGTGAGCTATGACGCCACAGCCAAGCTGTACACATGGGAGAGCAGCACGGCTGCAACCGAGGTGCTGTTCAACATCAACAAAGGACAGTTCCGCGTGAAGAACATCAAGGTGTATCTCAACTCGACGGGCGAGGTGAAGCCCAAGCCGAAGGCGCCGGTCATCTCGCACGAAAGCGGCGAGTTCTACCGCACGTTCCAGGCGGTTATCACCGACCTCAACGATCCTGCAACAACCATACGCTACACGCTCGACGGCACCAATCCGACGGCAGACAACGGCATGGTCTATACCGCTCCGGTGGAGATTCAGGCAGGTGCAGACGCAACGCTAAAGGCGGTGTGCGTCAATGCGAACGGCGTGAGCCTCGTCGCATCCGCCACATACACCTACAAGGCAAAGAGCAAGCTCTCGTTCAGAACCAACAACAAGAGCGGTCTTAGTGCCCTCGACTATAACACATACAGCGCAGAATACGGCTCGTTCAGAGGCGATGGTGAAGCATACATCACCGACGGCTCGAGCGTGTATCTGACAGTACATCTGAACAGCGGCTACCGACTCCGCAGCTTTACGCTTGACGGCAAACAGATTGAACAGCAGTACGGCGAATACCATTTCACCATGCCTTCAGCCACCGATGTCACCTTAGTGGCAGACATCGTGTACGACCCCGAATCGCCTTCCGATCCGCAGCCGCCAACGCCTCCCGTGAAGACATATAAGCTCACTGTGGTATGCAACCCTATCGGTGCTGCTTCGCTTTCGGGCGCAGGCACCTACAAGGAGGGCGATTGGGTAAACCTCTCTGCAAATAGCTACTCGGGCTACGTGTTCAGAAGCTGGACACGCGACGGCGAGACCGTCAGCACCAACCGCTACTACAACTTCGAGATGCCGGCTTCGGACATGGTGCTTACTGCCAACTATGTCTATAACCCTACCAACCCCAAAGACCCTGAGCAGCCTAAGCTGAAACGCCCGCTTACGGCGATTGCGTCGCCGGCAGGAGCTGCAAGATTCTCGCTCTCGGCTTCTGAGGTGGTGTCAGGAGAGACGTATACTGTCAGGGCTTATCCCGCAACAGGCTACCGCTTCAAGGGATGGATGTTGAACGGTGTGGCGCAGGAGGAAAAGTCTACTTACTTCAGTGCTACTATGACTGACGCCGGTGCGCAGGTCGTGGCGATACTCGTCTACGACCCCGAGTCGCCAGGCAATCCGGGCGCCAACTATTACAACGCCGCTACCGGACTCGCCATCATCGACGACTTCGTACCAGGCGACCTCTATAGTGCGCTCAGCGCCACTGTGGGCAGCGACAACTATCAGAACGTGAATCGACTGATTGTGAAGGGACGCATGGCGGACGACGACTACTACTGTTTGAATAGCCTCAAGAATGCTTCGGCTGTCGACCTCTCGCGCACGGGTGGCGCTACGGAAGTGCCCGATCAGGCTTTCTATAATATGTCGGTTGCGTCGGTTGCGCTTCCGGCTACTATTTCAGAATTGGGCTACGATGTGTTCGGCAACTGCCAGAACCTCATCGCGCTCACCGTCTACGCAATGGAGCCGCCGAGTTGCTATAACGAGACGTTCGTAAACTTTACGAACAAAGCCAACTGCATTGTCTATGTGCCGGAAGAGGCGGTAGAGCTGTATGCTGCCGCCGAAGGCTGGAAGGACTTCACCATTCAGCCTATCACCAACGACGCACACATGCTGCAGGTGAACCTGCCGGCTGAAGGCAAGGACGGACGCTACAAGAACAACACCATCGAACTGGTGAACATCAACTCGGGCGTGCGACAGAAGTATGTCATCACCGACCGACAGATATACACGTTCAGCGGACTGCGCAAGGACGAGCAGTATAATGTATATATGTACTCGCGTGCAGGACTTGAGATAGGACGCATCGAAAACGTAACCATACCGGATGACGACATGGAGGTGGCGTTCGGCACATTGAAACCTCTGCACACCGTTGCGGCAAAGGTGGTTTCGCCCGAAGGCGAGAACCTTACGTCGATGGCTACCGTAGAATGGCTCAAGCCGCTCGAAGACGGCACGACGGTATATCTGCGCAAGGCTGTATCGTTGGGCGAGATACCTGAAGGACAGCAGCTCGTATGCCGCGTTACGCTCAGCGACAAGCTCGGCACAGCGTACAAGGCTCCTGCCGACACCGCAATCAGCGTGAGCGGTGCCAACAACATCTGCGTTGTAAAACTGCAGCCGCTGCGCACCATCACCCTGACCGGTATCGTTGTTGACGACGACGACATATATATTGCAGACGCTTCGGTGTCGGCAACGCAGACGCTCAACGGCAAGTTCCAAAAGACGTTCACCACAAAGACCGACCGTCGCGGACAATGGACCTTGTCTGTTCTGGCTGCGCCCGAGACACACCTCGTCGTAGCAGCTACGGAGTGCGTGAACAAGCTCGACACGCTCGGCGCATTTGCCGACGACGAGACACAGCGCGAAATGGGCAAGGCGGTGATGAAGTCGATGGTAGGCGCACGCATCGCTTACGGATTCACGTATAAGGCAGCCGGATCGGAAGAAACGCAGAACTTCTACGCCGACCATCGCAACGTGACTGTCAGCGTGTTCAACGTGACACAGAACCGCGAGCAGAAAGACCTCTCGGTGCAGTATCCTACGCTCACCGTGCTCGACGAAACCATGAACATCGGCGACCAACTGCGTCTTACCGTAGTGTCTAAGACCGGCGCATTCAGTCCGATAGAACGTATGGTGACGGTGGACGATAACCGCCACGCGCAGGCTACGTTCGACATCGTAGGCAAGGGCTGCATAGAAGCATCGTTCGAGATGACCGACAACCGCGCCGTGACAGCAATGCTCTATACTGACAATGGCGAATTGCTGAAGAAGACCGCATACGCTGAGGCTAAGGCTTCGTTCGCTGATGTGGACGACGGCGAGTACACACTCGTCACGATGGGTCAGTCGGAACTGATGAACTCAATCCTTCGTCTGTCTGCCTTCGATGAGATAGGACTCAGCGAAGGCAAGGACTACGTGAAGAACGCGGTAAAGGTGGAGACAGGAAAGATTGCGACCGTGCACAACGCTACCGTTCCGGCATTCGACGAGAGTCTGTTCAGCTACACAACGGCTTCAACCTCGTTCTCTTCAAACAAGAGTAGCATCACCAACGGCAAGTATCTCACGCTAAGTTCGGTTGTCGACTTCAAGGGCGTATACAAGAGCGACATAAGCAATGTGAAGCTCGTTGTAGACCTTCCTGACGCATGCGACTTCGTGGAGAAGTCGGTCATTCAGGGTCCGAAGCTCATGCCGTACACACTCAGCGGCAAGCGACTCACCGTACAGCTCGGCGACAACTATCAGGCACAGACGCGCTTCTGCGTGATACCAACCGCCAGCAGCACGTTCAACGCCACCGCATCGGTAGTGTTCGACTACAAGGGCGCCACGCTCACGCAGCCCATCGGCTCTGCAACCGTGGAGGTGAAGACGCTCGACATCATTGTGCCCGAGATAATAACATCGGCTACAATCAATGTGGCTGGTTCGGCACCAGCACGTTCTAAGGTAGACGTATACTCGGACAACGAACTCGTAGGTCACACCACGGCAAAGGCGAACGGCAGTTGGAGTGCAGAGTGTACGTTGCTCAATGTGTTTAATCTGAACGAGTATCCAATTTCGGCGAAGATTACGACCGAGTCGGGCAGTATGCTTCTCACCGAGACCAAGAACGTGACATACATCAGCAACTATCCGAAGATAAAGACGGTGACCATGAATACGAACCCGACAATCGTGTTCGACTTCGAGAAGGGCACCACCTCACACTCGTGGTACTACACGCCCGACAACGTGCTGTTCACGCTCGACTTCACCGACAACAGCGCCGATGTGCTGCAGGAGGTGTATCTGAACATCTTCGGCGAGGACGGTTCGGTGCGCACTATCGACTGCAGTTACGACATCCGCAAGTCGATATGGTTTGCCAACGTGAAGTTCGATACCTACAACGGCATCGTTAACCTCAGCGTCAACTACATTGCGAAGGGCGACTACAGCTACGACTCGGCTCAGGCTAAGCTCATCGCAAAGAAGTTTGAGGACCAGATGGCGAACGAGAAGGACAAGGCAGACGAGTTCAAGCAACTCGTTGACGACGCCTTCGTATATATCAAGCGCGACGACGTGACACGTGAGGAGAAGATTGCTTACGTCAATCGTATCAAGAAACGTGTATACAAATACTACACCGGCAACGACGACGTTCCTGCCTACGGAAGTAGCGGAAACGTGAACCTCGGCATACTTGAAGACGCCGACTATAACGGAGGTAGTGCGATACTGTTCGGCGAACGCGAGGAGGACAAGAATCCGGATGCAGACCGATACATGCAGGATGCGCCGAATCCTTATGATACGAACGTGTCTTTGCCTGGAACCGACATCTCGGCTTCCGTCTCTTCTGACAAGGGATCGGCAGAATATGTATCGCCTGGCGATTACAACTTCGAGTCGATAGCCGAAGGCTTCAACGGCAACACCGACTTCACCGTCCGCAACTCTAACGGCGATGTGTGGAGCAGCCGAAACAACGACATTCCTGCCAGCTTCGACGCTGACTCGGATGAGGCTGTTGCTGCCTTCTACAATGCTGTTGCCAAAGAGCAAAGAGAACTCTATGCAGAGTGGGCAGGCAAGGTTGGAGATATCCTAAGCGCAGCCGATTTGTCTATAGCACTGGGCGAGTCGATGCAGACAAGATATTTCAGCGACAATTTCGACCAGCTCGTAGCTCTTGCAGGCAATAAGAATCCGAATGTAAAGGCTGAGAAAGAAAGCCTGGAAGCAAGTGTCGGCAAGAATCTTAAGAATCTCAAGAACCTTAAGATTGCTGGCAACGCATTAAGTGGAGTAGGCGCTTTTGTCGGCGGCTGGACTGTCGGAACTGATATCCTTGTCGGCTACGACCGTATGAAGGAATGGACCCGCATCATCGAGTCGGTAAAGGAGTCTTGTGCTGGCAATGATGTCGAGTCGATCATAGCATTGGCTAAAAAGTACAGAACATGGATTGTCGTAAGAGATGCTTCGAAGGGCGTTGGCGACTTGGGTAATACGGCTCTTGGCATTGCCGGAGTGGCATCCGCTCCTGAGACATTAGGCGCTTCGCTCGTCCTTAATCTTGTTTCGTACGGCATCGACAAGGGCTTGAGTCATTGGGAGAGCTGCTATGCTCGAACCAACATTGAGCACCTCACCGAGGTGAAAAGTCTTATAAGGCGCACATCCGACTGTCCTGACGACATGTTCAACGACGAGTATACTCCCAACCGTCCGCCGTTCGACCCGCTCACCATCAATCACGATCCTGCAGGCTACGTCTACGAGGCTGTGCCTGAGAATCGTGTGGAGGGCGTGCAAGCCACTATCTATTATAAGGAAGAGGTGGAGGACCTTTGGGGCGACAAGCACGAGGAAATCGTGATGTGGAACGCAGAGGAATATGCTCAGAAGAACCCGCTCTTCACCGACGAGGACGGTATGTATCGTTGGGATGTACCGCAGGGACTCTGGCAGGTGAAGTTCGAGAAGGACGGATACCTCACCGCATACAGCGAGTGGCTGCCTGTGCCGCCGCCGCAGTTGGAGGTGAACGTCGGAATCACTCAGAACAAGCAGCCTGAGGTCGTAGAGGCTCGTGCATACGAAGAGGGTGTAGAGGTGCAGTTCGACAAGTACATGGACCCGACAACCCTTACTGATGCCAATATCAGCGTGACGGCTGGCGGAAAGAAGCTCGCTGGCGAGATACAACTCGTAGACGCGGCGCTTGCCGACGAATACGCTTCGCCCGACGATGCTGAGGCTGTGCGCTACGCTTCGCGCGTCAGATTCGTGCCCGAGCAGGCTCTCGCCACCACAACCGGCGAGATTCGCCTCATGGTAAGCCGCAATGTTATGTCGTATGCCGGCATACCGATGACCGAGACCTACAGTCAGACGCTCGACGTAGAGAAGGAGGTGCAGCAGATCACTGCCGAGAACACCAAGGTGCTCTACGGAGCTGAGAAGGAACTCACCGTCTACGCTCTGCCGAGTGAGGCTGCTGCCGGACGCGCCGTTCACATCGCCAACTCGTCGGATATGGTTGCGTCGCTCGACGCCACCGACCTCACTCTCGACGCTGAGGGCAAGGCGGTAGTGAAGATAAAGGGCGACCTCCCGGGACGCACCCAACTCTCGTTCTCTATCGATGACGTTACGGCGAAGGGACAGTGTACTGTCGACGTGATGACCGAGATTGTCACCGCCGAGGCTCCTACCGCTTCGCGCGCCAGCGGCACTGCCGTATATCGCGGCACGAAGCTCGAACTGGCTACCGACTCGAAGGATGCTACCATCTACTTCACGACGGACGGCACATGTCCGTGCGACGAGAACGGCACCCGACGCAAGTACAGCGTGCCTATCGTCATCAATGACGACACCCACATCAAGGCAATGACAATGGTGGGCAGCGACGAGGTGTCGGAGGTGAAGGAGTTCAGCTACACGCTGAAGAAGTCGGATATGGACATCGCCATGGCTGAGGGCTGGACGTGGATGTCGCACAGCTTCGCCGACGGCATCACTGCCGCGCAGCTGGCTGACGACGCTGCCGTACAGCGTGTGCAGAGTCAGACGCAGGAGCTTGTACGCGACCCGCAGCTCGGACTCATCGGTACGCTCTCCGCTCTTGCTGCGTCTGAGAGTTACAAGGTGGAGACATCGGCTGCCGTTGCTTTGCCACGCATCAGTGGCGTGGCATGGAACCCAGCTACGCCTATCGCTCTGAGCGACGGTTGGAACTGGCTTGGCTATCCTGCCGAGCAGACCATGACGCTCGATGAGGCTTTCGCTACTACTACGGTGGAGAAGCTCGACGCTATCGTCGGTCAGGACGGCTTCGCACAGTACGACGGCGAACGCTGGGTGGGCACGCTCACCACGCTCGTGCCGGGCAAGGGCTATATGTACCAGAGCCAGACCGAGAAGCAGGTGGCTTACAATACCACCATCGTCTCGAAGGCTCACGCACAGCACACGCAGGGCATCGCCGACCGTCTGCCGCTTGCTTTCGACAAGCATAAGTATCCGTCTGTGATGGCTGTTGTGGCTGCCGTCTGCGACGCTGACGGCGTGGCTGCCGACAACGCCGACTATCAGTTGGCTGCGTTCTGTGGCAGCGAGTGTCGCGGTGTCGGTCAGATAGCTGGCGGACTGCTGATGATGAACGTCTACGGCAACGTTGGCAACCGCATCACTCTCCATGTCACCGACTGCGACGGCGCTGATGTGCTTGCTACCGCGACGCTCGACTTCTCTGAGAGTCTCGTGGGCAGCATCGACGCTCCGTATGCTATCAACGTGGGCAAGACGACTACTGTCGGTGCTACGGCATACGACGGCAACGTGCGTCTCAGCGTGGTTGGCAAGCGTCTTGTTATCGGCGGCGTGGCTGCCGACGATGTTAGCAGTGTCGAACTCTTCGACATCAACGGTCAGAAGGTGATGCACGAGACACATATCAGCGAAAGTGGCATCGACATTTCTTCTCTGTCGGGTGGCGTCTACGTTGCTGTTGTATGCAGCGACGCACACTACACCTATCATAAGATTGCCGTACGCTAAACCATAAAAACGATACACAATGAAAAGTTCGATTATCAGACATACAATGGCGATAGTCGCGCTCCTCATGGCGCTCTTCCATAGTGTCGCGGCTTCTGCCGCCGACACATGGAGCGTCAATCCGAGCGCCTACCGCTACGACATGAGTCTTTATCTCGATGTGGTGTTCGGCACCGGAGAGAAGTTGGATTACACGCAGTACGACGTGGCTACGTTCGTCGGCGACGAATGCCGTGGCGTGGCTGAGGTGCTGCCTCTGCCCACCGGTGGCAACTGCCTCTATCTCCGTGCGCGCAGCAACAGCGAGCGTGGCGAGTCGATGGTGTTCCGCTATCGCAACAAGGCTACGGGCGAGGTGAAGGATGTAGAGAATGTCAGCTTTGCATTCTCGTCCAACGCGCGTCTGGGCTATCCGTCTTCGCCCTACGAGGTGAAGATCATCATCTATCACGACGTTACGCTGTCGGCTGGCGAGGGCGGAACGGTCAGCGAGTCTGGCGGACGCTTGGCTGAGGGCATCACGCTTTCTGTCACCGCTACTCCTGCCGAGGGTCATCACTTTGTGCAGTGGTCGGATGGCGTTACTGACAACCCGCGTTCTGTTGTCGTCGGCAAGGAGGATGTGACGCTTGCTGCCGAGTTCGCTCTCACGTCTTATCATCTCACCTATACTCTCGACGGCGTCAGCTTCAAGGAGTCGGACGTGCTCTACGGCACTGCTCTTGCTCCCGAGCCTAACCCCGAGAAGGAAGGCTACACGTTCTCAGGTTGGCAGGGTCTGCCCGAGACGATGCCGGCAAAGGATGTAGAGGTGACGGGTACGTTCTCAATCAACTCTTACCGCCTGACGGTATACCTTGACGGCGAACTCTACTTAGACCAGACGCTGGAGTACGGCACGCCGATAAGCGTACCAGATCCAGAGGTTGCGCCAGACAGAGAGTTCAACGGCTGGGACATTGAGATTCCGGCGACAATGCCGGCTCACGATGTTGAGGTTCACGGCACGACGACGGTAGTAAGTGGACTGGAAGCGATATTCGCCGACAGTGACATGCGCGTCACAATCTGCTCGATGAACGGTGTAGTGCTGTTCCGCAACACGACGGTGAAGGAGGCGGCGCCGAAACTGAAGCCGGGTCTGTACATCGTTAATGGTCGAAAGATGGTGGTGAAATAGGCTGCCGCTATTCGCAGACACACATAAGTCAAAAACAGAAAGGGCTGGATTCCATGCAAGGAGTCCAGCCCTTTTTGCGTTTATGTGTCGGTAGAAGCAGCCAGTTACAGCTGTCTGCCGAACATTAACAGATTGATGCCAAAGATAACGGTTGTTACCAAGGCATGGTAACATCATTACAGATACGCGGTAACGATATTTCCTGTGCGTGGTAATGATGTTACCTGTGCGTGGTAATGATGTCTTCAGTGCAATAACTTGTAGTAAGCGCTTGCGAATGTAAGCAATAAATTATATCTTTGCACATAGTAATAAGAACAACGATATGGTAAAAAGACAAAGGAAGGGATTCGTGGCGCGACTGTTGTCGCTCGTCGTGGTAGTGCTGATACTGGCTGCGGCGGCGATACTGCGCGACGGCAGGATATTAGGACACGACTTGCGAGAGGCGCATGAGGCGAAGGCGCTGAAGAACGACACGCTGGAGGTGACGCCCGACGGAGCGTTCGTGGTGAACACAAAGCCGCTGGCAAAGGACGTGCAGGGATACGGCGGACCGGTGCCGCTGAAGATACATATAAAGGACGGCAGGGTGGCGGCTGTTGAGGCTGAGCCGAACGCCGAGTCGCCCGACTTCTTCAACCGCGCGAAGGAGCTGCTCAACCACTGGCAGAACAAGTCGGTGGACGAGGCGTTGGCGGAGGATGTGGACGCCGTGTCGGGCGCTACGTTCTCGTCAAGAGCGATAATAGCTAACATGCAGCGCGGACTGGCTTATGCTAAGCAGCATGGTCAGTGGGGTGAGGATGGCTCGGTTGGTGCACTTGGGACAAGTGCACCCCCTATAGTGGGGAGTGAGGATGGCTCGGTTGGTGCACTTGGGACAAGTGCACCCCCTATAGTTGCGCTGATTGTCGTGCTGCTCGGAGCCGTCGTTCCGCTCTTCTACAACAACCGCCGACTGCATCTTGTGCAGCTTGCGGTGAACGTCGTGGTGCTCGGTCTGTGGACCGGCACGTTCGTCTCCTACACGCTCTTCCTGCGAATCTTCGCCGGCGGCGTGAGTCTTTCGGCGATTGGCGCACTTGCCGCTCCGCTGCTTATGTTGATAGTGGCGCTGATATACCCGTTGGCGGGTCGGTCGGGTCACTACTGCGCCAATATCTGTCCGTTCGGATCGGCGCAGGAACTCGCCGGAAAGCTCAGTCGACGCAAGCTGCGCATCACGCCGCGCGTACTGAAACTGCTCTCCGTGCTGCGCAATCTGCTCTGGGGCGTGCTCATGGCGCTGCTGCTCACCGGCACATGCACCGCATGGATCGACTACGAGCTGTTCACGGCGTTCCTCTATTCGTCGGCGTCGGTGTGGGTGATAGTGCTCGCGGCGCTGTTCCTCGTGCTGTCGGTGTGGGTGCCGCGCCCTTACTGCCGCTTCGTGTGCCCAACGGGAGCGCTTGTCAAGAGTGTTGAATGAGGAATTGAAGAATTATACAATTAAGAATTATGAATTTACAGAATAAGTCGATCGTTTTAAACGTAGTGCTCGCCATTGCCGTCGTGGTGCTTGGCGTACGCTTGGTGTCGGGCGCAGAAGACGCCGGCGAGTCGCAAACGCAAGAGCAGGCTGTGCTCGACAATATCGCTACGCGTACCAGCATACGCGACTACGAGGCGCGCCCCGTGGAGAAGGAGAAAGTGGAGAAGATGCTGCGTGCGGCGATGGCTGCACCTACGGCGATGAACAAGCAGCCGTGGCACTTCGTGGTTGTAGAACAGCGCAGCGTGCTCGACAGTCTGGCGGGTGCCAATCCTTATGCGAAGATGCTGCTCAAGGCTCCGCTTGCCATTGTGGTCTGCGGCGATATGGATAAGGTGATAGAAGGCGGCGGACGCGACTTCTGGATTCAGGATGCGTCGGCTGCAACAGAGAATATCTTGCTTGCGGCTCACGCTATGGGGCTCGGCGCCGTATGGACGGGCGCCTATCCTTCCGAGGAACGCAGCAAGGCGATAAGCGCAACGCTCTCGCTCCCCGACAATCTCGTTCCGCTTAACATGATCGTTATCGGCTATCCGGCGGAGCATCCGCAGCCGAAAGATAAGTTCAAGGAGGAGAACATAACTTTTAAAAGTAAAAAAGTAAAAAAGTGAAAAAGTAAAACCAAGCTACAATGAAGAAAATTCTATTCTCTCTCGGCATGTTGCTGCTCACCGTTGCAGCTTACGCCGACGGCACAATCCTGTTCAGTACGGCGAAGGGCAGCATCGACGTTCCGCCTTATCGCATACCCGGCATCACCTGCGGCCACGGCGGACGACTCGTTGCGAGTGCGGCACGCCTCGTCTGCGGCACCGACCCCGGCTTCGGACGCGTCGACTGCGTGGTGAAACTGAGCTACGACAACGGCAGAACATGGAGCGAGCATGAGATTGACGTGGCTTGTGGCGACACTTCGCTCATCAACGCCCATAAGACTCCGATGGAAGCAGCCTACGGCGACCCGGCTGTCGTGATGGATCGCGAGCGCAACGAGGTGCTCATCATGGCTGTTGCGGGCTGTACGGTGTACGGCAAGCCCAGCACAAACAGACAGAACCCGAACCTCATCGCCGCAATACGTAGCACCGACGGCGGACGCACATGGCAGAAGCCGGTTGACCAGACCGAGGATATATACGGCTTGTTCGACAAGGGCAATGTCGTAGACGCCGCCTTCGTCGGCAGTGGCAAGCTGTTCCAGAGTAGAGTGGTGAAGGTAGGCGACTACTATCGCATCTATGCCGCACTCACAGCGCGCCCCAACGGCAATCGCGTGATATATTCCGACGACTTCGGACGCTCATGGCACGCTCTCGGCGGCGCTGCTGCTCTGCCCGTGCCCGGCGGCGACGAACCGAAGTGCGAGGAACTGCCCGACGGTCGTGTGATAATAACCAGCAGAGCGTCGGGATGCCGACTGCTTAACATCTACACCTACAGCAACACAAAGAGCGGCGAAGGCTGCTGGGACAAGCCCGAGAAGGCTACGATGGACGGACTCGCGCTTGCGCCGAGCACCAACCCCACAAACGGCGAGATGCTCATCGTTCCAGCCATGCGCAACAGCGACGGCAAGCCGATGTACGTAGCGCTGCAGTCGGTGCCTACGGGCACGGGTCGCAACAACGTTAGCATATTCTATAAAGAACTTGCCTCGCCCGACGACATGCGCAACGCGAAAGCCTTCGCCTCGGGCTGGGACGGATGCTATCAGGTAAGCACCACGGTGTCGATGTACAGCAGCATGGATTTGCAGGCAGACGACCGCATCGCGTTCTTCTACGAGGAGACGCTCACGAAATGGGGCACAAAGCCCAATCCCGTCAGCACAAGTTTCCCGCAAGGCGAGGGCGAGCACAACTATGACGGCTGCGAACTCGTGTACAAGTCGTTCGACCTGGAGACGATAACCGGCGGAAAGTATTGCGTAAACCGACGCATCAACCGTGGCAAATTCCTGAAAGCCTACTATGAGGGCATCGTGGACAGCTTCGTGCTGACTGCTTCGCAGAAAAGAAAGGTGAAGGATGTGATAAAACGCCTGCCTGCCGAGCCTACATCTGCTCAGATGGATGCGATATTGAAAGGCGAAGTGCGATAGAGCAAGAAGAAATGGCTCTATGCGCAGACGTAGAATGTAAAAAGTAGCGGAGGTCTCAGGCCTCCGCAGCGCCAAGTCGAATAACAATCTTTAGTGGTTTAAAGAGTTATCATCATTGCGTGCTGCGGAGGCCGGAGACCTCCGCTACGTGTTTATAGCTTCTTGAGCTATGTGTTTAAATTTATTGAGCTACGTGTTTATAGCATTTCGGGGAGTTCGAACAGGCGTGTGCCGTTGCTGCCCTTGATGAGGATGTAGCGGTCGCGGGGCTTCTCAGAAGCAATTGCTTCCTTCACCTCCGCTACGTTCTCAAACTTGCGGAACGTAGCCGGCGTCGCTGTGTGCTCAAACTCCGAGCCAACGAGCCACACCTCTTCGAGCTTCATGCAGCTGAGCTGGTCAACGATGCGCTGATGCTCGTCGTGGCTCACGCTGCCAAGCTCCTTCATGTCGCCGATGATAGCCATCTTGTGGTCGGCATTGATAGCCTCGAAGTTGTTCAGCGCCGCCGCCATGCTCGTCGGGTTGGCGTTGTAGGCGTCGACGATGAGGCGGTTGCAGGCTGTCTGCTCAAACTGTGAGCGGTTGTTGCTCGGCGCATAGCCGGTCAGCGCGGCGTCAATCTTGTCTGCCTCCACACCGAAGTAGGTGCCGACGGCGATGGCTGCAAGCATGTTCGTGATGTTGTACGCACCGATAAGGTGGCTGTCAACATGGTGCTGCGCTTTGCCCTCAGCCGCCCACGAGAAGCTGAGCATCGGCTCGCTCTTTACGTCGCTTGCCGCAACATAAAGTTCTTTATCAGCGGCGTTTAAGCCGTAGCTCACGAGGTTCAGTCCGTCGGCGATGCCGTTGAGATACTGGTTGTCGTTGTCGATGAACACGCAGCGCGGGCGCTTCACCTCGCGTATGGCGTAAGCATCATTCTCGCCGTTGGCAGCCGCACGCACAAAGTCGTACAGTTCGCCCTTGGTCTTTATCACGCCTTCGAACGAACCGAAGCCTTGCAGATGCGCACGACCCACGTTTGTGATGAGCGCATAGTCGGGCTCAACTATCTCCACCAGCGTCTTGATATCGCCAGGGTGCGACGCGCCCATCTCCACGACCGCGATGTCGTGTGTGGAGGTCAGGCGCAGCAATGTCTTAGGCACGCCGATGTCGTTGTTGAAGTTGCCCTCGGTGTAGAGCACGTTGTATTTCTGCAGCAACACCGCAGCCGTGAGTTCCTTTGTGGTAGTCTTGCCGTTGGTTCCGGTGATGCCGATGATAGGCGTGCCGAGTGCACGGCGGTGATAGCGTGCGAGCTGTTGCAGAGTGTGCAGACAGTTGTCGACGAGAATGAAGCGAGCGTCGCCCTCAACGACGTACTCCGCTTCATCGACAACAGCATAAGCGCAGCCCTTCTCAAGCGCAGCCGCAGCAAACTTGTTGCCGTTGAACGAAGCGCCTTTCAAGGCGAAGAACAACGAACCGACGGGGCAGTCGCGACTGTCGGTTGTAACAACGGGGTGTTGCTTAAAGATTTCGTAAAGTTCGGATATTTCCATTTTGCTTTTATTTTTGTCGGCAAGCGTGCTTGGCGCAGCCGTATCTTTCCTCAGAGTCTGTTTCTCTTTCCTCGAAGGTTTACTTCTACTTCCTCAGAGTTTACTTCTCTTGTTTCAGAGTTTTACTTCTCTTTCTCCAGTTCGTAGAGCTTCACCCAGTCGATCTCCATCTCGACGGGCAGCTGTTTGGGGTCTGCCTTGCCCACCCACGAGCCTTCAATCTGCATGTCGATGAGCAGATAGAACGGGGCGCCGAACGGATACTGTCCCTTGTCCTTGTGCTCCTCAATGCGCGGATAGGAGAACGACGGTTGTCCGTTGACCGAGAACACTATTGAATCGGGCAGAATCTCCACGCCGTAAGTGTTGAAGGCGTTGCGGTCGATGGGGTAGGTGCCGCCGTGCGGCGGGTTCTGGTCCTGCTTCAGAGTGTGCGTGTATGTGGTGTGGACGGTCTGGTATGCTATGTTGTCGTGGTTGAGGTGTTCCATGATGTCGATCTCGCCGCCGCGCGGCCATTTCACCTCATAGTCGGGCTTCATCCATATAGCCGGCCACACGCCCTGCGCGCAGTCGAAGCGTGCGCGCACCTCCACCTTGCCGTATCTCACGGCGTGCTTGCGCTTTGTGTAGAGTCCGCCGGTTACGAAGCGAGCCGTGTCGGCTTCGAGGTTGGTGTTGAGAGCGCCGCGCAGAACGAGTTTGCCGTCGCGCACGGCGTAGAGCGAGTCGGCGTCCGACATATATTTACGCCAGTCGGGTGCGCCGCGCTTTATCTTTGTCCATGAGCGGTTGTCGAAAGTGGTGCCGTTGAAGTCGTCCTGCCATACGAGGCGGTACTTGTGGGGCGAGGATGCGAGAGCCGTTGCGCAGAAGAGCAGAGCAGCGAGAGTTGTCTTGAGCTTCATGTCTTGATGGGTTTTTATGTTGCAAAAGTATGCAAATAATCTGTGTGCGCAAAGAGAATGTCTGTATAAATCGTTGCGCGTGTGCGAAATAATCGGTTTTGGGCGTGCGCAGAGCACAACTTTTTGAGTTAAATATTTGGCAGTTCGGATATTTATTGCGTAATTTGTGGTCGGTTATTAACTAATTATCAAGAGAATATGCAATACACAATAAACGTGCGAGGCCGACTTCTCGACCTCTCACAGCCCATGGTGATGGGCATACTGAACGCAACGCCCGACTCGTTCTACAGCGGATCGCGCAAGCAGACCGAGGCTGAGATAGCCGACCGCGCCAACCAGATAATCGCCGAGGGCGGACGCATCATCGACGTGGGCGCTTTCTCCACACGCCCCGGCGCCAACGAGGTGAGCCTTGAGGAAGAAACCGAGCGTCTGAAGCGCGCCCTTGAGATAGTGCGCCGCGAGCAGCCCGACGCCATCGTGTCGGTAGACACCTACCGCCCGCTTGTGGCGCGCAGATGTGTGGAGGAGTTCGGCGCCGACATAATCAACGACGTGTCGGAAGGCGGCATAACGGGCATCGTAGGCAAGGAGATACACGAGGAAGGCGACATGTTCGAGACCGTGGCGCAGCTCAGTGTGCCTTACATACTGATGTCGGTGCAGCCGACGCTGGCGGAGATGATGCAGAACTTTGCGGCTGAGGTGCAGCGCCTGCGCGACCTCGGAGCGAAGGACATCATTCTCGACCCCGGCTACGGCTTCGGCAAGACGCTCGAGCAGAACTACGAGATAATGAGCGAGGCGGAGCGCCTGCTTGCGCTTGAGCTGCCCGTGCTTGTAGGTGTGTCGCGCAAGAGCATGATATACCGTCTCGTCGGCGGCGACCCCACGACGGCGCTCAACGGCACCACCGTGCTCCACACCGTGTCGCTGCAGAAAGGCGCCTCGATACTGCGTGTGCACGACGTGAAGGAAGCCTTTGAAACAATTCGAATTGTGCAGCAATTAGGTTAACATTCCACATTCCACATTCCACATTCAACACTCACAACATGTTCGACTTCGGAATAAAAGACATCATCGACATATTTCTTGTCGCCCTGATGCTCTACTACATCTATCGTCTGATGAAGGAGAGCCGTTCGCTCAACGTCTTCATCGGCATCATCGTGTTCGTGCTCGTGTGGCTCTTCGTGAGTCAGGTGCTCGAGATGCGCCTGCTCGGAGCCATCCTCGACAAGCTCGTGTCGGTGGGCGTCATCGGCATCATCGTGCTCTTCCAGGAAGAGATACGCCGCTTCCTCTACTCGCTCGGCGCCCACCAGCGCTTCCGCGCCTTCGCCAATCTGTTCGTAGGCGCAAGCAAGGAGAAGATAGTGGACAAGGAGACCATCATGCCCATCGTCATGGCGTGCATCGACCTCTCGCGCGGCAAGGTGGGAGCGCTCATCGTCATTGAGCGCGGCATACGCCTCGACGACATCGTCGACACCGGCGACGTGATAGACGCGCGCATCAACCAGCGACTCATAGAGAACATCTTCTTCAAGAACTCGCCGCTGCACGACGGCGCCATGATAATCGTGGGCAAGCGCATACGCGCCGCCGGCTGCATCCTGCCCGTGTCGCACAACCACGACATACCGAAGGAGCTCGGACTGCGCCACCGCGCCGCGCTCGGCATCTCGCAAGACTCCGACGCCATAGCCATCGTCGTGTCCGAAGAGACCGGCGGCATCAGCGTGGCTATCAAGGGCGCGTTCCAGTTGAGGCTCTCGGCAGAGAAACTCGAGAATATTCTCTCGAAGGAAATGAACCTTTAGGCTGAAAAAAGCCACGTTTTCTTCGAATAATCAACGCATTATTCGTAAATTTGCATTTCTTTAGGAGATGTGCATGCCGATGTCTTGCAGCACTGAAAGTGCAGGCTGAGTCATCGTGCACCGAACGCAACCCGATCGGACACCGAACGCAACCCGATTGGACACCGAACGCAATCCGATCGGACGGCGGACGCAATCGGTCGCTCTCCCTTGACTTTTATATACGAAAATGGAAAATAAAGATACAAAAAACGCCTATGTGCGCCAGGTGGCGGAGCAGAAATACGAGTACGGCTTCACTACCGACGTGCATACAGACATAATTGAGAAAGGACTCAACGAGGACATCGTGCGACTCATCTCAAGCAAGAAGGGCGAACCCGACTGGATGCTTGAGTTCCGTCTGCAGGCTTTCCGCCACTGGCAGACGATGAAGGAGCCGAAGTGGGGTCACGTGCACGTGCCCGAGATCGACTATCAGGCGATTTCGTACTACGCCGACCCGCTCGCAAAGAAGAAGAACGAGAATAAGGAGATAGACCCTGAGCTGATGAAGACATTCGACAAGCTCGGCATACCTCTCGAAGAACGACTCGCACTCAGTGGCGTGGCGGTAGACGCCATCATGGACTCCGTGAGCGTGAAGACCACCTTCTCGCAGCACCTCGCCGAGAAAGGCATCATCTTCTGCTCTATAGGCGACGCCATAAAGAACCATCCCGACCTCGTGCGCGAATACTTGGGAAGCGTGGTGCCCTACCGCGACAACTTCTTCGCAGCGCTCAACAGCGCCGTGTTCTCTGACGGCTCGTTCGTCTACATACCCAAGGGCGTGCGCTGCCCGATGGAGCTAAGCTCCTACTTCCGCATCAACGCACGCAACACCGGCCAGTTCGAGCGCACGCTCATCATTGCCGACGACGACGCATACGTGAGCTATCTCGAAGGCTGCACGGCGCCGATGCGCGACGAGAACCAGCTGCACGCAGCCATCGTGGAGATCGTCGTGAAGGACAACGCCGAAGTGAAATACTCTACCGTGCAGAACTGGTACCCGGGCGACGAGAATGGAAAGGGCGGCGTGCTCAACCTCGTGACGAAGCGAGGCGACCTGCGCGGCGTCAACTCCAAACTCTCGTGGACGCAAGTGGAGACCGGCTCTGCCATCACATGGAAGTACCCCTCGTGCGTGCTGCGCGGCGACGGCTCGCAGGCGGAGTTCTACTCCGTAGCCGTCACCAACAACTATCAGGAGGCAGACACCGGCACGAAGATGATACACATGGGCAAGAACACCAAGTCGACAATCATATCGAAAGGCATCTCAGCCGGACACAGCCAGAACTCGTATCGCGGACTGGTGCGCGCCACAAGCAACGCCGACAACGCACGCAACTACTCGTCGTGCGACTCGCTGCTGCTCGGTTCCGACTGCGGAGCGCACACCTTCCCATACATGGATATACACAACGACACGGCAGTGGTGGAGCACGAGGCTACGACGTCGAAGATTTCGGAAGACCAGCTCTTCTACTGCAACCAGCGCGGCATACCCACCGAGCAAGCCGTGGGGCTCATCGTCAACGGATACGCCAAGGACGTGCTCAACAAGCTGCCGATGGAGTTCGCCGTAGAGGCGCAGAAGCTGCTCAGCGTGTCGCTTGAGGGAACAGTGGGATAGGAGGAGTTTTGAGTTTTGAATTTTGAATTTTGAATTGTCGGCTACGCCGATGAGGAATTGTTCAATTAGGAGTTGATAACTCAATAATTCACAATTCACAATTCACAACTCAAAACTCAAAAATTCAAAATGCGCAAAGCGCACAATTCAAAATTCAAAACTCAAAATTCAAAACTTAATATATGTTCCGCAGGATAATGACCGTCACAGCGGCTCTCGCAGTCTGTGCCGCAACAGCCTTCGCAGGCGACGACGTGTCGCGCCGCTGGGCGGTGATAGCAGGCATGAACCTCTCGTGTCCGACGACGGCAAGCGTAGAGCGTTCGCCGCGCGACGCAGGCAACATCGCAACGTTCGCCTCGCCCCAATGCAACGTGCTGGTAGAATACTACCTGCCAAAGCAGCACTTCTCGCTCGTAGGCGGCTACAACGCCGAGACCGTACAATGGTTCGAAAGCAATGTGGACGCCACAATGCAGAACGTAGTGGTCGGCGCACGCTACTATCCACTGAACAAGCGCTTCGCTCTGCAGCCCTACGCCTCGCTCATGGCCAACATCAACGTAGCCGGTCGGCACGTGCGGAGCAGCATGAGCGTATGGAACGCTGGCGACAACTACGAGCGCAACATCACAATAAGCCTCCCGCGTGTGAGCGCAGCGCCGACAGTAGGAGTAGACTGCTATATATTCTCGTCGCTCGCGCTCGAGTTCCAGTACGGATTCCCCCTCGCCATCGACGGTAAGGCGCACGTGGCTACGACCTGCAACGGCAACCCCGACGTATACAGGCTGCGCTCCGACATGCACCGCCACAACATACAGATAGGTCTGAAGGCGACGTTCCCGTTCCGCTTCACATCAGCCGATGGTAACAGTCTCTTCACGCTCATCGAAATTGCACTCGGCATATACGACCCCGCCGACGAAAAGAAACAAGAAACGAAGAAGGAACGCCGCAGGATGAAGCTCGGTCGCGTGCTCGATTCGTATTAATATAAAAATTCAAAACTCGATATGTTAGAAGTAAAAAACCTCCATGCCACTATCGCTGGCAAGGAAATACTAAGAGGCATCAACCTCACTATAAACGATGGCGAGATACACGCCATCATGGGACCTAACGGTTCTGGAAAGTCTACACTCAGCGCCGTGCTCACCGGCAATCCGCTCTACGAAGTGACGGAAGGCGAGGCATGGTTCAACGGCAAGAACATCCTTGAGATGAAGCCCGAAGACCGTGCGCACGAAGGTCTGTTCCTCTCGTTCCAGTATCCGGTGGAGATACCGGGCGTGTCGATGACCAACTTCCTGAAGGCGGCTGTCAACGAGAAGCGCAAGTATCAGGGACTGCCCGAACTGAAGGTGGGCGATTTCCTCAAGCTCATGAACGAGAAGCGCAAGGTCGTGGAGCTCGACTCCAAGTTCACACGCCGTTCTGTCAACGAAGGCTTCTCGGGTGGCGAGAAGAAGCGCAACGAAATCTTCCAGATGGCAATGCTCGAACCGAAGCTCGCCATACTCGACGAGACCGACTCCGGACTCGACGTGGACGCAATGCGCATCGTAGCCGACGGCGTCAACAAGATGCACACGCCGGAGACGTCAGCCATCGTCATCACCCACTACGAGCGACTCCTCGACATGATAAAGCCCGACGTCGTACACGTGCTCTACAAGGGACGCATCGTGAAGACCGCCGGACCCGAACTCGCAAAGGAGATAGAACAGCGAGGATACGATTGGATAAAAGCTGAACTTGAAGAAGAATAAAATTCAGAACAATGACTTCAGAACAACAATACATCGACCTCTACCGCGAATGTCGCGAGCAGATCTGCGCCCACAGCGCTGACGTGCTGAACGCTGTGCGCGACGAAGCCTTCAACAGCTTCGAGCGTCTCGGCTTCCCTTCGCGAAAAGTGGAGCGATACAAATATACAACGATAGACAAGCTCTTCGAACCCAACTACGGACTGAACATCAACCGTCTTGAAGTGCCGGTAGACCCGTACAAGGCGTTCCGCTGCGACGTGCCCAACCTCAGCACATCGCTCTACTTCATCGTCAACGACCAGTTCCGTCAGTCGCTTCAGCCCAAGGAGAACCTGCCCGAAGGCATCGAGGTGGCGTCGCTTGCCGAATACGCGAAGGCTCACCCCGAGTTTGTGGCTAAGCACTACGCACGCCTGGCGAAGAGCGACGAAGACGCCGTGACAGCACTCAACACCATGCTGGCGCAGGACGGTCTGCTCGTTCACGTGAAGCGCAACGTAGTTGTCGACAAGACCGTGCAGGTCATCAACATCCTGCGCTCGGACGTGGCTATGATGGTGAACCGCCGCGTGCTCATCGTGATGGAGGAGGGCGCCAACGCAAAGTTCCTCTTCTGCGACCACGCTGCCGACGACCAGCAGTTCCTCACAACCCAGGTGATTGAGGCTTACGTCGGAGCAAACGCATCGCTCGACCTCTACTGCATGGAGGAGACTCACTACAAGAACACACGCATCTCGAACGTATACGTAGAGCAGGAGCGCGACTCGCGTTTCAACCACAACGTCATCACGCTGCACAACGGCGTGACGCGTAACCGACTCGACGTGCAGCTCAAGGGCGAGGGTGCAGAGTGCTGGTGCAACGGCTGCGTGATAGCCGACAAGACTCAGCACGTGGACAACAACACGCTGATAGATCACCAGGTGTCGCACTGCACGAGTCACGAACTCTACAAGTACGTGCTCAACGACAAGGCGACGGGAGCCTTCGCAGGCAGAGTGCTCGTGCGTCACGGCGCGCAGCATACCGTGTCGGAGGAGGTGAACCAGAACCTTTGCGCCACAAAGACAGCGCGTATGTACACACAGCCGATGCTTGAGATATACGCCGACGACGTGAAGTGCTCGCACGGATCTACTGTGGGTCAGCTCAACGATGCGGCTCTGTTCTACATGCGTCAGCGCGGCATCAGCGAGAAGGAGGCAAAGCTGCTCCTCGAGTTCGCATTCATCAACGAGGTTATCGACAAGATACAGCTCGAACCGCTGCGCGACCGCCTGCACTATCTCGTGGAGAAGCGCTTCCGCGGCGAACTGACAAAGTGTGAGGGTTGCAAGCTCTGCAAATAAATTGAAAATTGAGGATTGAGAGTTGAGAGTTATGATATGTAATGCAATCATAACTCTCAACTCCCAACTTTCAACTCTTAACTAATATACGCAAATGTACGATATAAATAAAGTCCGCGCCGACTTCCCCATTCTCTCGCGCACCGTATACGACCGTCCGCTTGTCTATCTCGACAACGCCGCCACCACGCAGAAACCGCTCTGCGTGCTCGATGCCATGCGCGACGAATATCTCAACGCCAATGCCAACGTGCATCGTGGCGTGCACTATCTCTCGCAGCGTGCCACCGACCTTCATGAGGCAGCACGCGAGACGGTGCGCCGCTTCATCAACGCGCCCAAGACGGAAGAGATAATCTTCACACGCGGCACGACGGAGAGCATCAATCTGGTGGTGTCGTCGTTCTGCGAGGCTTTCATGGGCGAAGGCGACGAGGTAATCATCTCCGCAATGGAGCACCACAGCAACATCGTGCCCTGGCAGCTCCAGGCTGCAAAGCGCGGCATCGCTCTGAAGGTCATTCCGATGGACGACAGTGGCAAGCTGGATATGGAGGCTTACGAGAAGCTCTTCTCTGAAAAGACGCGCATCGTCAGCGTAGCCCACGTCAGCAATACGCTCGGAACGGTAAATCCCGTCAACGACATCGTCCGCATTGCCCATGACCATGGCGTGCCCGTCCTCATAGACGGAGCGCAGTCTACGCCCCACTTCGCTGTGGACGTGCAGGCTATGGACTGCGACTTCTTCGCCTTCTCCGGTCATAAGATATACGGTCCGACCGGCATCGGAGTGCTTTACGGCAAGGAGGAATGGCTCGACCGCATGCCGCCTTACCAGGGTGGAGGCGAGATGATAGAGAGCGTGAGCTTCGAGAAGACCACCTTCGAGAAGCTGCCGTTCAAGTTTGAGGCTGGCACGCCGGACTACGTGGCAACGCATGGACTCGCCGTAGCACTCGACTACGTCACTGCTCTCGGCATGGACAACATCGCCCGTCACGAACATGAGCTTACAGAATACTGCATGAACCGCATGGCAGAGATTCCCGATATGCGCTTCTTCGGCACCACAAAAGGCAAGGACGCCGTAGTGTCCTTCCTCGTAGGCAACATCCACCATCTTGACATGGGTACGCTGCTCGACCGCCTCGGCATCGCCGTTCGCACCGGTCACCACTGCGCCCAGCCCGTAATGGACCGCTTCGGTGTCCCCGGCGTAGTACGTGCCTCCTTCGCCCTATACAATACAAAGGACGAAATAGACACTCTCGTGGCAGGCATCAAGCGAGTTAGCCAGATGTTCTAAGAACAAAAGAAAGATAGCAGACTATGGCAAAAAAACTATATCCGATAGGTATCCAGACGTTCGAACTGATACGTAAGGACAATAACGCTTACGTGGACAAGACGGAGTATGTGTATGACATTACGCATACCAATGGTAAGTACTTCTTCCTGAGCCGTCCGAGACGTTTCGGCAAGTCACTGCTGCTGTCTACAATGAAGAGTTATTTTGAGGGACGAAAGGATTTGTTTAAAGGTCTTGCCATAGAAGGATTGGAGAAGGAATGGGCTGAATATCCCGTGATGCTGTTGAGCATGGCAAGCGCTAAACATTTGGATGCTGAAAGTCTGCAGCGATATCTTCTTTTTTTATTAAAAGACAATGAGGAGAGGTTTGGGATAGAGTGTGACACGGCAGAGCCGAATCTTAGATTGGCAAACTTGATAAAGAGTGTATGTCAGAAGACAGGACGTCCCGTTGTTGTGCTGATAGACGAATATGACGCCCCGCTTCTTGATGTCGCGCACGACGAATCTCGACTTTCGGACCTCCGCAATGTGATGCGCAACTTCTACAGTCCGCTTAAGGACTGCGATCCGTATCTGCGTTTTGTTTTTCTCACAGGCATTACCAAGTTCTCGCAGATGAGCATCTTCAGCGAGCTTAACAATATCGTCAACATCAGTATGCAGGAAAGGTATGCCGGTATCTGCGGCATAACCAAAGACGAACTCCTGACACAGATGTCTGACGATATAGACAGTCTTGCCAGCCAGCTCGCCATTACGAGAGAGGAGACAATAGATCAACTTACGTCCAACTATGACGGCTATCACTTTACGTGGCCGTCGCCAGATGTATTCAATCCTTATAGTTTGCTCAGTTGTTTTAGTGAAGGTAAGTTTGGTGCTTATTGGTTTGGAACAGGAACACCGACATATCTCATAGAGAAGATGCGACAGTTTGGTACGCTTCCTTCGGCAATGGACCGATTCTATGCGCCAAGCTCGTCCTTTGATGCTCCCACCGAAACAATGACCGACATAACGCCATTGCTTTATCAAAGCGGATATGTCACAATTAAGGGCTATGACGAGGATATCGACCTATATACACTTGAGATTCCAAATAAGGAAATAAGGGTAGGGCTATACAAGAGTTTGCTGCCAAATTATCTTAATACTGGGCAGACTCAAAGTCTGGTGACGATAGCCCATATGGCGGGTATGATAAAACAAGGCGATATGGATGGTGCTTTCCGCTTATTGCAGACGTTCCTCGAAACTGTACCTTATTGTGACAATACAAAGTATGAAGGACATTGGCAGCAGTTGATGTATATTATCTTTGCCTTGCTTACACATTATCGCATAACTGTGGAGCAGCGAACAGCAAAGGGGCGCACAGACATTACGCTTGAAACCGCTGACCATATATACATTATGGAACTGAAGTTCGGCAGCTCTGCTGATGAGGCTCTTGCGCAAATCAAAGACAACCGTTATGCTGAGGCTTTTGCTATGAGAGGAAAGAAGATAGTGAAGGTGGGCATCTGCTTTGATGTGAATGCAGAGCGAAATATAACAAAATGGATAATTGAATAAGACGTAGTCTTGACGTTCAAGAATTCTATATAACAATAATAAGAATATAAAACAAGAAATAATAATAATGAAGAAGAACCTGAAAACCCTTTTCGCCTTACTGTTGATGGTCCTTGCAGTCGTTCCGGCTCTTGCGCAGCGCCACTTCTCGATGGACATCTGGCAGGCTAAGGCTCCTTATAAGAACGCACATGCCGACACGGCACGCATACATGTATATCTTCCGGACAGCAAGAAGGCTACGGGAAGGGCTGTGGTGATTTGTCCGGGTGGCGGTTATGAGCACCTTGCCATGCAGCATGAGGGCTATGACTGGGCGCCGTTCTTCAATAATATGGGCATTGCTGCCATCGTATTGCAGTACCGTATGCCGGACGGCAATCCTAAAGTGCCCGTCAGCGACGCTGAGGAAGCCATACGCACGGTGCGCCGTAACGCTAAGCAATGGCATATTGATGCGGACGATTTGGGAATAATGGGATTTTCTGCCGGTGGACACTTGGCTTCTACCATAGCGACACAGGCGAAGCCGGACGCAAGACCGAACTTCCAGATACTTTTCTATCCGGTCATAACAATGCTGGAGGGATATTGTCATCAAGGTTCGCGCGAAAACCTTCTTGGAAAAAATGCGCATAAGAAAGAGGAACAGAAGTATTGCTCAGACTTGCAGGTTACACGCGTAACGCCGCCGGCTTGCATTCTGCTTTCTGATGATGACCGTGTGGTGGAGCCGATGAACGGCGTCAACTATTATTCGGAGCTCTACCGTCATGACGTGCATGGCTCGCTATTTGTCTATCCTTCGGGAGGACACGGCTGGGGAATGAAGCCCTCTTTCAAGTATCATGTAGAGATGCTTCTCGTCCTGAAGGCTTGGCTCGAGTCGTTCTAAAAAGAGCAAAGGAAAGAAAGATTAATGTGAAAAGATTGTTTCAATAATAATTATACAGATGCATCCGTTAGAGAAATTCGAGTACTGCCCGAAGTGTGGCAGTCATCATTTTGTAGAGTCTGGAGCTACAAGCAAGAAGTGTGAGAACTGTGGTTTCGAGTATTTTATGAACGCAAGTTCAGCCAATGTGGCTATCATCAAGAACGCCAAGGGCGAACTGCTCGTAGAACGCCGCAAGAACGAGCCGGCAAAGGGCATGCTTGACCTGCCTGGAGGCTTCGCCATGCCGGGCGAGACAGCCGAGGAAGGAGTGCGACGTGAGGTTCTTGAGGAGACTGGACTTGTGGTTAAGGATGTGAACTATCTCTTCTCACTCCCCAATGTCTATCGTTACAGCGGTATGGACATTCACACTCTCGACATGTTCTTTACCTGCGAGGTGGAGGACGAGACCGTGATGAAGGCGTCTGACGATGCCGCCGAGTGCATGTGGGTGGCTCCCGACGACATCCATACAGAGCAGTTCGGACTGCGTAGCGTGCGCTGGGGACTCATCACTTACCTTGAGCGTCAGATAACTCATCGTCCGGAGAATGGTGAGGCGCTGCTATAACAAGCGTCACAATGAACCATACAAAGACAGCTGCATGTACGAGCAACGACTCGTACGTGAAGAATGCTGCCATGACGAATGCCACCTGGGCATGCAGATAGTGTAGGGTCTGACGCATAGTCACCTCGCTACCGAGTATGCTGGAATAGTATTGCCGTAACCACTCGAATGGAGATGTTACGGCTTTTTTTGTGCTCTTTACCAAGGCACGCAGTGATGTTGTTGCGATAGGGGCTTTGTGCTGAAGGGTGATGTTGCTTGCCATAGTCGTATAGTTGTTAGTTAATATTATTGTGAACGTCGATATACAATGCATAATGTATAACTTTCGCTTGCAAAATTATCGGAATATATGGAATCAACACTTCAATCACTATATTTGTTTGTTAATAAACAACAACAGACAACGGCTTCTTAATTACCATTCTTTCATAGAGGAAAAGCGAAACAGCATCACCTTCAGAGATAAATAGAGAAACTGCATCAGATTTGTGCAGTTTCTAAAGAAAAGTGCACGAGATTGATGCAATTTTCGTTGATTTCTGCATTGATTTGATGCAAAATAACTATATTTGCAAAAAAGCAGACTATATGGAACAGTTATTTGAATATTTCAGACGTAAACATCGTGAAGTACCAACCGACTTGATAAGGTATAAATACAACGAAATAGGTTGGGAAGGACATGCGTTTGGATTGGTAGGTCCGCGTGGCGTGGGTAAGTCCACCATGCTTTTACAGTATATCAAGCAGAATCTAAACGTAACAGACACGCTTTATGTGTCGGCAGACCAGTTGTATTTTGCGTCGCACACTCTTATAGATTTGGCTGATAGCTTTTATAAAATGGGTGGTAAGCATCTTTTTATAGACGAAATACATAAGTATGATGGGTGGTCGGCAGAGGTAAAACAGATATTTGACAGTTATTCAGACTTGCAGTTGGTGATATCCGGATCGTCCATTCTTGATATTACCAAAGGTATGGCTGACCTTAGTAGGCGTATTCCCATATATGAGATGCAGGGCCTCTCGTTTAGGGAATACCTTCACCTGTTTCATGGCATAAAGATGGATGTGGTCAGTATGGCAGATCTTTTGAGACATGATTATGCAATACCTGGACTGGAGCATCCGCTTCCTTTGTTTAACGACTATCTGCGACGGGGCTATTATCCGTTCGGTAAGGATGTGGCATTCGACATTGAGTTGGCGCAGGTAGTGGCGCAGACTATGGAGAGCGACATTCCTATGTATCTGAATGCGAATGTCTCGGTAGGAAGAAAACTGAAACAGTTGCTTATGGTGGTGGCTGAGAGTGTACCGTTCAAACCCGTGATGCAGAAAATTGCAGATGTGACTGGGATAAGCCGTAATTATATACAGGACTATCTGATGTATATGGAACGGGCTGGTATGATAGCGCAGTTGCGTGATGCTGTGGGTGGAATCCGCGGTCTGGGCAAGATAGAGAAGGTTTATCTGGACAATACCAATCTTATTTATGTGCTTGCTCCCAAACGTGCAGATATCGGTAATGTGCGAGAGACGTTCTTTATGAATCAGATGCGAGTGGTGGGTGACGTGATGTGCTCGCCCGTTTCTGACTTCCTTGTGGATGGCATGACTTTCGAAATCGGTGGACGCAAGAAAGGACAGAAGCAGATTGCGGAGGTGGAGAATGGCTATGTGGTAAAGGACGATATAGAGGCTGGATACGCCAATGTGATACCGTTATGGGCTTTCGGATTGTTGTATTAATGTAATTCTTATATAATAAAAAATCCCTGCATCGCAGTTCTTGGACGAAACTGCTGATGCAGGGATTCTTTAAATTATATTACTGATTCACTTTCAGTTCCTTTGATTAGATATCACCGTTGTGGTCGAGTGAGTCGTTGAAGTCCTTCGGCTCGTGGCGCTCACGGTTTTCGCGGCGTCCGTCGCGGCGCTCACCGCGCTCTCCACGGGGACGACGCTCACCACGCTCACCACGGGGACGGCGCTCACGCTCTACGTATCCCTCCGGTTTCGGGAGGAGGATGCGGTGAGAGAGCTTATACTTACCGGTTTTCGGATCGATCTCCATGAGCTTCACCTTGATCTTGTCGCCTTCCTTGATGCCAGCCTCCTCAACGGTCTCGAGACGCTTCCAGTCGATCTCTGAGATGTGGAGGAGTCCGTCCTTGCCCGGCATGATCTCTACGAAGCAGCCGTAAGGCATGATAGAGCGAACAGTACCCTCGTAAACCTC
>ENA-ORPK01000645-ORPK01000645.1-human-gut-metagenome-genome-assembly--contig:-NODE-645-length-31140-cov-5.363584_pt1 | contig 31140 bp, 25 predicted proteins | sample MGYA00242139_ERZ509068 | MGnify/ENA primary metagenome ERZ509068 (study PRJEB26280, sample SAMEA2338687) | human gut metagenome | biome: human gut; feature: human-associated habitat; material: faeces... | reverse complement strand
TGTGCAGGACTGCCTGTAGCTTATATTTGTCGTCCGTTCATCACCAACTAATATTTAATTAAACAACAATATAGAATATATTTATATGGAAACAATCTTTTAATAAATATGAAACAGAATTTTAATAAATGGTACTAATTTACTATGTTATGCTATGTACTTTTTTGTGCGATATTGCTAAGATTAGCAAGTAAGACATTATATGCTAAAGCATATTGCACAAACATATGCATGAGGAGGTAAAACATGAAAGCTAACATTAGCAATGGTGCCCGCAAAGGATGGGCATGGATACTTGCAGCATTGATGGTTGTAAGTGTCATTATTCCAACTACAATATCTACCGCAAAGGCAGAGGTTGGAACAGTACAGTTCAATGGAACAGCGCAGGGCTGGCTTGAATCAGCTTACGCTGAGTGGTCTATTGACAAGGAAGCCGATGGATATACAGCATATATCAAAAAGGCTTCACAGTCAGATTCATCATATGCAAGAATCGACAATGAACTTATAAGAAGGTACAAGAGTTACTACAGGGTAGATGCCATGGGTCTTTCGGCAGGAGACTATGTTATCAGGGTAGTACCAGTAAAGAATGGAAAAGAAGTAACAGCTAAGGCTAAGGTTACAGATGTTCTTAAGGTAAGCTCATATGACAGATCAGGCTTTGCATTTTCTTCTGAATCAAGATACAAGACAGGTTCAGGAGCATATAACGAAGATGGAACACTTAAGAGTGATTCAATCGTTCTTTATGTAACTAATGATAATGCTAAAACTGTAAAAGCAGGCATTATGGAAGGAAAGGGCGAGAAGGAGTACACAGGACTCCAGACAATTATTGATGCATATACAAAGAGTGCCAGTAAGGGTGTAGAAACAAGGGCACTTGATGTAAGAGTAATAGGATGTCTTACAGATTCGGGTATGGATAAGTTTTCAAGCTCATCTGAGGGTGTGCAGATAAAAGGAGCAAGTGCTTATTCTAATATTAACATGACTTTTGAAGGAGTTGGCGAGGACGCAAGCATAAGCGGCTTCGGTTTCCTTTTAAGAAATGCAGGTAATGTAGAAATGAGAAACCTCTCAATACTTAACTTTATGGATGATGGTATCTCACTAGATACAGCTAACTGCAACGTATGGATACATAACGTAGACCTTTACTATGGCAAGGTTGGTGGGGATGCTGACCAGGCTAAAGGTGATGGATCTATAGATATAAAGGGTAATTCACAGTATATAACAGTTTCATATGTACATTTCTATGATTCAGGTAAATGTTCATTGTGTGGTATGAAGAGCGAGAGTGGTCCTAACTATATTACTTATCATCATAACTGGTTTGATCATTCAGACTCAAGACATGCCAGAGTAAGAACTATGTCAGTACATATGTATAACAATTATTATGATGGTAACGCAAAGTATGGTGTAGGTTCAACTATGGGTTCTTCTGTATATGTAGAGAACAACTACTTCAGAAACTGCAAGTATCCTATGCTTTCATCTAATCAGGGTTCTGATGCTTTAGGCGAAGGCACATTCTCAGGTGAGAACGGCGGCATCATAAAAGCTTATGGCAACGAAATAGTTGGAGCAACAGGTATCATATATGCTAATGCAGCATCAGTTACAGGTGAAGCTGCCAATGCAGCAACATTCGATGCATATCTGGCTGCTTCTGCAGGTGAAAAGGTACCATCATCATACAAGACAGTAGCTGGTGGCACAACATACGATAACTTTGATACAACTAAGGATCTTGGAGTAAAGGCAGGAAGCCTTGTAGCAGCAAAGGATGTTCCAGCACTTGTTACATCTTCTAAGGGAGCAGGAAGCCTTGGCGGTGGTGTTATTGACTGGAAGTTCAGTGATGAAGACGACACAGCTTATGTTGTAGATAAGGATTTAAAAGCAGCTGTTACGAATTATAAAAACACAGAGCTTGTGGCTGTTGGTGGAACTAATGCCAACATAGTAACTCCAGAGCCTTCTACAGATGAAACAACAAAGGCAACAGAAAAAGAAACTAAGACTACAGAAAAGGCTACTACATCTAAGGCAACAGAAAAAGAAACTAAGACTACAGAGAAGGCTACTACATCTAAAGCTACAGAAGCAACAAAGGTAACTGAGAAGGAAACTACAGGTACAGGTTCAGATACTAAAAACAGTTATGATAAGACAAGTCTCTCATATTCAGGTGCATATACAGATTTAAGTACAAAGAAGGATTCAGATTTTAAGAATGCAAAGTATGTTTCGTCAGCATCTGATATTCTTACAGCTATAAGCAGTGCTAAGGCAGGAGATGTTATCATAGTTAAGGCTGGAACTTACAAGTTTACAGATACGATAGTTATTAATAATGCCATGAATGGAAACAGCGGCGCTTATATAGTTGTAAAAGCAGCTGATGGTGCAGAGGTTAAGTTTGATTTCTCAGCACAGACACTTAATGGCGCAAACAGAGGTGTTGTTGTAGATGGAGATTACTGGTATTTTGAGGGAATCAACTTCTATGGAGCTGGTGATAACGGCGTGTTACTTGCTGGTAACAACAACATATTTGAAAAATGTGTATTCGAAGCAAACAGAGATTCAGGACTTCAGATATCAAGATATGACACAACAGCAGCAACTAAAGATTTATGGCCATCAAACAACCTTATAATCAACTGTACCGCATTTGATAACTGTGATTATCCAGACCAGGGTGGTACAGGTGAAAATGCAGATGGTTTTGCAGCAAAGCTTACATGCGGCGAAGGTAATGTATTTGATGGATGTATATCATATTGCAACTCTGATGATGGATGGGATCTTTTCGCTAAGTCAGCTACAGGTCCTATCGGTGTGATAACTATAAGAAACTGTGTTTCATTCGGCAATGGAACATTATCTAACGGAGTTCATTATGCTAACGGAGATATGAATGGCTTTAAGCTCGGTGGTTCAGGTGTAGGTACACCTCATGTTGTACTTAACTGTCTCTCGTTTAACAATGGGGCAACAGGATTCACTGACAACAACAATCCATCAGGTCTTACAATCATGAATGCCACAGCATGGGGCAATGGTAAGTCAGCAAAGAAGGGCAACTTCTTATGCTACAGAGCATCAAATAAGGCAGTGTACGTAGGTCTTGTTTCAGCAAATGCTATAGACTCAGATAAATTTACAGGTAATATGAGTGATTCTATATACTATAATACAGGTAAGTATTACAGATTATCAGGATTATTACCAATACCAGTTGTTAGCGGCGACAAGAAGGGTACAGTAGTTGATAATCCATCTAAAGTATCAGGAATGTTTAAAAATGCTGTTGATTTTATCAATCTTAATGGTAATGTAGACAAGCAGTTAAGAAATTCTGATGGAACTATTAATATGAAGGGACTTTACGAAACACAGGGAAGTTATTCAACACTTGGAGCACATTTTGGTGTAGCTAATCAGGTTATAAGTGTTACAGGCAAGACATCTGGTGAAGTAAAGCCAACAGAGAAAACAACAAAAGCAACAGAAAAAACAACAGAAACAACAAAGCCAACAGAAAAAACAACAGAAACAACAAAGGCAACAGAGAAAACAACAGAAGCAACAAAGGCAACAGAAAAAACAACAGAAGCAACTAAAGCTACAGAATCAAAGACAGATTCGACTGTAAGCGGTACCAAGCTTGTTCTAAATGCTAATGATGTAAATACAGGAAAGTTAAAATCAACACTTACTGTTGATGGCTTTAAGATTGTTGCCGGAAGCAAAGCAACAGTTACAGTAGATAAGAGCAGCAAGGAATATAAAGGAATAGACTTTACAAGAAGAATCAAGCTTTCTGGTAAAGGCAGTACAAGTGGAAGAGCTATTGCGTTTAAAACAGCTGGAGAAGCTAAGGTGAAGGTATATGCAACAAGCTCAAGCACAGATGAATCAAGACTTATTAAGATAGTTGATAAGAATGGAAAGGATATTACATCTACATCAAAGATTCCAGGAAATTCACTTAAGTCAGTTTCATTCAGAGTGCCAGTTGCAGGTGAATATTATCTTATATCCGAGAATGGCGGAGTTAATATTTATTATGTTGAAGTATCTAATGGAGTTGCGTACTAAGTAAGCGTTAAAAAATCTTATCATGTAGGTTAAGAAAGACTTTTTGTCTTATGACGTTTACATCATATCAGTTATAAAATATAAGCGGATGTTTGTTATTCAGACATCCGCTTTTTTGGTAAAATAATAGTATGAACAATAGGTAAAAAATAAAATAGGATATGAATAACAGTATTGAAAATAATAGTATGAAATAATAGGTTGATAAAGCAGCAGATTGCAAATATAATAAATATGAATAAGATATTTTTGGTGTAAGAAATATAAGTATATGGCCAAGTATATTCAGAAATGTATCCATATGTATAACTAGAAATATATTTTATAGAAAAGAGGAAAGAGAACATCATGAAGATAAAGACCGTTGCTATATTAGGAGCAGGAGCTGTAGGTTCATATGTTATATGGGGACTTGCAGGCTTAAAGGATGTAAGGCTGGGGCTAATAGCACAGGGAGAACGTCAAGAAAGGCTGAGAAAAGAAGGTTGTCTTATAAACGATGAAGTATACAGACCAGAGGTGTGGACACCCGAAGAAGCGCATAATACAGGCGTTGACCTTTTTATAGTTTCGTTAAAGTATGGAGCTTTAAAAGGAGCACTTGACAACATTGCTACAGCTATTGGAGAAAACACTATAGTTATGAGTCTTATGAATGGTGTTGACAGTGAAGATATCATTGCAGACAGGATAGGCATGTCACATATTGTATATTCACTTATAAAGGTTGCCTCTCATAGAGATGGTAGGGGATATTACTTTAATCCTGATACAACAATAGGAATTATTTTTGGGGAAACAGCAGATAAGGTATCTGCATCAGACAAAATATCAGAACAGACACCTGTGAGTGACAGGATAAAGTTGATAGATGAGCTTTTTGCAGCCAGCAGGCTTAATTACAGAGTGACAGAGCATATAAAAGAAGAAATGTGGAGTAAGTTCAGACTTAATGTAAGTAATAATCTTCCACAGGCAGTACTTGGTGCAGGTGTCGGATGTTACAGGGATAGTGAACATATGAAGGCTATAAGCGATGGTTTAAGACATGAGCTTGAAACAATAGCTAAGGCAAAAGGAATAGATTTAAGTGTTATTGATAATTCATCGTCACGTGGAAGTGCAGTGCCGCCGACAGCAAGATACTCTACACTTCAGGATATAGATGCTAAAAGACATACCGAGATAGATATGTTTTCCGGTGCACTTATGCGTATGGGAGAAGAATTTGGAATACCAACGCCTTATAACGAATACACTTATCATATTATTAAGGCGATAGAAGAAAAGAATGATGGTAGGTTTGATTACGATAAGGGAAATGAAGAATTGACATATGCAAGGTGAAATTTGAAAAGAGTTACTACTGATTGAAGAATAGGAACACAAAAAGTACCTTATTAGTGGGGACTTTTAATATAAAATACGAGTGTATTATAAGGAAAAGATAAAAATGGGATTAACACCAAGCCATATGTTTTTATAAGTTATAAGAGTGATGATTGGAAAACTGTATTAGGGGATATTGTATATAAGTTGGTAAAAGAACATGGATTGAATGTATATTTCGATGGAGATTTTAGTGGACATAATCCATTATGGACAGATCAGTTTCCAGAGAATATGGAGTCGGGTAATTGTCGTGGAGTTGTTGCGTTTATAGATGATGCATATAAAATTATTATAGATGAAGAAAATATAAAGAAGAATACTATAAACACTATAAAGGAATCAAAAACTGTATCAGAGCATGTAGAGAATTCTCCATTGACAGATGGATATAATTATACAATATTTGGAAAATCATATACAGCAGGGAGCAGCAGTTAAAGAAACAGTAGTTATAAATTCAGTTGCAAAGCAAAATATAGAACAAAAGCTGGACAACAGTATAACTTCAGTTGCAAGAAAAGTTGATGTTGATAAAGAAATATTGCCACCAAATAAGCTGAATTATTTTAAAGCGAAGAAAGAACATATAGTTGATGGAATATCTTATTACGTAAGTACAAGATATAACAGAGAGCAGGGAATAGCACAGCTTGAAAAGATGCTTGTTTTATGTGAGGGTAGTGTGAATGCGTTTGTTATTACTGCTAAACCAGAAAAGGCTACTCATAATTAATATAATTAAAAATGATTTTTTGATTTTTAAAACTAAGGAGAGGGTATGAAAATGTTGATTTTCATGCACAGAAATGGAGATTAATATGAAGCGAAATAAATACAAAGATTATCTATGGTATACGGCACTTGCAGTATTTATTATATGTGTGATTGAAGGTATATTTTTCTACCATAATGTAGATAATCCGTTTCTTAAAGTAACATTAAACATACAGAATGCAATTAAAGCATATAAGATAGATCCTGATATAAAGCAGAAAGAAGCTATTGCGTATATGCAGGCAACAGGTGGTGGCATATTAAGTGGAATAATAACATATGTGTATTGTATTGCTGTTATTGTTGCACCATTCTGTACAATAGGTGCATTAACCGTTCTTATCAGAAAGCCAGCAAGCTATGTCAGAGGACTGTTTAGCCAGAGAAATAAAAAGCGCGTATTGGTTATTGGTGAAGGAAAATATAAGTTTCCTCTTATAGATGCATTGACTAAAGACTGTCGTGTTACAGTGGTTGAAAGCACAATACTTTCTGATGATAAGAAGCTTAAATATATAAACAAAGGTGTAAAGTTTGTGCAGAAGTATCAGGATATGCATATGGAAAGTGTAATAAAAATGCTTGATATGTGTAAATTCAGTGATGTTTTTCTGTGTGATGATAATTCAATAGAAAATATTGAATGTTTAAATGCATTTACAAAGAGCTTTGAAAAAAATATTAATGCATCTGAAAATAAAGAGTATCTGCAGATTCATCTGTGCTGCAATGACAATTCAATGGCAGAACTGATAAGACAGTATTATGATAAAATAGATACAAGAACTTTTGATCTTGACATAGTAGATGTTAATAAAATGGCTGTCAATAAAATGTATAAAGAACATCCTGTATATACAGCTAATAAGGGTGATGATTATGATGTTCATATAGGAATCATTGGATTTGGTGATTTTGGCCAGAGTGCATTAATACAAGGACTTAATATGTCGGTTTTATCAGCAGAGTCTACTATATGTATAGATGTATTTGATAAGGATATGGAATCAATAATAGGAAGTTTCATGAAGAATTTTTCAGTTGATGTCCTGAAGGGATTGAAGTTCATAAAAGAAGATATATATGAAGGTAAAAGTATTGAATATTATGAATTGAAATTTCCATTTGATACAATACCAGATCAATTTGGTATAGATGGAAAGGTATGTTTAAGATTTTTTAATACGGATGCAAGGACATTACAGTTTAACAGTATTTTTAAAAGATGTAATGACGACAAATTATTTACATATCTTATTGTGGCAATGAGTGATACACATTCAATGTCTAATACACTTATTGAATTGAAGCAGTTGTTATACAATAAGGGTGATAGCTGTATTAATATTCCTATAGTTGTCAGGGCTAAGGAAAACAATGATTTTGCTAATATTTATGGTGAGAAGAATCTATTTACAATAAACAAGAATAAAGATATTTTTTCATATGCTTCTATAACTAATCGTGATATTGTAAATGATGCAAAGATATTTAATCATAGATACAATATGTTGTATGAAATAATAAGCAGATATAAAGCAGATAAAAATATTGTTGTGGATGATAAGTTTATGTTATCTGAAGATATAGAGGAACGTCTTAAGAAAGATTCAATAGAGCTTAAAGAGAATAAGAAAATATCAGAAGAAATAGATGAGGTATGGCATAATAAGGGCATATTTGACAGGGAATCAAGTATAGCACAATCATTGCATCAGGATATTAAAAAATGGATTATTTATGAAAAACATGCATATTCTCTTACAGATAACAGAGAAGAGCTTGAAAGAATTGAACACAGAAGATGGAATATTTTCATGATAACACATGGCTTTAAATATGAGAAAGCTGAAAGAAAAGATACGTATGCTAAAACACATCCATGTATTTCAAAATGGGAAGTTTTGAAGGTAGAAAAGCCAGATACATTAGAGTATGACTTTACACCATATTACATATTAAAAGCAGACAGATGATTTAATTGAATATTAGTAAGTAAATTACACCACAACCAGACAAATATAAGATGCAGGACTGCCTGTATCTTATATTTGTCGTCCGTCCGTCACCAACTAAAATTCAATCAAACTATTATTTGCAATTGTTATTGTACATTATTGTTATTTGGTGTATTATTGCCATTTATATTTCTATTATCGTTCATATTTTTTCCGCCATTCATGTTACCTCCACGGCCACCACCATTAAAACCGCCAGGATTGCTGCCAAAGCCGCCGGCATTGGATGCACCCATGGTTCCTGCAGATTGTGTCCAGTTTGTTAATGAAGAACCATCGCAGTAAAGAGTGTATTCAGTGTTTGTTGTAAGAGCAGATGTGCATATCCAGCCATTTGAGTAACTGTTGTTTAATGTAAAGCTTATTATTTCATTACCGCTGGAATCTTTTACTGAGTAGCTTCCTGCGTTAAAGGATACAGAGCTGAATACGTAAGCATTAACTGAATTTACAGGAGTTTCACATATACCGCCTAAAGCTACACATGTTCCACCAGTTATAGTAATATTTCCGTCAACATCAATAGAACCAGATACCTGACCTGATGAACTGCCGCTTTTTACAAAAACCATACCGCCAGACTGTGTGTAGCTGCCGTTAGAATCTATACCATCTGTATCGCCAGAACCGGTTGTTACATCAACGTATCCACCAGTTATATTAATAAGAGGAGTAGATGTGCCATCTCCGGTACATGCATTAATGCCATCATCACCTGTAGAGATTGTGATAGTTCCACCTGATATAGATATTATACCCTTGCCATCTTCGCCGGTTTCAAGAACACCAGAATCTGAGTTGGCATGAATACCATCATCAGTTGAACTTATGTTAATGGCTGCACCAGATATATTTATCTCGCTCTCGGCTTTGATTCCCTTTGTAGAGTAGGACTTTTTAGATGAATTTCCTAAGCTGTTATTGCCAGGCATACCATTAGCAGCTCTGTTTCTACCACTGAAGTTACCTTTCATGTCAGGATTATTGCCAGAATTGCTGCTACTGTTATTCATATCAGGAGGATTGCCCATGTTCCCATTGTTCTGAGCATTGTTCATATCGGGTGGAGTTCCCACGCGGCTGTTATTCTGGTTGTCTGTATTGGCAGTTGTTATGTATGTCATCATAGTTGCATTGGATGATGATTTAGATGATGAACCTTGATTCTGATTTGAAGAACCTGGGTTGCTGGCTGAAGAACCGGAGTTGTCGGCAGCCACGGCTTCACTATAATCAGAATAAGTATCTGTATATATATTCAGATTTCCATCACCTGAAACATCTACACCATATGCAGCATCTATGCCGTCACAGGCAGCATATATATCAATATTTCCACCAGATATTATTACATTTCCTTTCTGTTTTTCTTTGGTTGAAAGACTGCTGTTTGATGTTTTGATGCCATCGCCTTTTCTGGATATAGCTATTATTTCACCAGATTCTATAGCTACCTCATCGTTTCCTTTTATAGCATTATTTACAGCATTAACCTTGATAGTAACATTTTTAATAGAAATGTCATCTTTGCTCTGGATACCGTTGTTATAGTTGCCAGTTACTGATAATGCCCCTTTTCCAACCAATTTAAGGTCGCATGCTGCATAGATGGCAGCATTACCATTTTCACTGGAAGAATTGTCTGAATTGTCGTAAGCTTCAGCTCTTGCATCAACTATACAGTTATAAGTGTTTTCCTCAGATTTGATTTTTATATTATCAGCATTTTTAATATAAATAGGTGAACCGTTAGAACATGTGATGGATGTACCATTCAATACAATGGTGATTTCGGCATTATCGTCAGCATTAACTACAATCTGTCCTTCTGATAAGAGTCCGGTAACGGTATATTCGCCAGCCTGTGTTATGGTATATACGGAATCATTTTGTGTTATTGTAGAACCATCAGTTGATGTAATGCTGAATTCTCCTGTTATTTCAGTTTTGTAGTTATCGGCATCATCTGCGTGAGTTACATTGGTATCCTGGGCAGTAATGCTGGAAGTTACAGTGGTATCAGTATTTTTGTTGTTGGTTGTATAGTTTTGTGAACCACAGCCTGATGTCATAAGACACATGGCAAGAATAACTGCGGCTACGCATGATTTGTTTACTTTTTTTAAATTAATCATATATATTCATCCTTTCATTCATTATTTCTTCAGTTAATATAGATATTGTCGGATAGATATCGTTAATGCATATATCATTAATATCAATATCAATATCTATGTCAGGTGGATTCTAAAGTTAAAAGTTTTATTATGCAGGCATAAACAATGTTTTAATCTTCTGCCCCTTATATCTTATCTATAGTGTAGGTGGGAATAGTGAAGAAAATATGATGAGAATGAGGATATTTTGTGTCCTGGAGAATGACAAAAGAAAAAGCCGAGGCAGGGTTTTTATTCCTGTATCGGCTTTATTGGCTTTATTGGTGTTATGGAGTGTTTATCAGCGCTTTGATGTCTTCTTCTGGTGTGGTGATAGGTGCTATGCCATATTTTTCCACAAGAAGGTTCAGAATATTAGGAGACAAAAACGCAGGTAGAGAAGGACCAAGACGGATGTTTTTGATACCAAGGTGCAGAAGCGTTAACAAAATGCAGACGGCCTTCTGTTCGTACCATGAAAGAACGAAGGAGAGCGGAAGCTCATTTACAGTACATCCAAATGCATCCGCAAGTGCCAGAGCAACCTGAATCGCCCCGTAAGCATCGTTACACTGACCCATATCCATCAGTCGTGGCAGACCATTGATTTCTCCAAGATTAAGATCATTGAAACGGAATTTGCCACATGCCAGGGTGAGGATGATACTGTCAGAAGGAGTTTGTTTAACAAAATCTGTGTAATAGTTTCGACCCGGTTTAGCACCATCACATCCGGCAACCAGGAAGAAATGGCTGATTGCACCTGATTTTACAGCATCTACTATAGTATTTGCATGTGACAGTATAGCTGAATGACCGAATCCGGTTGTCACCTTCGTACCTCCATTGATGCCTTTTAATGTCTGATTTTCTTTATAGCCACCAAGTTCAAGTGCTTTTTTGATAACTGGCGTAAAATCTTTTTTCTCATCAATATGAACAGCGCCAGGGAAAGCAACCACCTCTGTTGTAAATACTCTGTCAGCATAACTGCTTTTTGGCGGCATCAGACAGTTGGTAGTGTAAAGAATCGGAGCTGGAAGATGATCAAACTCTTTCTGCTGATTCTGCCATGCAGTTCCAAAATTTCCTTTTAAGTGTGGGAATTTTTTCAAGAGTGGATAGGCATGGGCAGGGAGCATTTCACCATGAGTATATATGTTGATTCCTTTTCCTTCTGTCTGTTCAAGTAAAAGCTGCAGATCTTTAAGATCATGACCTGTCACGACAATAAAAGGACCTTTTTCGATGGTAAGTGTAACATCAGTGGGCTCTGGCATTCCATAGCTGTTTGTATTTGCTTTATCAAGAAGTGCCATACATCTAAGGTTGATCTCGCCTACTTTAAGTACCGTAGGAAGCAGTGTTTCTATACTTTCTTCGTAACCAATCTTAAATAATGCTTCGCAGAAGAATCGGTTTACTTCATCATCTTCATAATTCAGAACATTTGCATGGTAAGCATAGGCGGCCATTCCACGAATACCAAAAAGAATAAGAGATTTTAAAGAGCGGATATCTTTATCGGCATTCCACATCTGCTGCATGTCGTATTCGTTTGTTTTACCACATGGCGACTGACATTTGCTGCAGTCAGGAACCAGTCGTTCTTTCTCAGCTCTGACTTTTTGTATCATATCTTCGATTGCTGCATTATCAAAACTTACATTTGTAACTGTTGTAAACAGACCTTCAATTATGACTTGTACGGTTCTTTTAGAAATAGCTGCTGCACTGTCTACAGCTCTTGCAAGACCAATCAATGCACCTGTCAGCTCATCCTGTAATTTGGCTGTATCTGCATTTTTTCCACAGACACCTGCATTTCCTGTACAGCCAGTACATCCGGCTGTCTGTTCACACTGAAAACAAAACATTTTTTTATTCATTCCAGTAATCTCCTTATTAATCAATAATTTTTCCATCAATACTTATTGTTACAACCTGCCATGGTATGAATTTTCCACTATTTTGAAGTGCATTTTTTACTGCCATCTCCAGACCACCACAGCATGGAACTTCCATTCTTACGATTGTCACACTTTGAATGTTGTTATTCTGAATAATAGCAGCCAGTTTCTCACTATAATCAACCTGGTCTAATTTCGGACAACCTATTAGTGCTACCTTATTCTGAATAAAATCCTGATGAAATCCAGCATAAGCGTAAGCAGTACAATCGGCGGCTATCAGAAGTTTTGCACCATTAAAATATGGTGCACTGATAGGTGCCAGTTTGATCTGTACCGGCCAGTTCTCAAGTTGTGATATCGAATCTGCACCTGAAAATGGTTTTACAGTCTCAGGCGTTTTTGTTCGCTGTATCTGCATGATTTTAGCTCCGGGACAGCCGGTGTGAGGTGACATTGCATGGTTTTGGGCAGCTATTTTACTCTGTGCTTCTTTTACAGCATCTTCATCATATGCAGGTGCTTCTCTTTCCTCAAATGAAATAGCTCCTGTAGGACATTCTGGGAGGCAATCCCCCAATCCGTCACAAAAATGTTCTCTTACCAGCTCGGCTTTTCCGTCTATAATATTAATGGCACCTTCGTGGCAGGCAGTTGCACATGCACCACATCCGTTACATTTTTCTTTATCAATACGTATAATTTTTCTTATCATTTTACCCTCCATTAATAGAATTTTATTTTTGTTTCTGTTAGAATCATATTATAATAAATACAACTTGTATGTTTGATTTCCAACAGGAGGTGAGATTTTGAAAAAATATTTACCTATTTTAAAAAACAGTCCTTTTTTTAAAGGTCTTACTGATAATGAGATATTATCTGTATTGCACTGTGTAGAGGCAGTAACCGTTTCTAAAGAGAAGGATTCTTATATTTTCAGAGCAGCAGATTCTACACAGGTAATGGGATTAGTATTGTCAGGTTGTGTTCTTATTATTCAGGAGGATCTCTGGGGACATCGGAATATTCTGTCTAAATGTCATGCTGGTGATTTTTTTGGAGAACCATATGCGGCAAGCCCTGGTGCTGTTCTGAACATCAGTGTGGTAGCAGATGAGGATTGTGAGATTGTTTTTTTAAATATACAGAAGCTTCTGGTTACTTGTCCAACTGCATGCGGGCATCATCAGAAGCTGATTCGCAACCTGGTCAGTGTACTGGCAAATAAGATACTGATTCTGAATGATAAGATTACACATGTTGGCAAGCGGACAACAAGGGAAAAATTATTGTCATACCTGTCAGCAGAATCTATCAGACATTCGTCCTTGTCCTTTGATATTCCTTTTGACAGGCAGCAGCTGGCAGATTATCTTTGCATTGACCGCGCAGCAATGTCTACTGAGATATCAAAGCTGCAAAAAGAAGGTTTTATAAAAACGCATCGAAATCATTTTGAGGTGCTTTGCAATAATAATACAAATGTATTGAGGTAGAAGAGGGGTTAAAGCGTAAATCGGAGGTGCTGGGAATAAGAAAGAAATATAATAAAGAAATATAACAAAGAGCTGCTAATAAATTTCATAGTAACTTTAAAAAGAATCACCATCAAGCTATAATGACAGCATATGTGAAAGAAAAAGGAGAGAATGAGTTTAATAGACAAGAGGCTTTAGCAGCGATGCGTAGAGCTGGAAGGTGATTTTTAATGGCAAAATATGAGAAAAAATTAGATGATGATATACGTTGCCCACTTGAATATGGATTAGCAATATTTGGTGGAAAATGGAAATCACGCATAATAAGTGTGTTATCTGCAGCCGAAAAGCTTCGATACAGTGAACTTCGAAGAGAAATGTGCAATATTACGGATACAGTACTTGCTGCAACATTAAAAGACCTGATAGAAGTTGGGATTGTTGAAAGAAAATCCTATGATGAAATCCCACCAAGGGTAGAGTATATGTTGACACAAAAAGGAAAATCTGTTGTGCCTATTTTGCAGAATATTTGCCAATGGTCAGGTGTTTTTTATAAAGATGATGTTGAAAATGAAATGCTGCAATGCCAGAGATGTGATCATAACAGATAGGGGGAAATAGATTATGCTTATATATACAGAAGAAAAAAAGTTTACGAAAGAACAGATTCAAAAGTTATTTCTATCGGTTCATTGGATATCAGGAAATTATCCAGATCGACTGTATAAGGCTCTTGTGAATTCCGCAACTGTGCTTACCGTCTGGGATGATGAAAAACTTGTTGGTCTGACAAGAGTATTGGATGATACTGAGATGTTAGCACTGATACATTATGTACTAGAACGTACTGGTATTAATCAGGCAGATATCAGCAAGCTTGAGAATGGAACATGAAATCATTCTGTTAATTTGCTTAAAAGATTAGCGGATGGTATGGGGATGGCTCTTAAGATTGAGTTTGTAACTAAACAGAAAGCGTGATTATATGACCTCACTGGATTGTTGTCTGGTGAGGTTATTATATTAAGGAGAAAAAACTATGATAAAAGTACTTTTTATCTGCCACGGCACTCCAGTTTTGTGATAATGCATACCTTCGCAGACTGGGCAACACGGGGTAGAATATGGCGGAAAGACTTGGAATTACTACAGTTTTGACTACTAAGGCTCATGGCGGATGAGGCAGAATAGCGGGAGAAAATGGGCATATTCCTTAGTAGTAACTGACTACTGAGCGATGGCAGATATACAAAGACTTTGAATAGAGAAAGCCACAATCTGGGCTTAATAGCTACCGGATTGTGGCTTTATTGCTTCTTATAATAGAGAGTCATTAATAAGAGCCATTCGTTTTGATTCTAACATTTCTATTTTTGATTTTACTTCAGTAATTTCTTTTTCAATAGTAGATATCTGGACATCTGCATTCTTTTGCTTGTTGATGTCAGGTACTTTAATTGAAATGCTTTCGATTCTATCTAATGAAGCTCTATAACTTCTCTTGAAACCTCTTTTTTCGCCTTCTAATTGTAGTGCAATAGCTGCAATTCTTGGTAAAAGAATATCAGTTTTTATTCGCATAACACCACAATGGTCAGTGGGATAGAATTCATAATTCTCTTTGAATATATTTCCCTGCCAGTCACCATCAATTCCCCATACAACAGAAGGTATCGAAAAATCTGTTAACAATTGTCTGTCAATATATCCGAATGGTTGAAATACATTGGCACTATAGACTGGAATAGAGAATGCATCGTTTACTTCTTTATTTAAAACTCTTCTTCCTATCGATAAGTCAAATATGCTTTTGTCTGATAACTTGTAGGTTGTTGTAGTGGTTTCAAATAGTTCATTTATAATTAAATTAATATTTGCATGCTTATCTGAGACAGCCTTACGTAGAGTGTTTATTTCATCTTCGATTTTATTACATTCTTTAACAAGATTGAGCTGAATTGGCATAGGTGGAAGAGGTATTTTTATTGTAGCCATTCGTGTAGTATTTAAATTTTTAACTACACCGCCACGTGCACTATCAAAAAGTTGTTTTTGTGCAATTTCAGATGATAACACATAATAAAAATACTCAGTATCAATATCTGAAGAAATTTCAGATAATAATAACCATCCATCATGAATACAGCCATCAATTTTCAAAATATACGGACGACCAACACTCATTGAATTAGATACAATAAAATCTCCGGGTTTTACACGTCTTGATTTTTCGGCCCCTTCATTTGTTATTCTTTCAGCAGTGTGTGTTATGTATTTTTCACCGACAGCAACATCACCTATTTTAATCCAATTGATACCATTTACATCTTCTGTTAAAAACTTTTCTATCGGTCTAGGTGAGGCACCTCTTGATATTTTAGCTAATTTATCAACTGAAACAATTGGGTATTTGCTTTCTATTGGAGTGAATTTTGATTCAATGCCACTTGTATGAATAGCTTTATCAAAATCAACACGTGAAAAATCAAGCATATCCCATAAATTATATGTACTGACGTATGGTGCTAGGTCAGGAGGGATTACCGGACTGCCTGTTGTAAAGTTTTCCTTAATAATGTGATTGATTTTATTCGGATTATTAATGTTTATAGGGTCAAACAAAGGTGTATTTATACTTTTTATTCCTTTATTTGCTACAATAAGCTCATCTTCATCAGATTCGACATTATTAACACCTAAATACTTAATGCCTTCACTTCCTTTGGCACCGCTCCATTCATAGCCTAAGAATGCTTTAGTAAGGTTTTTATCTTCTTTTCCGGCTTTTGTTGGGCTTTGAATGACAACAATAGGACAAGAATTGTTCTTGCAAAGAAGAAAATAATATAGCTTTTCTTTTTCACAGTCTTTTATAAAAGTATCAATAAATGCTTTCAATTCAGCTTCTTTATCAGTAGCGGTATATTTCTTTGCTATTTTTTTCTTTTTAATAGCTTTGTATTTTGTATTATCCTGAGCTTTTTTTTCGTATTCGACGAATATATCTGCGTTTGGATGGTCAGAACCCTTAAGCCAGCTAGTGTACTCGTTAAAATCTATGCCACAATGTTCACAGTATTCTGAAACATAATCTGTGTCATCAAAAACAATATCTTTTGTTGAATCGCCATTGAACCATGAATTTACACGATTTAAGTAATGTTCGGATATATCAGGATTGGTATTTCTCCTTTTTAGAAACAATGTAGCTGTGCTGGTTCCTGTTTTACCAAAAGTACCACTTCCTAATTCTACAATAGAAACGATTTCAAAGTACTTTAAAAGTATTTCGCGGCATGCTATGTAAATATTTCCGTTTGACAACACACTTGTTGGGAGAATTAAAGCAGCAACGCCGTCACTAGCTAAAAGCTGTTTTGCTCGTTCTATAAAAAATGTTTCTATGCTATTGTTTTTTGAAATGTCTGAAACATAAGCTGAAAGTTCATAGTTCGAACGTTCATTATCGGTTAATGTTTCTAGAAATCCTTTTACACTATACGGAGGATTTGCAATCAATACTTTAAATTGTGAATCAAAAATACGAGCATTATTTGCAAGCGCATCAGCATATATGATTTGAATATCGTCTTGGCCATACATAAATGCTGAAACTTTTGATACCTTAGATAAGCGGTATTCTTTTTCTATACCATATATTTCTTTATAATACTCCGATACAGGTGTTTTTTTGTATTTTTCAATGTATTCCTTGATTGCAGATGCATATTCAGTTAAAAAATGACCAGCACCACAAGCATAATCAATGGCCTTTGGTATTTCTGAATTATCACGTATTATTTCCTCGAGAGGAAGGGATGATACTAAAAATTTAACAATAGGTAGTGGAGTGAAGAATTGCCCTTCACTTTGTTTGACACCATCATCAAGAAAACCTTCGAATAAATCGCCTAGGAATTGATTTTGTTCTTCTGTCTTCAACTTAATATCTTCAAGCATTTTAACTATTTTCTTTAAAATAACTGCATTCTGATAGAATAGTTCTTCATTATGTACATCTAGAAATGCAAAGTCACTATTGGTGTAGAACTTTAATTGCTTGAAATAATTTAATACAGTACGTTTGGTAGCATCAGGATCATTTTTGAATAAGTGAAATGCATCGCTTACTTGTTTCTGGTCTATGTATGTAACCTGTTCGCCTAGGAATTTTTCCATTCCTTCTTTATATAATTTTTGAAGTCGATCTTGTAAACTATAGTAGTCGTCACAAGCAGCACCTTTCCAATAAAATTGCAATTCAGAAGGGTTTATAGTTTCATCTACGATTTTGGCTAAAAAAAGATTTATTAATTTATCAAAAGCATTTTCGTGACTTCCGACATTATGCTGTCTTAATATTGTAGCAAATTCATGATATTTTTTTTGTATTGAGGCATTATCGACCTCTTCAAGATCATTTACAGTAAACTTATTTTTCCCGACAGTATAGGCGTCGATATCACTTTCAAAAATACCACTAGTTGCATAATCTTGTTGGTAAGTTTCCTTCCATACTTTAAAATAATCTTCTTTATCACCGTTTTCCGATTGAACATCTTTAAAACTTTTCAATGATTTGTCAGTTTGCAAATACTCTTCATTGTCAAGCATAGAGATAATATTTGTATATCTCTTAAGTTTATTATCATCGGTAAAATCTGACATATATAAACAAAGGGCTTGTGCTGAACGATATGAATTATAGTATCTAAATAGTTGATCGCCGTCAGCTAATGTCTTTTTCCAGAACTTTTCAAACTCATTTTCTTTTTTACACTCAATTAGCAAGAAAGTTTTTCCGGTATTATCTTTTACCTGGATATCACAGAATCCACCTGTATCATCATGTCCTCCAGGCATAGGTTTTTCAAGTTCAATATGCTCTGGCTTGTAACCTTTATCTAGAAGACTTGTTATACATTCAAGTACGACAAAATTTTCTGGTTCGCTAAAATTACAAGTTGTTTTACGATGTATAATCATACCTTTGTCTTCTGGATATGTAATTTTTTCATTTTTAAAATCCACTGTAATACAACAGTCAAAACTAATCCATTCTTTAACATATTCTTCCTTATAAGCTTTTTTTATAAAATCTAATGTAAGGAGAACTTGTTTGAGATTTTCCTTTTTTATCATTGAAAGATACCTCCGTTTACCTATCCCATGGGGGAGTATTATCTCTGTGACTTTTCATCTGAAAAACCGATGCCCCCTCACACACGTTTTTTCGCGAAATTGCATAGGGGGGATTCCGGTGTTTTTTAACATATTTTATATAATATCACAGCACATAATTGCATGTATCTGGCTGACATTAGATACAATAATCTATTTGCCTTTCAGCCAAATTATATAAATTAATGTGCTTTTTTCTTGCTTTTTTGAGCCTTTTCAATGGCTTTTCGTTCACGGTAGGCCTTTTGCTTTCTGGCATTTCGAACCTTCTGGCATTCTTCAGCATCACAAAACTCCTGTCGGTTGCTCTTTCGTATTATGAATTTACCACAGTTTCGACAGCGAATCATAATGCCTTCTGGACGATTATCCGATTTGCCTTTATCTTCTGGTGCAGGGTCTTCGGAAAGCATTCTTGCAAGTGTCAGCCATGCAATATCAAATACAGAATTAATATCGGTAGAAAATTCTAATCGGTTAGTACGGGGATCTACCTTTAATTTCATGGTAAATTCCGGAATGATGTCAATAAGCGCATTCCGGAATTCATCGTAATAGTCATATGGTGTAGTAGCAAATTCTCCGGTTGGAGGTTCTTCGACCGGATGATTTTTTATATACTCATTATCAATTTGCATTTCTTCTATGAGATTTCCTTTTGCATCCCCATAATCTAAGTCGTTCGGTATTGCAACAATAGGATGCTTATATTTATCAAAGAAAGAGTAGCCATCAAAGTATTTCCCTTCTTTGGATAAATCATATGCAGATTCGTCATCGGCAATATAGACACCTTCGAGAGCAACATAAAACATGACTGCATTATATAATTTTCCAAGATCATCTAGGAAGGTGTTAATCTCAAATGTTCCGTCTCTTTCTACCATTTCTGCATCGAAGCTATTTATATCAAAAGATTTATTCAATTCAGAATAGATGAAATCAATATTATATGGATGCATATTATTTGTACACCATTCCATGATGAGCTGCGTATATGGAATTTTATTATCAAAGCTGTTTATCTGCATTGCCAGATTGCAAAGGCTGGTAAGCAGTCCCTGTCCGGAAAGAAAATCTTCTTTAGGAAAGATGGGTTCATATCCGGGGCGGCAAAATGGTGTTGAACAGTAATCATTGCTTTTATCAATATCAAGTTCATATTTTTTGAATCGGAAAGGGTGGTAAATCAGTTGCCCGATACCACCGATTTCTTTAAATCCTAATATATCTGTTATTTTATCTGCTTCTGATGGAATCGTTTCATCATTCCAGTTTAATGGCATATCATACCTCATTCCAATCGTTAATTCGTAACCGTTAGCGTTACCGTCAGTTTTTGGACTACGGTTACATTATAGCTTAAAATATTCATGAAAACAATAAAAAGTTACACAAAATGATGTAACGGATTTGTACCTTGACAATTTCATCCCGTTCTCAATGAACAAGCCTTTGTTATTGCATGGACTGGTATCCGCCAAGAGCAGTAACAAAGAAATAATTATTGAAGAGACGGACATAACAAACTCTACGGAAGGAGCAACATCATATGGAGAAAACAACTATGAGTGTGCAGGAATTATCTGCACAGATGGGAATCAGCCTGCCAAAGGCATATGAACTGGTAAAGACACCAGGATTTCCGACAATACGAATCGGAGCAGATGAGTCTATTGGTATTCTTCATAATACAGATGGAGCTAAAACAGCACTGACAGCAGAAACGCTGACTTATGATGATGTGATTTCTTTATATTTTAGCGTTGATAAGGAATATAGAAGAAATGGCATCAGGCTTATGAATGATAAGACGGTACTTGCACTCAGAAAGCTGAAGGATATCGATGACAATTATTTGTGGAATCAGACAAATGATACAATTCTTGGAAAACAGGTTATTATTTCCGAATATATGCCGGCTATCGAAACAGGTACTAAGCCGATTGCATTTGGTGACTTCTCATATTACTGGATTGTAGGAAGAAAACCTGTGTCGATAAGAACATTGTTGGAAAAATTCGTATTATATGATCAGATTGGATATCTTGCATTTGAGTTCCTTGACGGAAAACTTGTAAGAAATGAAGCAATCAAGGTTATTCAGATGGCAGATGAAAGAAAGTAATCATAGATTGTTTGATTTTAATTCTATCATCTTGAATGGGATATATGCCCCTTGTATGGTATTTCGCTGTATTGGGTGTTAATACCCCGTTCAAATTCGCAGTTTTTGTGCGTGAATGGGCGGCACCGTTGCCTGGTATAAAAGGTAACAGAGAGTTAGACCGCCCATGGGGGCAAATATCACAGAATCAGAGTGAAAATGACAAAAAAGAAAAAATAGTACAAAGGAGTCAGCTGTGTGACCACCTTGTCGGAAGGAGAGATACTATGAATGCAGAAAGCAATGAAGCGCTTACTGTTAGTGAGAAGTATATGCTCACCAACAAGGAGGCAGCAGCTTATTTTAATATTGGTATAAAGAAACTGAGAAGAATTGCAGAGGATAACCTTGGAACAGTAGCGGTGTACTGTGGAAACCGATTCCTGATCATCCGCCCGAAGTTCGAAGAATTTATCCTTAATTCTTCAGAAATATAGTTCCTTTTATCTGCCGAAAGTAGTTTCTATTACAGGGCATAAGAGCGAACATAGGATGATCCCGAAAACCCTTGAAAACAGCCACTTTTGGCAGAAAGGAAGTGCTTTATGGCAAGACCAAGTTTAGCAGAAAAAGATATTTTAAATCTTTCTGAGGCAATTGAATATTTTGTTTTGAGCCGGAGAAAATTTTATGATTTATTGAATAATACGGATGGAGAAGATTTTCTGGCATACTACGGAGAACGCAAGCTGATTCTTCGTGTAGCCTTTGAAATGTATCTGCGTAACCATCCAGAACTAAGGGGGCGGGTATAATGGCAAAGGCAGGAAGAGGTCAGACAAGGCGGGATTCCAAACGCAGAGTATTAAGACCGGGAGAAAGCGTAAGGGCAGACGGAAAATATCAATATAAATATCATATTGATGGAAAACCACATTTTGTATACAGTTGGAAACTGGAGCCTACTGACAAACTTCCGAAAGGTAAGAAACCGTGCATTTCCCTTCGTGAGTTAGAAAAACAGATAAACACAGATTTAGATTTACTTGTAAATATCGTAGATGGACAGATGACAGTCTGCGAACTGGTAGACCGATATTTGAAAACAAAGACAGGAGTAAGGCAAAGTACGAAGTGTGAAAACATCCGATGCAAAGCTGTTCCTTATCAAGTTGCAGCAAGAAGATGGGAAAAGCTACAGTTCCATTCATACCATCCGTGGAGTGTTGCGACCAGCTTTTCAGATGGCGGTGGATGATGATATTCTGGTAAAGAATCCATTCGGATTTCAGCTTGGCGGAGTATTGGTAAATGACGCAGTTACAAGAGAGGCAATCACAAAAGACCAGATGAGAAAGTTCCTAAAGTTTGTGCATGATGATGTGGTGTACTGTAAATATTATGAAGTGGTGTACATACTCTTTCATATGGGAATGCGAATATCGGAATTTTGTGGATTGACTCTGAAAGACATTGATTTGCAGAACAAAACTGTGAATATCGACCATCAGTTGCAGAGAACATCAGATATGCGATATATCATAGAAACCACAAAGACGGATGCCGGAACAAGAGTATTGCCAATCACAGAGGATGTGGCACAAATGTTTCAGGCAATCATTGAGGATAGAAATGCACCGAAAGTGGAGAAGTCCATAGATGGATATAGCGGATTCCTGTTTTACGATGATAATGGAATGCCACTTGTGGCAATGCACTGGCAGCACCGATTCAATCATATGGTAGGCAGATACAATGACATCTACCGAGTACAGATGCCAAATATTACACCTCATGTATGCCGACACACCTATTGCTCGAATATGGCAAAATCGGGAATGAATCCAAAGACATTACAATACCTCATGGGGCATTCGGATATTAGCGTTACCATGAATGTGTACACGCATATTGGGTTTGATGATGCCGAGGAAGAATTGAAACGGATGGAAGAGTTTAGGAAGGCACAGGCGGAGGTTGAGCAGAAGAAGGAGAAATCAATGACACAGAAAATGTTCAAGGTAGTTTAATATGAAAGAAGGATGACGCTCTGGCTTAGACTGGGGCGTTTTTTTTGTGGAAAAGAAGTGAAAAAGACGATATAATATATGCGTAGATAATTGTCAGGAAGATTATGTTTTAAGGAGAGTGATATACATGGATAAAATTACTATACAGACTGTAATTTCAATTATTGCAGCATTTATATCTTTGAGTGCTGTTATTGTATCAATATATTATAATCAAAAAAATAGTAAACAATATTTAAAGAGCCTAGACCCTTTATTATCTTTTAAATTGTTCGAATTGAAAGATGAATTATATTTAAGGGTTACTAATACCGGTAGAAGTGCTGCAAAGGATGTATTAATAGAAATAAAAAAGCTTGAGAATAATGGTGATAGAAACGAATTAGAGTTAGATGCTCTATTTGGTAAAGAAATTGAGCTATACCCCAATGAATCAACACAAGGGCGAATTGCTTTTTGGGGTGCAACAATTTGTTCAAGTGCTTTTCCTAAAATAAATATTGATATTCAATATAAGAAAGGTGTTATGGGGGAGCAAGTGCATATAGAAAGAACGGTAATTTTTTCACCTTCGTATGACGAGAAGATATATGGAGATTTTAATATAGATTTGAGAGAACTTAATAAAAATATGGATGTTATGGCTAAGGCAAATTTGAGGACTGCAAATTATTTGGATGGATGTCAAGTAGCTCCGTTTGATGAATTAAACATATTGGCACATAAGTCTTTGCATGATGATTTGCAATCTGTGAAACAGGGAGAAAATGTATCAACGGTAATGAAGCGTGAGGAAGTAATAAAAAATAGATTATAAAGGAGAAGGTATGTACGAATTATTATCAAAGAGAATTAAGAATGCAGACGGAGAACCGGAAGTGTTTACATATAATAGTTTTCCACAAGCTTTTAGAAATCAGGTTTTTTATATTTTAGAAGATGTTTTAGAGCCATGTTCAACATATAATGAAAATTTGTGGGATATTTTCGAGGAAAAATTTTGCAGAGAAAAGGGATTGAAAGGCATGGGATATGGTAAACTGCAAAATGGTTATGGAAAATCCAGTATAGAAAAATATTTTGAAGATTGTGATGATATTGACTTTTTGGATGCAATAGATTATTTCTTTTACTTGATTGATAAAAATATACGCACTATAAAACCAGAATACCAATATGATTATGATGCAGATGGGGCAATAAATGCTGCAATTGCTGAGTTGAATTATCGATTTAAACAGCATAATTTGGGGTATGAGTTTGCCAATTCACAGATTATTACTATTGATAGTACTTTTTTGCATAAAACAGCTGTGAAACCAGCTTTAAAATTATTGTTTGAAGAAGGCTTCGAAGGTGCTGAAGATGAAATCAGAAATGCTTATGAAAGAAGACGAAAAGGTGATAATAAAAATGCAATATTAGAGGCAGGGAAAGCGTTTGAAAGCACAATGAAAATCATTTGTGATAAACAAGGATATGCATATGATAAAAACAAGGATACTGCGCAGAAACTTATTACAATTTTAGAGAACAATGGCTTTTATCCAAGCTATATGAATGCGCATTTGACAAGTATAAGAACAACTTTGGAAACAGGATTACCTGTTGTAAGAAATAAAGTAGCTGGACATGGACAAGGAAATCAGATTATTACTATACCAGATGAATACACAGATTATGCATTGCATTTGGCTGCGACTAATATTCTGTTTTTGGTACGATTATATAGGAATAAAAAACAAAACCTTTAGTAGTAAGCTTTTTCCTTTTACTACCAATTTTACTACTAATAGACAGTACCAACTTGCTCAATTCTGCTCTGATTTGCCACAATCTGTAATTTCAAAGCATTTTACCATAATCCCAGAAACTCTTGCAAAACAGGGCATTTCGGGGCAAAACAAGGAGAAACGAAACTATGATAAAAATATTATTTGTGTGCCACGGCAACATCTGCCGCAGCACCATGGCCGAAAGTGTCATGACATATTTAGTTAAACAAGCTGGTTTATCAGACCAGTTTTATATTAATTCAGCGGCAACAAGCCGTGAAGAGATAGGCAATCCCCCACACCATGGGACGGTTGCCAGATTAAAAGCAGAAGGAATACCGGTCATTCCACATAGAGCAGTGCAGATGACACTGGATGATTATGAGGAATATGATTATCTTATAGGCATGGATACAGAGAATATAAGAAATATGCAGCGTATATCAGGTGGAGATCCAGATGAAAAGATATATAAGCTGCTTACATTTGCAGGTTCAGGCCTTGATGTAGCGGATCCGTGGTATACAGGAGATTTTGAAGCAACATATAAAGATGTAAAGGCTGGCTGTGAAGGTTTGCTTCACACGCTTGCTGAAGAAATATAACAAATAAAATAACTAAAATAACAAAACAGAATATTTTTATAATCCCTGCATAAACTGTACAAACAGATATGCAGGGGTTTTTATTTTTGAAAACTTATATTGAAGAAAGGGTAATAGATATTGCTAATTACATAATAGATAACAATACTACAGTCAGAAAGGCAGCAAAACAGTTTGGAGTAAGTAAAAGCACCGCACACAAGGATGTAACAACAAGACTTTTAGAGATTAATCCCGCACTTGCCGCGAAAGTGAGGAAAGTGCTTGATGTCAACAAACAAGAGCGGCATATACGTGGAGGAATGGCAACAAGAGAAAAGTATGCACATCATAAAAATTAAAGATAATGAAGAACAAAGCAAATCTAAACTAAAGCATATTCAGGCATTACAAGAATATTTTCAACAATTCCGTCAATTATATAATATATGAGCAGCGATTATATAAAACAGAAGCAATATAAAAGCAGTGATTATATAAAGCAGAAGTAATATAAAAGCAGTGATTATATAAAGCAGAAGCAATATAAAAGCAGTGACCATATAAAGCAAATAATTGACAGGAGGAATACACTAATGCAATCTGATTTAACAAGAAATTCTGATAATAAGGATAGCCAGCAGAGCAGTACAGTATACACACAATCTGACTTTGCCGGTGGTGTTCCTATGAATGAGCCTATGGCAGAAAGATATTGTTCACCTGAAGCATATGAGTGCAGTGATGGGATAGAAGCAGGCTGTCTTGATAATCCCTATATTCCACCAGATGAAGTTAACAATAGTACCTTGAAGATGATGGGGCATAGACATAGAAAGCTTGAAATAAAGAAGGTTATTGGAAGGGAAATACTGGACTCAAGAGGCAATCCCACAGTAGAGGCGCAGGTTTTGCTTAACGATGGAACTGTTGGACATGGTATGGTTCCAAGTGGAGCGTCAACAGGTGCTTTTGAGGCTGTTGAACTAAGAGATATGGATCAGAAAAGATATTTTGGAAAAGGTACGCTTAAGGCTGTAAAACATATAAATGTTGAACTTAACAATACCGTACTTGCAATGGATGCATCTAATGTATATGCAATAGATAAAGCTATGATAAAAGAAGATGGAACTAAAGATAAGTCCAGATTAGGTGCTAATTCAATTCTTGCAGTATCAATAGCATGCGCCAGGGCAGCGGCGGCATCATTTCATATGCCATTATACAGGTTTATAGGTGGAAATGTGGCTACGACACTTCCAGTTCCTATGATGAATATTATAAATGGGGGTAGGCACGCAGTTGGAAGTGATTTTCAGGAGTATATGATAGTTCCGGCGGGTGCATCAAGTTTTCGAGAGGCACTTCGTATGGGAACAGAGGTGTTTCATTCATTAAAGGAAATACTTACTAAGAAAGGATTCGCAGTTACTGTTGGTGATGAGGGAGGTTTTGCACCAGATGTGGCTGATGCATTTGAAGTGTTTGAACTTCTTATGGAGGCGGTGATTACAGCAGGATATAAGCCAGGCGAAGACATTTATTTCGCGATGGATGCCGCAGCTTCCGAATTATACAATACTGAAAGCGGATTGTATGAGTTCCCAAGAGAATATGCAACAAGACAATCAAAAGTTCATGAAAATGTAGACATGAAACAACAAAGAATGACTTATGATTTACTTGATGCAAACAATGAAATGCTTGCAATTAAGCGGGATAGCAAACAACTTGTCGATTATTACTCTAAAATTATCGACAAATTCCCAGTTATATCAATAGAAGACCCGCTTAACGAAGAAGATTGGGACGGATGGAGAGATATAACTGATAAACTGGGCAATCGTGTACAGCTTGTGGGGGATGATTTATTTGTTACTAATACAGAAAGATTAAAAAAAGGTATAGCTTCAGGCTGTGCGAATTCAATTCTTATAAAATTCAATCAGATAGGAACGTTGTCAGAAACAATAGAGGCGGTTAAGATGGCGCATAAAGCTGGATATACTGCTATATCAAGCCATCGTTCAGGTGAAACAGAAGATACGACGATTGCGGACATGGCGGTTGCTTTGAATATGGGACAGATAAAAACCGGGGCACCGTCAAGAGGTGAGAGAATAGCAAAATATAACAGATTACTGCGTATAGAAGATGAGCTTGGAAGTTCCGCAGTGTATCCGGGGATAAAGGCATTTAATATAAAAACTGAGAAATAAAGTAAGATTAAGAACACACCAAGAATCAATAAAAACAAAGTAAAAATTAACAATACATCAAGAAACAATAATAAGAAATTTCAGTATTTTGCGTGTCAACAGGTCAAAAATGTACATTTGCACTGATGCAGCCGTATTGGACCTGCTGACACCTGTATAATATAATTATATCAGCGAAACAATACTTAATCCGCTGTTTTTAGAAAGATTTACATAATCATTTCCACACTGTACGATAGGTTTGTCAAGAGCGTTGTCATTTATAAGAACTACGTTGCCAGTACGTCCATCTGAAAGCTTTACGTTTGTTCCAATGTATGAAGCAACTACATTTTTAAGAAATGGAATAGCATATATAGGATCAAACTTGGTAAAGGCATCCTGATACATCATTTTAACAACTTCAAAAGGACATATAGGTGCACGATATATACGTGATGCAGTCATTGCATCATATACATCTGCGATAGTGATAATCTTGGCAACAGCTGGGATATCAGGGCTTTTAAGACCAAATGGATATCCGCTTCCGTCACATTTTTCATGATGCAGCAGTATAGCTTCTTTAACAGGTAGAGGAAGATTTTTGTCTTTTATCTGTTCATATCCAAGATTAACATGATGCTTCATTATCTCATATTCATTGTCAGTCAATGTACCTGGTTTATTTAGTATATTATCAGGTACAAGCAGCTTGCCAATATCATGTAAGAGACCTGCAAGAGTAAGTGTTTTAATCTGTTCATCATTAAAGTTCAGCCATTTACCTATAATAGATGCGATAAGTGCAACATTGACAGAATGAACGAAAGTAATGTCATCCTTGTTTCGCATGGCATGCAGCATATCAAACATCTGAAGTGAATTACGCGCTTCAGACATAATATTCATAGTTTCAGATACCATGGTGTCTGTGTCTATATTGTTTTCGGCAGTAAGGAATGAGTTGAGATTATCTTTTACGGAATCTACATTAACATTATATTCTGATTCAAAATGCTTGAATTCATCAGAGTTACGGACACGCTCATAATAGTTGATATTGTCAGCATCAGTTCTGGCTAAAGCAGCATTTCTTTCAGCCTGTGCTGCAGAGTCTTCCTCCTCATTATAAATGTTTATTTCAAGGACATGCAGACTTGAAATTTTAGCAATAAGCGAAGGCGTAAGAACAGTATCTTTAGGCGCAAGCAAAGAGCCATCGCTTAATATAATATCACGTGAAAGCTTCATTCCGGCGTGTGCATCAAATATAAATATAGTATTGTCATTCATATATAACATTCTCCTTAAATTTCAAATATAACAGAACTGTTTGTATATATCATATGATACCAGGGTCAAAATGTCTGAATTTACATGAGTTCACTCATAGTCAGTTTAGATAAAAAATAACGAATATCTGCTAAATCCGGTCTGAATTTACATGAGTTCACTCATAGTTGGGGAAAGACTTTGAATCCGCTCATATATGAGCACAAAATACTTTATGAACCCTACATTTAAATATGAAATAATTATAAATTTAATAGTTTAAAAAGTCAATTATACTTGACGTGTAACAATATATTGTGTAATATTTTTATGGATTACAGATGGTGCGTGCAGCATTATGTGATCATAATTAAATATATGATTATATCCCTTATTTAGAGCGGTGGAGATACATAGGATCTGAGAAGCCCGGCAACCCCTTGCAATTGAACAGCATAAGGAAGGTGCCAACCTGAGCGAGATTATTCGAACAATGAGAGGATTTCGAAGCAGATTTCGGGTCCCTTTAAGGGACCTTTTTCTATGCATAGATATATCAGATATGTATGTTATGTATGTAAAAATGGACGTACAATTTAAAGACATACAATTTAAAATATAAGTATGCATCCATACGAAATTAGGATATAAGCATGTCGAATTATGCTTTAAGTCAGGCTATACAAGGCATAATCGGAGATACTTAATAACAAGGAAGTTTATTTTAGAAGGAGAAAGATTAGTACGATGGAAAAAAGATTATTTACATCAGAGTCAGTAACAGAAGGACATCCAGATAAAATCTGTGATCAGATATCAGATGCAGTGCTTGATGCACTTTATGAGCAGGATCCATATTCAAGAGTGGCATGTGAAACACTTACTAATACAGGTTTTGTTATGGTTATGGGTGAAATCACAACTAAGGCTTCTATAGATATCCCACAAATTGTACGTGATACAGTTGTAGAGATAGGTTATGACAGCTCAGAAAAGGGCTTTGATGGTAACACATGTGCAGTTATGGTTGCACTTGATAAGCAGTCAGCAGATATAGCTATGGGAGTTGATAAGGCTCTTGAAGCAAAGGAAGGTGTTGATAAGGACGATGAAGACCTTGGAGCCGGCGACCAGGGTATGATGTTTGGTTATGCTACAAACGAAACAGAAGAATATATGCCATATTCAGCAGCACTTGCACAGAAGCTTTCAAAGCAGCTTACAAAGGTTCGTAAGGATGGCACATTAAGCTACTTAAGACCAGATGGCAAGACACAGGTAACAGTTGAATATGATGAGAACAATAAACCTATACGTCTTGATGCAATTGTTGTATCTTCACAGCATGCACCAGAAGTATCACAGGAACAGATTCATGAAGATATCAAGAAGTACGTTATAGATGCAATTGTTGACCCAGCTATGGTAGATGCTGATACTAAGATATTTATCAATCCAACAGGCCGTTTTGTTATAGGTGGTCCTAACGGAGATTCAGGCCTTACAGGTAGAAAGATTATTGTAGATACTTATGGTGGAGCAGCTAGACATGGTGGTGGAGCATTTTCTGGTAAGGATTGCACAAAGGTAGACCGTTCAGCAGCTTATGCAGCACGTTATGTAGCTAAGAATATAGTTGCAGCAGGTATCGCAGACAGATGCGAAATTCAGCTTTCATATGCGATTGGTGTTGCACATCCAACATCAATCTGTGTAGATACATTTGGAACAGGTAAGTTAAACGATGAAAAGATTGTTGAAATAATCAGAGAAAACTTTGATTTAAGACCAAATGGAATTATAAATATGCTTAATTTAAGAAGACCAATCTATAAGCAGACAGCAAGCTATGGACATTTTGGACGTACAGACCTTAACCTCCCATGGGAGCAGACAGATAAGGCTGATATACTTAAGAAGTATCTTTAAAATGTTGTTGTTTAGCACACATTATTAATATGCTGTCTGACTTTGACTTAATTTATGAAAAATGAATGTGTGCTAAATCAGAAGGGATAGGCATGAGGGGCGGAATTGTGCGCTTTACGCACAATTCCGCCCTATTTTGTCCCCCCTTTGATTTAATTGAATATTCAGTATTACATTATGCCGTAACACAGACAAATATAAG
>ENA-ORPK01000639-ORPK01000639.1-human-gut-metagenome-genome-assembly--contig:-NODE-639-length-31316-cov-14.877163_pt1 | contig 31316 bp, 20 predicted proteins | sample MGYA00242139_ERZ509068 | MGnify/ENA primary metagenome ERZ509068 (study PRJEB26280, sample SAMEA2338687) | human gut metagenome | biome: human gut; feature: human-associated habitat; material: faeces... | reverse complement strand
GACAGATGGAAAAAGCAGTAACAGCATTATTCAATCAGCTATTACTGCTTTTTTCAATTATGCAAGGTATAAACGCGGAGCCGCTTACGTTCTCATATACATAACCTAAATTGGCACTCAACTTATCGCCTAGTAGCTTATCATAGATGACATTATCTGTAAATTCCTTGTCCCAAAACGCCAGAGTTATAAAAAGGCCTGTGTCTGCACAGAAGAGCTTGAACTTATTGGTATCTTTATGAAGCGACATACCTACATTAGGCTCATTGGCATGACTGGCAAACAATACGGTCTTGCTATCCTCCATCTCTCGCAACAGCCCCTGCAGCTTGCCATCCTCCACATTTCCTAAGACTGAATATGGCTTATAACGATTGCTATTTTGAGACAACTGAGCAGGAATATTCTTAAACAATTGCTCTATTCTACGTGAAGGATCTATCTTTTGGAAATCATCGAGATACAGACGAATGATATCACGTTTCACGAGATCCACCATACTCAGATTATTCGACTCCAGATATTCGTTTACAGCTTGTGGCATCCCTCCTATGAGTGCATATAGCCGGAGTTCTCTCATCTTGTCTCTATGGGCTTGTCCGAGTGACAGGCGTTTGTAGAAGAACTGTTTTAGAAGAGGTATAGAAGCGTAATCACCCAATGCCCATCTGAACTCTTCATAATCCATAGGATACAAGGCAACCCGTTCTTCCTCACTGGGAATAGTGATGTTTTTTGTATTCTTAGTAATACTGATAAGCGAGCCCGTCTCAATATAGTCATAACGCCCATCAGCCACCAAATACTTGATGGCTTGTCTTGCCTTAGGACAAGACTGAACTTCATCAAAGATGATGACAGAACGCCTATTGGTCAAGATGGTTTTATATATGGTTTGCAACTGAAGGAAGATAAAATCAATATCCATCAAATCATCAAACAAGGAAACAACTCGTTTTGATGCCTTATTGAAGTCTATAAGGATGTATGATTCATACTCTTTTTGTGCAAACTGTTCCACCAAAGTAGACTTACCTACACGGCGTGCCCCCTCTACAAGAATAGCAGTTTTACCATCCCTTGTAGCCTTCCATTGAAGCAATCTATCATACAATTTGCGCTTAAATATTCTATTCATATATTCTTTTCTTTATTTTTTATATAAAAGTTACTGACTATTTGATACTTACGCAGTGCAAAGATACGAATGATATTGAAAATACGCAAATTTATTTCCATGAAATATACGAAAATACGCAAATTTATATTGAAAAATCCTTTGAAAATACGCAAATTTGGATGTTTGAGAGTTTTATCACAATAATAACCATTATAGCAGCTCACCAAAGTGGACACGAAAAATGATTATTAACCTCAAATCCGCAACCTATAGGGTTTCGTGGGATTTTGCTTGTAAAACGACAAAAATTCATTTACGGACATCGCGTAATCGGTCCTAACGGGAACCATATATTTTTTCCTGCCTCTGGATGTAAATTCACCTATAGTGAAGTTTTCAAGGAAAATGAAACGGGAATGTACTGGACATCTACACAGAAAGGGAAGGGCAAGATATGGTGTCTCATGTTCGCAAGCAAATTTTATGATATATATAATGGAAAATACAACGAAGGATACAGTATCAGACCCGTTTGGTAATAACAGACAATAACAATTTATAATATATTGAACCCCTTTTTAAAAGGGTCTCATTTTTTAGGTATTTAGGTCAACTCCGATGTTATTGCCTAATTATAAGAAATCATCAATTATCATTCCTTTTTAACACTTTTCAGACGATTTTTGCCGTAAAATGCCCGATTTAAGTTAAAAATAAAATTCAATTTTTCCAATAGCCTCTATCCTAATGGATTTCATTTACTTTGTACCCAAAAAGCTGTATAACTATCAATAATTCAATATGGATAACAAAGAAATCAACAAACAAGAGGAAACGGAAGGCACCCGAATCGACCGTGCCATCCAAAAGTTCGCCGACCTGATGATTCAGCGTTTGGAAAACAGCAAAAAAAGGACTGGGAACAAGGATGGACAGAAGGTTCGCATGGCTTTGGTGGCCTTCCGCAGAACATCACTGGCAGAACTTATGTAGGTGGCAATGCCTTTTTGCTGCAGGTTCACACTTCCATGAGGGGTTTCCATGTTCCAGTCTACATGACGAGAACACAGATGAAGGAGAATGGTGTTCATATAAAAAAAGGTGAGCATTCTGTTCCTGTATTCAAGTGGGGACTCAATATCAAGGATGAAAATGGCAAGCGTTTGTCTGAGGATGCTTTTCGTGACTTATCCAAGGATGAGCAAAACAAATGTCAAGTACGTCCCTATTTGAAGGTTTTCAACGAATGGAACATAGACCAAACCACTTTTGAAGAGGATAATAACGAGAAATACCAAGCCATCCTCTCCCGATTCCAATTCCCGCCTATCAAGGATGATAAGGGTATGTATAAGAATGAAGCTCTTGATCGTATGTTTGACAAACAGGAATGGCTTTGTCCTATCCAAGTGGATCAAGAGGCAAAGGGAGCTGTTTACAATGCGAAGAAAGACGCTATTGTGGTGCCTATGAAGGCACAGTTCAACATTCACGATGAACTTGAGGAAATCTTCATGGATGGACAGGAGTATTATTCCTCTGCTATGCACGAAATGGCGCACTCCACGGGACATTCTAGTAGACTTGACCGTTTGCCAGAAGCTCAGTTCGGTTCGCAGGAATATGCTAAAGAAGAACTTGTGGCAGAGACTACTGCCTTTGTCATCGGCAATGCGATGGGATTTTCCAATAGAATCTCAGACAATAATGCAGCTTATGTAGATTGGTGGATACAAAAATTGCGTGAAGAGCCAAAGTATATCGTCACAGTCATGTCCGATGTCAACAAGGCTTCTCGAATGATTTTGGAAGAGATTGATAAGCAGAAGGTAAAGTTGGGTGAAAAGCCACTTATGGAAGGTAACCTCGATGGTATTGAGGAACAGCTCAAGAATAAGGAACAGTTTGAGCAAATCAAACTTGACCAGATTTCTCAGGAAAAAGATGCCCCACAAGAAACACAAGTATCTTCGGTCAGTCCAGCTGAGAACCATTTTACGGCACTTATCCATAACATAGTTTCTGACAAGGACAGTGAGCATACCGTCTTACAGGTCAAAAGTCTATCAGAACTGCGAGACTATTATAAGGAGCATGAAGTATTTGGCTCATGGATTCAAAATGCTACAGATGAGCAGCTTTTGACGGCAGGAGCTTCACTTCTTCCAAACATAGTGACAGAACAAAATACGAACAAAGAACAGAATATGAACGATTCTAAGAATAACTCGCATGAAATAAAGGATACTCAACAGGGTAAGCCGTATTACTTCTCATACCAGTATTTGCAGAGTACTGATGATACTCAGGAGTTCGATGACTTGAATACTAAAGAGAAATGGAATCAGTTGCTCAATCTGGCTCAAGAGTATGACCCTGGTGATGCTCTAACACAGTCCCAAATCACTAAAAGTGCAACAAGTAATTCAGGTGATAGCTTGTTAGCGGAAAATGAAAACTACGCAGTAGTATATAACAACAGTGTGGGTGGTACCTATGAATTACTTCGCAGAGTGAGTGAGAATGATCTGAGAATGTCCATCGATAGCTATGGATTGGAGAAAGATGCCTCTGAAGCAGTAGTGGAGGTAGCCAAGAACATGGCCGAGGAAGAGATGACACTAAAACTCAGAGATAAAACACCTGCATTCACCATGTCAAATGGAGACCTCCTTCATTTTGAATATAACAAGGAGAAGGATTCCATTGATGTGGGTACCGTGAGCAATATCGGACTCATGGTAAAGCACAGTTTTCCATATGATCATGGAGCCACTTGGGAGAGAAATTTGGATGCTGTCATTGATAACCTTTCTGAAATGCCCGAATATCAGACGGTTGAGGAAGAAGCGGTTATGGAGGAAAAGCCAGAGAACTCTCAACATCAAGAAGAACAGCCGGCCCATGAGGATAGTAACATCCAAACCGATGTTGCAGGTAAAGCTGAACAGATTGCCCACACTGGAGTACCTATGCACGTGGCTGAGAAAGAAGCCAAGGCAATCTCTGATGATGAGCAACATGCAGCTTATCACCAAGTGGAAAAGGAGGCACAGCAAGATGTTTCACCAAAGGTAAGTGAGGAGACAGCTAAAGATGAACAGATTAGTACAGCTAAAGCTGCTACCCATGCATCCATTCTTCTTGGTGCACTCGAAATGGCCAAGTCTCATGATGGAGTTTGGATGAATGGTAAGGGTAAAAGCAATGCTGAGTTCTTGCATTTCAAGAAGCCTATTACGCCGTTCAACAACCTGATGATGAACTTGAACTCTGACTTGCAAGGTTATAAGACCAATGTTTACACCTCTTTTAACCCTGCCAAGGATAACGATATGCCGGTGATGAGAGGACAGACATCATTGCCTTTCAACTGGACAAAATGGGAATACCAAAACGTGACTAATCCAAACGATACAATTTCAAAGGAGCAATATGCAGAATTGAGTGATGCAGAAAAGACCAATTACGCGATTCATGCTACTCGTCAGCGTTTCCATATGTATAACATAGACCAGACGGTCATGCCTGCAAATGATGTGGAAGGTTATGGCTCTTTGGTCCGTGAAAAAGGAGAGCAGATCAAGAATTTCAGTAAAGATCATGCAAAAGAGCTTTCTGCTGAGACTGCCGTTTCATATGTCATGGAACAAGAGAAGAAACATCCTGATGCCATTATCCTCATCAGAAACAAGGATTTCTATGAGACTTATGGAGAGAAGGCAGATGTGATGGGAAAAGTCCTTGGCCTTCCTGCATCCACCAAGGATGTGGGTGGAAAAAAGATAAGCTATGCAGCCTTTCCTTATCATGCATTGGATAATTGCTTGCCAAAACTCATCAGAGCAGGTAATCGCATTGCCATGAATGATGGTCAAGATATCGCAAAGATGAGCAAGGACGTTCCTTCTGCTCAGAAAATCTTGTCCACTGCCTATCAAACGGCTTCGCAGGTTGCGAAGTCATCTGGTATTGGGTATGAGAGAGTTATGGTGTTGCAAGATGCACAATATGATAAAGTCCAGGACAAGATCATTGTCAGCGGCATGAGTCCAAAGGGCGGTAATGAGGAGGTTAAAGCCATCCTTAAAGCCAATGATATCTATCGTGCCGTTGTGGGTTCTAGTGGTCATGAACATAGATTGGACCGCACAGGCAGAAATAATCTTTTGCCAGCTGATGATGCCAAGCATGAGTTGCTAGTCAGAGAACTTACTGCAGGTGTGATGATGGCTCGTCAGGGATTACCGGCTACCTTCTCCCAAGAAAGTCAAAAGCAGATTCCTTACTGGGAGCGAGAAATCAAGGAGAATAGCAAACTGGTAGGTATCCTTGAGAGGGATGTTAACAATGCCCTTGAGACCATTGACAACCTCATGGCTAGCAGAAAGGTAAATTATGAGGCGATTAAGGGAGAACTGCCTAACAAAGACTTGCTCTCTTGCTCTAATGATTTTTCCATATCTCGTGAACTCAACAAGTTACCTAGCATTGACACCAAGGAACTTGTGGTGGTCATGGATAGACAGAACAAGACCGCCGATGTCATATTGCCTGCTGGTGCATCTTTGCAGGTAAACAATGAGGTTCCTGGTATGAATAAAAGACGTGTTGGTATCGCTCTTGGAAAAGAAGGAATCAAAGAGGTGAGCTTCTACAATGCAGGCGGTAGCCTTGCTTTGAAACAGCCAAACAGCTACTACAAGGACAAGGAGGTTACCGTGAGCAGACTCAAACAATATACGCTGCTTACCAACCAGACTATTGATGTGGCGAGTAAGGTCAACGAGAAGCAAGAGACCAAAATATTGAAGTTCCAGGCAATCCAGGATCATATGGGCAAGTATGCATTCTTTATTAAACCTGAGAATGAGCCATCCTTCTCCGTCTATCCGATGAAGGAACATCTCAACTCATATTTCAGTGTTATGGGCAAGGAAAATAAGAGTCAGATGCACAATGCCTTGGCACGGAAATATTATGAGATGGCTTCAACCTATCCTGATTCCAAGCAGGAACTCATTATGCCAAACACAAAAGGCATAGATTTGAGCCGTGTGGAAAAGGTAAGAATTACCTCAGACAAGGAAAATCCTAAAGTGAAGGTTGTTATTGCCACCATTGATGGTGAACAAAAGAGACAGACTATCTCTAAGCAACAATGGTATAATCTGTGGCTTGCAGATGATATGGCAGCCTATAAGAAAGCTGTTGCAGCCGTAAGTTTTATCCCTACAGTCAACAAGGAAGTGCAAGTGGAGCAAAAAAACTCTGTGAAGGCAGATGAGAATCTCAAGCAAGAACAAATTCCTGCAGTCAAAGAGGAAAAGGAAGAAGTCAAGGAGAATACCCCCTCCAGAGGTTTTCACCGATAATATAAGTCCATAGGGTTGGCCTCGTGCCATCCCATGGACAACAAAATCATAGTAACATGGCAATAGACAAAAAAGCATTTTACGACAAATATGCAGCGGTGGCCATCGAACAACAGATCAAGTATGGCATACCTGCATCCATTACCCTGGCACAGATGGGATTTGAGAGCAGCTTCGGAACATCTAAGTTAGCCAGGAATGACTCTAACTTTTTTGGCGTAAAAAAGGGAAGTTCTTGGAACGGACCTGTCAGTTATCATTTGGATGACCATAAATATCCAGAGCCTTTCAGGGTATATAGTGATGTGAGGGCAAGTGTAGAAGATCACTCCAAGGTTCTCATGCTGCAGCGATACCAAAAGTATTGCGCTGCACGAAGCCCGCTCGATTACAAGGGATGGGCGGATGGCATTTGCAGAGGCGGCTATGCTAGTAATCCAAGCTATAAGGAAGCCCTGGTGGGAGAAATTGAGAGATATCATTTGGACAGATATGATAAAATGGCTTGGGATTATGCTCAAAAAATTGGTAAAACCATAGGCTTTGCTCAGAATATGGGAGCCTCACTTCCTATACAAACAATTTCTTGTGCCCTTCCAATCAACATGCAGGGGCTTAAAGCTACAGGATTGTTCAAGGAAAACAGAGGTGACCATCTGCATGGAGGTATAGACATCGCCACTGGTCACAAGAACTTACCCGTGTATGCCACCGAGAACAACGGAAAGGTTGTCGCCTCCTGTAAAGGCAATGCTACAGGTAACATGATAACGGTCGAATATACTAAAGAAGACGGTAGCAAACTTCAATGTGTATATATGCATTTGAGTAAAAGAGACGTGAAAAAGGGCGACATCGTGCAAGCCGGCCAACAGATTGGTATCTCTGGCAATACAGGCCGCTCCTCTGGACCACACCTTCACTTTGAGACCAAGTTGCTTAACTCTCAGGGTAAATGGGAAAGATTTGACCCACGTGAGTATCTTGCTGCCATTGAAGGCGAGACTGGAAATTCCATACCCCTCATGAAGGATGGAAAAGACATTCTCGCTGAGTATCGTTCTCAATATATCAAGCAGCCGGTTACTTATCCACAGGCGGATATGTCCAAACAACTGTTGGCTCAGATAACCAACTCTAACGACCCCACCAAGTGGCTTTCCTGCTTGAAGGAGATGAATGGTGAGCAGAATAATAACCAGGATGCCTTCTCGGAACTTATCTCAACATTATTCTCAGCAGCGCTGACAATAGCAGCAAGGATTAAGATTTCAGAGGCCATCAAAGCATCAAGTCGTATCCAAGAGGAAAATGAGCAGGCGCTGTCCAAGGATGAGGAAAATATAGTAAAACGTGATAGGGAAAAAGTGGACGCATCCAAGCTCCAACTCCAGGCAAGTACTTATTTTGAGACAGAGTGTCCTGAGGAAAAGCAAACGCATTCTCTCAAGCAAGTGTAATAATTGAATATTCATCATTTAATAGACTAAGAATAATGATCAAATGTAACATCACAGCCTGTGGCATCATTGTAAGCAGTGCCCAGGAAAAAACTAACAAGGAAGGTGGCAAGTTCCTCGCCTTCACTATCGTGGTTCCTATAGAGGGACGAGACAAGAGTGTAAAAGAGCTCCATATTGGTGTAACAACCGAAGGTAATGCGTCAACTGCAGCCAAATATGCAGCTGGTAAAAAGGTCACCATCCAAGGCAATCTCTACATCAAGAAAGTAGAAGATACCCTCTACTATAATCTAAGAGCAGAAGGTGATATCAAAGAGAATGATACATCACAGGCCGACAAGATTGAGGGCAAGATGGAGTTTAAGGGTAAAATTGGCAAAAAAGGCTTGGAGAGCTACCCTATCAAGAACGGCGGAACGTTCAAGACTTTCTCTGCATTCTCTGCCGATAAGGATGGCGAAAAACGTGCCTTCACTTGGGTTAAGTTCACCTTGAACCAATTCCTTGATTATGCAGCCAAGGCTGGTGAGTATGTGGAAGTTCATGGTGATTTGTTGTTAGACGTATATAAGAACAGTCTGCAGATAGGTTGTCGTGTTTCCACCATCTGCCCTTGGGACTTAAACGTTTCCGGGAATGCTAATTAGCAAGTTTTAAAGAACATATAACTTCCAGATAGGGAAATGCTTGCCTCGTCATAATGGTCCCTACCATAGCTTTGGCAATCATCCCTATCTGCTCTTTCGCATAAAGCAAGTATGAACAATACAATGAATAAAAGTTTGGGGGAACGGTTCGTCATGGGATGGCAGTCTATCTTTGGTAAAGGCGAAGCAACCGGTGAGAAGAAACCTTTTCCCAAGGATCACTTCTTTTCTTCTGAGGAAGTAGATTTTCTCTCTTCTTCCACGGAAGAGCTGAATATCCTGGAAAAATGGGCAATTCAGTTGAGCAAATGGGCTAGAGATAAGGCTCAATGGGATAAGAAACTGCCTGGAGTAAAATGGAAGGATGGTATTCTCACCACCTGGATTGATGGAGTCCCGCAAGCTGACACAAAGACAAGGCAAGCTGAACGTTTGCAAATTTTGAAGGTAGAAGGCTATCATATCCCCTCACACTATGAAACCATCATCGAGGATAAGGTGGGAACTGATTTGGTTGGTAAGTTTTTTAAAAATTCAAGCAGCAAGACAAATCCTGTGATAATGGTGGATGTCTATCATCGGGATATGCAGAAGGGGCCTACTGTTTCAATCTCATCTTATGACAATCCTGCTTCAAATCCAAAGCTTCAAGAATTGACATTGGCGGAGTTTCAGGCGATGCTATCATCCCAAAAGTTCAAGCGTTTATCTCATAAAGAATCCACGGAATGGAAACAAGAGAGGGAGAAGATTGGGATAGCTGGCTCTGAACTCAAACAGCTAATCAAGGACATAGGGCGTAGCTATCCTCCTACCCTAGGTGGTTCATTCTCAGCAGACTTGCAAGAAGTTCTTTATTCTAAACATTTTGGAAAAAATATTATTCCTCAAATGTGGACGCTTTCGGGTGATTCTGAGGTGGTTGTTGGAGTATATATGGCTGAGAAGTGTGACAAAGTTCACCATGTTAACATCAATGCAAGCAATGCTTATCTCTATCAAGAGCTCATCAATGCCGTCAAAAATTTGGTTAACAGAGAGAATTTGGATGCGCAATTGGATAAGCTAACCACTTTGATGGGTAATAAGATTGGTGATATTACAATTGTTGCGCTCAAGGAAAGCCATCATATCGCTACTTCTCATGGCATGATTGATGGTTTGGTTTTATCTTCCAATAGAAAGTTGTCGGCCTTCAAGAATCCTAACCATGAAGAAGTACCCCTTACTTTAGATGATAATCCGTCTATTCGTGAGGGGCTGATAGATGAAGGTTTAAGAGAAATCAAACTCTTGAACAGAGAAAGCAAAGCTCATTCAGAACGTCTGCAAATGCTTACCAAGGAATTATCCTTGATTCTAGGCGGGCAAGATGAACTGAATAAGCGTATGAGTAAGTTTGAGTTTCAACAGAAGAGGATTCAGGAGGAACAAAAGCGACAACTCATTCCTGTTCACGATAATACAAAAGAGGAGATCAAAGACATCAAACCCTACTTCGACTCCTTGAAAGACAAGAGCAATGTCCTTTCAGGAGACGTTGAACTACTCTTATCTGGCAGTGAGGTGAGTAACTTATATAGCCGATATGAATCACTTGAGGAAGAGTATTATGGTAGTGTTTGCTTCCTCTGCCCAGAGGACAGAAAGGATTTGGAAGACAAAATCAACCAAAGCTATACGAACTATAAGAATAAGGTAATGTCTCTTGTGGAAGCTTATCAGGGACTTTCTCAAGACGCAGCCTCCCCTGCTCCACGGCAAGAAGTTATCCAACTTCATGAACTCTCAGGAGCCTTCGTTTCTCCGGAGAAAGGACGATGGCACACTGATGATTTCAAGCAAAAAGAGGCCTATATTCGATATGGTAAACTTATAGCAGAGAAGTTAAACTTGCAATTAACCTATCCGGAAATTCCTTGGTTGCAAGCTCCAAAGGCCATACCTCACACTTCTCATGGTGATGCCTATCAAGGGAAAGATGCTCTTGTCTTGGCACTTTTGGCGGAAAAGGAAGGTTACGAATTACCTTTGTATGTCACCCAAGAAGAGATACAAAAGGCGAACTTAAGAGTTGATATGAGAAAAGAGCCGTTTCCTCTCATCACAGGACAGGGCATCCTGCTGCTGTATAATATAGAGCAAACTGACCTTCCCCAGAGAGACCCGTCAAGATGGGAATGGTTGAAATCACGCTTTGGCCAGCAAGACCAGGCAAGTGTGTCTTCCCTTTTAAGATTGAAGGAGGTGGGATCCTACCCTGCCAACATCCACTTTGATGGTAAAAAGGATATTGCCAGCTATAGCAGTAAGGAAGATTGTATCCATCTGTCACCTCAACACTGCTATGATAGACAGGATGACTTTTATAGAGACCTCTCGATAGGCCTTATGAGAAGTACTAGAATCAGGGAGAGCCAGATAACTAGTTATGAGAATCTGGTTAAGGAAGATTTGCTTGCCCATATCGGTAGTGCCATGATTGGCCAGAAGTATCAGTTTGAGGTACGAAGCTTGAGCCATAATAAGTTTTGGAAAGAACTCCTCCAAGATAATCCATCGTTCACCAAGAATGCTCTTGCGGCAGCCGAACGCTCCACAGGAATCATCTTTCAGTATGCAGAAAAGGCAAGCACATCGGAGAACTATGGAAAAAGCATTGACCTAAGAAGTACCACTCCCATCGAGCAAGATGTAGATGGCAATGGCATCGTGGAAAGCCAAGAGAACTTGGCTGCCGATAACAAGCAAGGAGCTAATAAGGAGTCATCCAATGAACTTCCTAGTCCTCATCATGCCTTGAAAACTAAACATACTCGATAACCAAATAAGGGTGCGTCATGGACTTATGACACACCCTTATTTGGTTATTTCTTTTCAATCCATATAAAAAAAGCTTATTTCGTGTTTAGATTCAAAGTATTTTCTATAAAACGAAAAAGATTTCCCTCGCATAGGGTAACTATAATTGGAGGAATAAGTAAAAAACAGTATTGGCAGGCACACTACATACTGCACTTGCGTAAAAGCGCAAATGTCACTTTCAGTATACTTTCCTGTTCGAGTTTTACCCATACTGACTTCCATAGCCTCCCATGACATGAAGTTAATTTGCAAAAGAGATCTAACCCGTCACAAAGATAATAGCCTTATCAGGGAAGGTATATCATGGTCATCCGTTGTTTGCGGACTCTTCACGATCTGATTTGAAGTCAGATTGTTAAAAAGGAATTCTGGCAAAGAGGGTAAGACGGATAAAAACTTAGCTATAAGCTTGGCATTCTCATTCATTTTTATTACTTTTGCACCAAGAAAACATTATTAGTACAAGATCACAAAATTATTTTATGGGCCAAAATTATATAGAATACGATAGCAATCTTGACGATTTCTTTGATCAAGCACCAGGTGAGTCAATGAACTGGCAGCCAAATTTGTTTGCAAAACTCGTGAATTACCTGCAAATCTCCACATCTCCCGATGTTATCAGAATGGGAATAATTGCTGGAATAAGAGAATCAGCCCCATCAGAAGCTGAGCTACCTTCCACTTGGGATGAGGTGGAGAACATGCGCCGATACGTGGATAGCGTCAATAGAGGTCTTGGTCTTCCTGATGATGCCAATCTCATTTCCTTGCTCCATTCCTCACAATGGCCAAGCTATGGCCTATTCTCCATGAATTATATTTCTGAGAAGAACATTGATTACAAAGGAATCTGCCTTGATGAACAAACATCCCTCTCTTATGCAAGTATGGCATTTTTAATCGCTTTGGTCAAAGGTATGAGCATGATTAACTTAAAAAAGCCAAAAGCTCAGGAGAATGATGACCATATCTATACCCTACTTATCCCTAATCAGTTTGCCTCATTTTCTTTCACATCATTCTTAAATGTCGCAAACAACCGTCTTTTAGGTAAAGCAGAAGTTACCAAAGAGCAGTTAGATGACCTCATCAGTTTATCTTTCAAAAAACGATATTGGAAAATGGAAACATCCTTGAAAGGAAAAGATAGCGAACTCTTTATATTCGTCCTTAAAAGTATCATTTCCGATATTCTTGGCATCAATCTTGACATCGATACAACTTCTTTCACCTTGCTAGCCAAAAAAGAAGAGCTTATCGCTGCAACTCCTGAAGGAATTACACTCACTGAAAAGGAACTGGAAACACAAAGCATCTCCATAGCCAAAGCGGTAGAAATAGTATTGACCAAATACAATCAGCCACAAACAAGAGAATCCATCTTAAATGACATCATCCAATATAGACCAGATATCAAGGAAGATAGCCTCAAAGCCATCATTGGTAAACTACATAGAAGTTCCATCGTAAACTACTATGAAGGTGGTCTCATAGGAATTAAAGGAAAACGATATGGAAGGGGCTATAAGGTAGTAGACCGACTCCAAAAGGTAAAAACGTAAGTTTGAGTTTTGGCTTATTGTTGCCATGACACATATAATAATGCGAAATGCAACACCATTGCTATTATTTGTAATGAATAATACTATTACAAGAATTTTTGCTATTGAGTAAACCTTTAGGAACTAACAAATAGCTCCTAAAGATTTACATTCAATAAGCTATATTCCAGATGAAATCACTTAATATTGTTTTCTATTTCACGATTTATAAATTTTGTCATATCTTCAAATAAATCTAGCACTTCAGATAATGGCATCAATTGAGTGCGATAGCGTTCCTTCCCTTTAGGTATATGTAAGGAATACTTATCTGTTACTTTTTTAATAACAGGTGCTTCGCTTTTTTTACCATTATTTCGCTGAAAAACACGAAGTTGCCCTTGCCCTTTAGAAGAATCCATCAATAATAAATCTATAGCGATATCATATTTTTTATGGTCTGTATTTAGACAGCTTCCATCCTCACCCACGCAGCAAAGTAAAGGATTCCAGTTATCTCTTGTACACAAAATTGGTAAAGAATCAAAAAGATACATATCTCTCCAATTATAATTTAATCTATAAACTATGCGTACAAAATGCTTGTCTAATATACTAAGGCGTTTATCTTGCCAATAATCATTCTCATTTGCAAAAGTCACCTGGGTAAAGCCTTTTGATGCAAAGTACTTTACAAAATTATAATATCGATATTTATCTGGGGTATTTCTACACAACCATTCGTTAATAATCGTTTTTTGATTTTTTTCTCTATCTTCTTTTTCCCGAAGTAAACTCATGTAGCCACCTAACAAACTCCAATTCTCTCGATGGTCTTTGTCACCATATAGAAAGAAGTTCCATTGATCTTTTCCTACCATAAAGTCACATTTATGTCCATCCTCTATAGGATATGTTGGTATATCTTCCATACATGCTAATGATACATAGAGGAAATCAGACATAACTTGGTTATGTTCCATATTAAATACCCACGCAAAGAGTTCTACATTTGTTTTGAAAAGATCAATATCAAAATTACTTACTCCGCCTGACCATGAAATCAAACACTCAATGCGACCATTCAAAACTGGATGCTGAGATATTTCATCAAAAATCGCTTCAAGCTCTCTCCTCTCATCATCAGCAAACAAGTTATTAACGATTCGTAATCGCAACTCTTCTTCATGGGTAAGAATATAAGTTTTATTAACTTGTTCGCATACATCCAATAATGAACAAATGTCTGGTGAAGGCAATTTATCTATTGCGTCAATAGCTAATCTTATATTATTGTTATCTTGTGAGATAGTTGTATAGCGCGTTATATTCATGAAAAATGAATAAATTCGCTTAATACTAGCAGAAGACGCATTTGGGAATTTCAAGCAATATCTTAAAACTGGCAATATTACAAAATATTCATTCAAGTCTTTCTTCTTAAAAAATGGCTTCCCTCCATTAATACAAGAAAGTAAAGAACACGATTGTAACAAATTCACATGAACCTCTGTTGTGTTTAAGTTTTTGAAAGCTTCAAATACATTCTGAATGTCTGAAATTGATACATAATCAATTGGGAATTTAAAATTCTCTTCAGTTAAAATATTATAGTAACCCTTGGATGATGTATCTTTAACCCCTGCTGCCAAACGCAAGAACTCTTTCATACTTGAATCAGATGTATCTTGGCTAGAATCTCTATGCACCCAAAAATAGTTATCTATATGTTCCCAAATTTCACTGTTCTTGATCCAATCCCCAGTAGTTGATTTATGCGTAACTACTATAGGCTTTAGGTTCTCTGTTGCCGACAATGGCTCACCTGTTGTATTTATGATAACAAAAGTTTCTTCACCCTCTCTGCGAGTTTCCATATCAGTGTAGATAAACTTTAATTTACTGATAATATACGAACCAAAATTAACTATTGATTCTTTATCTAAGCGGTTTTCTTTTGTCAAAAATGCTGAGGTAAGAACACTTTTCATCTTGTCTAAGGCCGTCAGTAAACTTATGATAGTTGGGTCTGTATTATACTCAGAAAACCACCAGACTTGTTTTTTTATAAACTCACTTGGCACACAATCAGATGATTCCTGAGAGATAAAGTAGTTACAAACTAAATCACTCATGAAATATAGCGAACTATCTCTGATAGCATATAGCAATCTTGGTTCCCTGTCATCTTCCTTCAATTCAAACTTTGAGATAAGAAGATCTTGGAATTTGTTGTCACCAGTAAGTCGGCAAATTAAACCAACCAAAATATATAATGTTGTCAAACGCTGTTGTCCGTCACAGAGTTGAAGATAAGGACGTTCTTCCTCATAATATCCATAAATCAACCCCATAAGCAGTTCTTCCGAAGGATGATTTTTAAAATTGCCTATCAATGAAGCTATAAAATCATCTACTAAAGTTCCTGTCGTACCCCAACAATAATCTCGTTGCAAATCTGGTATAACAATTTTCTCATTATCTTCACTAGTTAATAACTCCTGAAGACTATATTTATTTCCGGATTCTTTCATGCTTATCCCTCCTTGATAATTGGTTCAATATTCTTGATTCTAAGAAGTACGTCTTCAATTGCATCTTTTTGATTCTCACAGATTGCTTTTTGATCAAACTTAACAAATCTCCCAAACGAGAAAACTGTGTGAAGAAGATGTCTACTATTAAAGATTCCATCCCTATTTAATTCAAAATAACTTTGGCGCTTTTCCTCTGGCATTTTATTGCCAAAACTGGAATTATTATTGCCATACAATAGCAATAAATTTCCAATACAATGTTCTGAAAGATTGATTGAGCTAAATTCTGTTAGGAATCTATATCTGTCAGCATTTTTCTTAACGTATTCGTCCCATTCTATCTTAATGGACTTTTGAGTAATATAGGATTTAATATCAATATATCTCACCTTATTAGGATTCTTTAATTGTAAAAGACCTTTGTCATCTATGAAGTAATCATCTAACTCCTTTATTAACTCACCATGTCCTCCCATTAGTCCATCTTGTCCTTCATGAACGACTTTTGACTTTGGATACACATGTTCCAAGGAACGATTCCCCCATACAGAGAAATCGAATCTTCTACTTAACTCACAATCTCGTTCTACATTGCGTACCAATAAGTATCTATAAGCAAGTTCATTATTCAAACCATAAATTTCTCCTTCGATAAGGCTTGATTTAAAATCATTTACCTTTTCTATAAGGAATCTTTTATTAGAAATTTGATTATATGTATAACCCATTAACAGTAAGTTATAGAGCAAGGTTAAATCCTTAAGAACAGCATAATTGCCTGAGTTTAAGAAGTAGTCTTTTATAAATTTAATTCGCTCTTCACTATTTAAGAAGCGTAATGTTATACCAAATTGATTATATTTAATAGGATTGGCATAAGTATCTTCAAACTTATGCTGACATGCTCTAAGTTCTGCAAACAGCAATTTGGCTGCTTGAGCAGGATTATAACCATTTTGAGTTTCTTTCTCCTTATTGTTAATATAAACTTTGTAAGAAGAAAATAAGTCTTCATCCACTTTGGAAACATCAAAAACAGTTTTCAATAACCATCCCATTGGATTTGTGCAATTGAACATCTTCTGAACCTCATCTTGTTTCCACCAATGAAGCCATCTGTCCCATTCATGCGCATATCTACTGCGTAATGATATATTATCCCATTCTCTAGCAGTAGAATTGGAGTAACCACCAGTACCTAGAGATGCCCTACGAAGAAGGTCTGCTTTTATAAGCTCATAGTCTGCCATTATTGCTTTATTTCCATTCATCATTGTAAATGTAGAAACAGCCAAAGAAGCAGGGATAGGTATTAATAAAAAACGAACATGTTTACGTATGTAGGTTATTAATTTCTCGTGATTAGCCTTAAAGAGAACATGCTCTTTTATCAATCTAACAGTCTTTTTAAAGAAATATACATCTTGTGTTGGTTCGCTGATATTTTCTGTACAGTCTGTTTTCAAAGAAAAATTGTTTAACCATAATTGAGGGGAAACATCAGTGGCGCTTGCACCTCTGCTACTATTATAAATGATTGTAATTATCTTATCATCTCCAAGGGTTTTTAACAACAAATAAAAGAATGTTGTTCTTTGTTGACCATCAATAACAATATATTTATTATCTGCGCCGTCTTCTGATGGAACAACTGTTATACCTTGAACAAAAATATCCTTTCTATCCTGATCTTCAGTTTCGTCGGTCCCATAACCTTCCATTAAGGTATCTAACATAAAGCTAACAGAATCCTTTGTACCTTCACGTTTTTTACCCCAAACATAACCACGCTGATAACATGGTATATCAATAATATGATCATATATATAATCCTTTAAGCATTTCCCTTTACTCATAATATTGTGTTTTTATATAATTCAGCAATAGTTACAGAGTTTCATCTATAAATTAGCTGGAAACTATTATACGATGTTAGTTGTTTTTAAAACTATCTTTACATTTTGAAAAACAGATAAAATCTGCAAATTCATTGTCACTGCAAATATAATTATTTTATTTTAGAAAAAGATAAAAATTAAGTTTTAATTTTAAAAAAATATCGCACCACCTGTCCCAGGCAGTGCGATACTACATCATACAAATAATGTTTATTGACAAATCTTTACCGTATTGAAACACTTATATATTTATGAGCGATTAATTTCCTTTGAAAGCCATGCGACATTCATGAGCCACATGGCTTTACTATGAATACTACATCAACTACAAAAAATTGCACAAACCTCCCAAATAGCTTCACCCACAGCATCCTCATCCAATCGAATGGGGCAAAATGTACCTTGGTGAGCATAGTTTAAGAAATCCACAACCATCCACCATTTATGAATGTCATCTTGAGAAACACCAGTTTCCCTGACGCATGTATCTTTATCTAAAGACAATGGATTCTTATATCTCCAAAGCGCTATATTCACAGCTTCCATAGATTCAAATAGCTCATTAAGTAACGGCTTATTAACTTGCCAGTCACTAAAGTCTATCTTATCAGAAGTTTCGTTCTGTTTTTTTGAAACATCAAGAGTATCCAAGAACAAGCCGTTATACTCATCCAAGAAATCCTTGGCAGTATCCTCATCCTCCGACTTACCTTCATCCTGACACCAGAGCTTGAATCTATCAATCATCCCTTGGGAATGATGCTCTATATATTGCAAAGCGGTAATGGTATCTTCTTCATACCATTCCAGGAGTTTCTGCTCCTTTTGATATCCATTTAATATCATACCAATCCTATTATGTAAGTAAATACTATCGATGCATACCAGACGAACGAGCCTGATTAACCTGCTCCTTCAAAGCCTCTTGCATCTCTTGGGTATAATTGTCCTCAGGTACATACGAGAACTGGCCCTCATTGACCCAGCAACCATTGATGCCGAAGCTATAACGAGGCAAATCATCCTGGCTAACCACCTCATTCCAGCGTTCGATGCCTCCCTCTACCATCCTAATACCCACATCCTGTGTAAGGTCTAGGCCAATGGTAACTTGGGCTTCATCCTTTTCTAGCGTCAACACCTCACCTAATCGGAAAGCCTCCTTCTGTTCCTCTTCCATGTCCACTTGTCTTCCCAAAACACCAAGGTTGTGCTGGATGACATGAGCTGGCATGGATATAATCTGATGGGTTGCTCCATCCAACTGGTAATAGAGATTGTCAGCTTCCGAATACAAAACCTTTCCATCTCGAAGAATCTCTTGCTGTTGAAGTTCAAAGGTTTCAAGCAAGGTACTTTCCCCGTAAGGCATAAACATGACATCAACGCCATCTTCTGTCCTTACCAGAGAAAGTCTTGCTGAAGAAATGACATGATTACCTTTTTTATCCTGAATACTAATGGGTAAAAGTGGAGTACGCTGCCCATTAAGCAACGTCTCCAATACCTTCATAGGAAGGTCTTCCACCATCTCTTTACTTAATCCAAAGGAAGCCAATACTTCAAATGGAATCTCGTTATCCTGAAATTTTTCTACCTGTGTCATACTTATTTGAATTTGAACGGCTGCAAAGGTAAGGGTAAATCTTGATATAGCTACCATTTCCAAAATAAAACCTCCAGTTTAACACTTTAGCTGCTTTTTCTTGACAAAATAACAGGAAATATGTTAAAAATAAAGTTCTATTATGTTTCCACCCTCCATTTTGCTCAATTGCCCTACCTTTGCACCATAAATTTAATAAAAAGGTAACACATGAAAAGATATCTAAGAAGGATAACAATGAGCCTAGTATGCTTTCTGTCCTTGGGTCTGCAAGCTCAGGAAAGAAGCATCCAAGAAGACTATTGGTTGGATAAATACCTATCAGTAAGCTATCCCTTGAAGTCGATACACATAACTTCCAGCTATGGAACAAGGATTGATCCGTTTACAGGGAAGCCCAAACTTCATAATGGTATAGACCTCTCTGCCAAATACGAAAAAGTATTCGCCATGTTCGATGGAAAAATCTCAAAAGCAGGATATGACCCTGTATCCGGTAACTTCATCACACTTCAAGCAGGTAACTATACCATCAGCTACTGCCACCTTTCAGAGGTATGGGTAAGAGAAACGGAAATGGTGTATGCAGGGCAAGTACTAGGCATCAGTGGCTCCACTGGCCGTTCCACCGCTCCCCATCTCCACCTCTCTAGCCGTCTGATGGGCAAGCCCCATGACCCTTACAACCTGCTTACCTTTGTCAGGGATACCAAGCAAAGAGCTGTGGAAGCATTGGGCTTGGAGCAAGGAAAAGCACTCAGCCCGGAGGATTTCCTGCAAAAATACGCCTCCATGGCCATGCGCCAACAACAAAGATATGGCATCCCATCATCCGTCATCTTGGCACAGATGGCCTTTGAGAGTGGCTGGGGCAATAGCAAACTGGCGCAGGCTGGACATAATTTCTTTGGCATCAAGGCAAGTCAAAGCTGGCTTCAGCAAGGCCTTCCCTATAGCCTGCATGATGATGACAAGCCACAGGAAAAGTTCTGCAACTTCTCTTCACCGGCTGAAAGCATGGAATACCACTCCCGCTTGCTCATGAGTGAGAGATATAAGAAATGCCGACAGTATGCACCCACGGATTTCCACAACTGGCTAACTTGCATCAAAGCTGCGGGGTACGCTACCAGCAAGGATTATGTAAGAAAGTGCGAACGTATCATCCTTCGCTATAAGCTATACCTGTACGACCAGATGGCAGAGCAAATGTAAACAACACATTATAATATAGTATTTGACAACAATGAAAAAGTTTAAACTATCATTTCTAGGACTTTGCCTGGCTGCTATTTCTGCCCAGGCGCAAGTAGTGTACTCGGAGAATGAGCAGAACTATGTGGCTAACATGACCACAACACACAGCTCTTTAGTTTCAACACATACAGAAGTGCAGCCTTCTTTTCAGAAAGCATCCTTCAAACTCTCCAAGATACAGGATAATTGGTTCGCTTCTGCCAAGATGGGGGCAAGCGCCTTCATAGGCACACCCCAAGGATGTAGTGACCTCCTTGATAGAGTGACACCTTCGGCTCAGTTCAGTTTAGGTAAATGGCACTCGCCTTACTTCGGCACTCGCTTTGGTTTTCAAGGATTGGAAATGAAGGGAGCAGATCTTATTAAGCAGAAGTACCAGGCTTACTATGGTGACTTGATGCTGAACCTCTCTTCTATCCATCGACAGGACTATACAACCATGCCTCGATGGAACCTCGTTCCTTATGTAGGAGCAGGAGCCATCCATAACAAAACCCTAAGAAAGACGGCCTTTTCCTTGCACTATGGTCTGGAGTGTAACTATCGTTTCGCCGCCCGCCTGTATCTGACTGCTGAACTCGGCGGTCTATCCACTAGCAAGAACTTTGATGGAACTGGTCAGGGACATCAATTGGGAGACCATATCATTCATGCCAGCTTAGGCCTTACCGTGGGTATCGGCAACCAAGGCTGGGAAAAGAAGAAACTCAAGTCTATGCCATATTATACACCAATGGAGACCAGAGAAAACAGTTCCTATCCAAAGAATGACTATCGGGGACTCCGCCAACTGAAGGAAAGAATGAATAGCGTAACAAATTCCGAATCTGTTACACATGCTGAAGGATTCGATGCGCCAATCTTATTTTTCTTCAAGATTAACACCACCCATCTCATTGATACCCAACAAAAGGTGAACATTGCGGAGATAGCAGCAGCCGTGAAGGAATATGACCTCAAAGTCAAGATTATCGGTGCTGCTGATAGCAGAACTGGCAGTCCTTCGTTCAATCGCAAGCTGAGCGTGAAGAGAGCCAAGTATATCGCCAAACTCCTCATGCAAGCTGGTGTGCCTAAGGAAAAGATGAGTGGTATCAGTCAGGGAGGTATAGACATCTATCAGCCATATACCGCCAATCGTCACACCTGCGTTATCTTACAAAAAGAGGTAGAACACTAATAAAATTTTGAATATGGCAACAAGAAAGAATACAAATCCAAGATGGGACATTGCTCCTCAACTCCAAACCACGCTCAATGCCAATGGCATGCAAGCTCACCTGGCGCAAGATGCAGCAGGTAACTATCAGCTCATCACAATGGCTCATAACACCTCCACACCCAGATACTATCAATTGAGTGAAAGACAAGTGGAGAATCTGAGAAACGGTGGCACTAACTTCTGGAACAAAAAGGCCTATGAGACCTTCACGTCCATTGTGGGAAAGGACTATTATATGCCTGGCTCCTGGGTTGCTGCCAAGAATGCCAACTCCCCAGTGAATAATGGACTTTGGGGACATACTATCGGAAGAGGTGAGTATGGCTATCGAGGAGGCCCACGATTCCGTCCTTTTGTGGGAGCCAGATATGGAATGTTCAATAGCTTTCTTCCGGGCTATCCAGGAATGGGGCCAAGAGGCTTTCACATCAGAAGAGTGGAAGGAAGACCTTTTTTTGCCTATAGTGCTCCTGTGGTAATGGACCGTCCTGATGGCCGTTTAAAGCCTGGAGAACTCAAATCCGGCTCATACGGCTTTTATGATAAGGGAAATCAGCAAACAGATGTCCTTGATCATTTAGAAATCAAGATCAAACCCAAGATTCTGGTGCGTCCTAAAGGCCAATCTGAGCCACTGGATAAGGTCATGGGATCAAACCTCTATCCTACTTCAGAACTCTTCCAACATATGCTTGCCTCCCATGGAGTTATCATCAATGAGAAAGATAAGACACTAACCATCAAGTCTTCATCTGTCAATAAGGACTTACAGTATAAACTGATGGATGAAGAACTGGAGAAGCTTTTGGCAGAGAACTTTAAGCATACGGACAATAAAGGTAACAAGGGAAAAAATGGGGTTACGGTGGAAGAACGTATCGCTATATTGAATAAGGTCATAGAGGGAGACTTCGCTGACAAAATTACCCGTGCCTCCCTCAATACCAAGGACTATGTAGACATTAAGTTGCGCCCAGAGAAAGAAAAGGAAATCTATCTGGAGCAAGAGGCTGCCCTAAAAGATGCCCAAATGATGGATATCATCCATTTGAAGGAGCCGAGACAGGACTACCATACAGGCTTTATTGACAAATGGAATTCCATCGGCGTGGTAGATGGCAGAATGCTCTCTTTAGAAAAGGGCTTCTATCTTCCTAACAAAGATGGAAGAAGAGTCAGCGTAGGAGAGATTCAAGCCTATCCTATCCATAATGGAGAAAAGACGAGCTTCCGTATGACTGCCGTCATCAATAACCAGGTGATGAGCAGAGAAATCAGCAAGGAAGACTATCTGAGATTCATCAACTATGATGACGAGCACCGGTTGGAACTGTTTGACAAAATCTTTGACGAGGTGAAAATCAAAAGTTCAAGCAATGGTCGAAACGAGGATGGCATTCTCTCTGGCAACATTGACACTGCAAATGGAGTTGTCAAGCTAACAGGCAACTATAGCTTGGTAAACTCATCATCAAAGGCTGTCATCACATCTGCCATGGCCTGGAAAGACCAAATCTCGGGCAACTATCTCATCAACATGAGAGACTCCAAGGATGTGGGCATGTGGTCATTCAAGATTTCCGAGGAGCAATATCTAAGATTCAAGAATGCCACAAACGATGAACGTGCCAAGATGCTGACAGAGTTCATCCCTATCAAGGATGAGCAGGGAAACAAACTGCAGGTTGTCAAGGACTTGAAACTGCCGCTTTCTCATGCAGAGCAAAACTTGGACACAGGAATGTCCAATGAACGACTTTCCAAGAGTGTCGGCTCGAAGGGGATACTAACAGAAGGACTCTCCAAGCAAGACCTTCATCAGCTTACGCTCATGGAAGATAAGATGAAAGGAAATATCTCCTTGGAGCAGCTGCGCAAGGAAGCCAAGATTGCCCTTAGCGGGGATGCCGCGGTAAACGGAGAAAGCCTTCAAAATCTCAAGACCAGTAAGGAATGGAAGCGAAGTGGCGAGCATGGTAGATCCACAATGGTAAGTGACATTGCAGTGGAACGACTTAGAGATGCAGAAGGTAAGGTGATTGAGGGAAAATACAAGATGTCTGCTGTCATCGATGGCAATGTGTTCTCCCATGAGATTACCCAAAAGGATTTCAACAAGTTCTTGGCAGTCAATGACTATCAGAGAATGAAGCTCTTTGACAAGATTTTCCCTGAGGTGCAGATGCAAACCAAAACAGGACATGGCTTTAACTTAGGGGCTGCCATATTTGCCGCCGTAACCACAGGCCTGGATGTCATGGCCGGGCTGTCCATGCTGCCTCGCCCTCGACCTGATATCTACGAACAAAAAGGCGTATATTTCAAACCAGGCGTAGTATCAGCAGCGGAGGTTGCAGCAGCCAAGTATGAGAATTTTCACCATGAGGAGGGACTTTCTCGATCCGAAGGAAGGGGAATGGGTATCTAACCATTCCCCCACTGCAGATATTCTTCATCAAAAATGAAAAAAATCAAAGATTTGATTCTGCCCACATTCTGTGTGACAACCATCCTGTTTTATTGCTTACTCCTGGGCCACATCAAAAGCAAATGGGTGATTCAAGAATACGGATTTATAGGGAAAGATCCTACAAGCACTTACCAGATAGGTGATTCCTATCAGGTGACATTAGAGAATATTCATTAAACCAACTTTTATGGTATATCAATCAACAGCAACATTTCCACATCTTAAAATCAAGCCTTCTGTGGGGCAGTTTTTCATCAGAGAAACTCCCATTATAGGAGTGACCGTTGTAAGCATGTGGATATGGCTTTTCGCCAACTTTCAAGGACACACTTGGTTCCTGCTGGCAGTCATATTAGGGTCGCTTAACCTAGTTTATCAATTTGTGTACCTCAAGATGACTACCTATTTAGTCACATCCGAGCAAATTGTCATCGTCAAAGGGGTATTCTCCACTAGGGTAGGATACGTAGAATTATACCGTGTAGTGGATTATGAGGAAAGAAGAAACTTCGCACAGCTATTGTTCGGTATCAAAACGGTCATCATCCATTCACAAGACCGAACCAATAGCTGTCTCATGATGGAAGGAATCAAGGATAAGCATCATCTGGTGAGTAACATCAGAATGAGAGTGGAATTTAATAAACGTAGAAAGGGTATTTATGAAATTACGAATCAATAAATTAATGGCTGGTGCCCTATTAGCGATTGGCTTTAGTGCAAATAGCTATGGACAAGGTGCTTCCTCTTCCAATCCGCTGGAATATACAGTTATTCAGAAGGGTGAAGCTGAGTTAAATTCCCATATTACCTCACAAACCAGAAATCTGGAAGAACTTGCTTCCGTGCAAGGTACGATGGTGGGAGAAGCAACCCTCATGAAAAAATGGGCAAAACAATATAACTACTACCTGACCACTACCAAGGGCTATACTGAGAAAATTGCGGCAGCCTGTACACTGTTTCAGGAAGGTGTACATTTAAAAGAATAATCTAAAAATAAGGAAAAAAGGTGTGCCACATATTGAGTATGGTACACCTTTTTTTCCTTTAATCAGTAATCCGATAGTAATATTCTAACTTATCTCCCTTGAGGTTGTTCTCAGCGTAACAAGCTACGGCATGATAATATCTGTTATAGAGTTTAGCTAGTTCGACATTTTTTTCATACCACTGAGCAATTTTGTGATTGAGAACCATTACAAGCTCCGTAATGAAAACATAATTGTTTTTCCACTCTTCAAATGCTCGCTGAAAAGTATCCATTACGGCTTCCTTACCAAATACATCAGCAATAGAGAAATCTTGCCAAAATGTAGTGCATGGTCTGTAACCTGTCATAGCTTCAATATTCCACGTAGGAATCATGATTTGAATTTTCTCTTTCATGTTCTTTTCAATTTAAATGTTTAACATTAATATCATTCTGGATTTTTGGATTCACAGCCTTTTTAGAACTTATCTTATCTGAAATCCGAGTTTTTTTTCATTCCGGCATAACCATCATCACATAGCCTTTTTACGTGCTTTTAATATATTAGGGACAAAAGACAGAAAACCAAACAATCAGCAGAGAATCATTTTTAGAATACCTTAATCTATGATTCAGGAAGACTGCTGAAAAAGATTCTCTACTTATAAAGAATTGGTGTTTGGTATCTGTCTTCACTATTATAATTTTGCACGTTAAAAAGCCATGAGATGATAATTAGCATCTATAAAAAATGATGAGGATATAAAGATAGGAAAAACTTTAGTTCTAGACTCAACAATTCTTATAGCAAACCAAAGCCCTCTATCTACGAAACTGTTTACTTTAAACTACGAAACTATGTACCTACATCTACGAAACTATGTACCTATATCTACGAAATCATTTACCTATATCTACGAAAGTGTTTACCTTAAAACTCATAACTATCTGTATATCAATATCTTAGACAAAATGTAAATATATATAATGATGTAATCTAAATCTTTAAAAATAATTTTTATTCACTAAAGAAACAAGATAATCGTCTGATTATCAATTACTTATAGATTTTAAGGTAAATAGTTTCGTAGATAAGAATTGAAAGGATGAGTCTTTAAGTTCAAAGGCTATTGTATTCATTCTAATCATTTGCATAGATTGCAAATATAAGAAGAGCCCTTAAAACAATACGTGATAAAAACAATATATATATACGAAACTATTTACTTTGTTTTTATAAACATCTGAAATATAACGCATTACACTATTTTTTCTATGTTTTACTTTAACCATAGAGATTTTATTGTTTTTTTTAGTTACTCTATAACTCACACTATTTCAAGCAGATACAAAAAGCAGGTAAATGATTTCGTAGATATCAAATATGCTCATTATAGAATTTTACCTTGTATTTCTTATCCGTTTACCTTAAATACTCTAAATTCCTGTAAATCAATACGTTATGTATTAGTTGTAAACAACAAGTTTACTTTAAATACTCCTAAAAACGATGTGTTTTTGCAATAAAAATATACGCTAATACCCTAATAATCAACCATTTAAACCAATTAAAGTAAACACTTTCGTAGTTTTTTCTTCTTTTTGGGATGGTAAAAATGACATAAAAGGAATTGACCAAAAGCTATTTGCCCTGATGCAATATAATTCTAATGAGAAAAATCGAGTTTGTTAAGAATCCAAATACACCTCTTTCTTGTCCGACAACAGAAACTAATTACCAAGGTAAAGATATGTCTAAGGAATGATGCTTTCATAGGTATAGCCTTGGTGTAGTGCAATGATGTATATGACGATGAGTAATGCCATACCCTGCTTCCAAAAGACTATCATTCTACCACCCAGAAGAAGTATCATAAGCTCTCCCTTTTTAACCTCATAGAGGGCTGATCCGTAAGGAATTGAACTGGCGGTATGAGCATATAACCAACCGCAGATGCAATTGGTATTGGAAACTAGACCAGAAATAGTACAAGCTGTACGCACCATCTTGATTATAATGTCTTGAAGCTAAGTAACCAAACGCCCGCATTAGGTAAAAGACAATGGATTCATCTGAGTGCGGATCCACGATAAAAGACTCACAACAGAAAATACATTCTTAATCCCCTACTCTATGATGAAAGTTTCTAATTTTGTTATAACTAAAATTGCTTCATCTACGAAACTGTTTACTTTAAACTACGAAACTATTTACCTAAAACTACGAAACTGTTTACCTACATCTACGAAACTATGTACCTATATCTACGAAACCATGTACAAAGAACGAGCAAACTATCTGATTACCAAGCAATTAGAATGTCCGTAATATTAATAATCTATCTAATTCTAATTTTTAAAAGAAATTTACTTTAAGTATTTAATACTCTAAGTAGTTGATATACAACAAGTTAGCATATATGTGGTAAATGATTTCGTAGATATTCGAACTTTTTAAAAAAAGATTATTATAATTGCTTTCAGTTTATTTTCTAGTCAAGCATGAAACTATTTTGCCACGGTCTATTATCTACGAAACTATGTACTTTATGTTTTGTAAATAACAGAAAATCAGATAGTTACGAGTTTAAATCATAAATATTATGAATATTTTTTATTTTTTTTGCTGGCTTTTCTTAAATAGTTAAAGTCCAAGAACTCAGGTATTTATAGATTTTTAGGTACATGGTTTCGTAGTTTTATACAAGAATATAATGAAAAGTAATCTTTGATATCTACGAATTCGTTTACCACATGAGTAGTAAGTTACTGATAATCAGACGTATAGCAATTTTTTATGTGAAATACATTTTTTTCAAAAAGCTTTGTTGAAAACTATAAATATTAAGTTAACATATTGAATATCAACAAGATAGCATTTTTGAGGTAAACAGATTCGTAGATATTTGCTTTGATTTTTGGTTTTAAAAATAAAAAATATAGCCATAGATTATCTGGTATAATCTACGGCTATATTCGTATTTAACCTGCATAAAAAGTAGGTGAGTATGAACCTACACAGTTGAAATATTGCTGAGCTACTTTTTCTACTCCCAGTTTCTTTAATAAATCAAAGTCTTCCTCTGTTGCTCTCACACAGAATCTCTGATTCTTCATGCCCAGGAATTCTATTCTTTTTAAAAGTGCTTGTTGAGCAGGATCTATTACCATCGAGAGGAATTCTTTCCATTTGTCTTCCCCACCCTGCTCTATTTTAATTTTTTGATCTTCTGATTGAGCAACATGGGCAAATAAGTCACCCATTTCAGGCTGCTTCGATTTCTTCGATGGTGTTGAGTCCCTCTTTTCCATGGTTTTTCCATTGATGTGAGCTTTACCCAGTGCAGTTCTCTTAATTTTGAATATCAGTTCTTCTGGATTTCCCCGAGATTTTCCTCTTTTGTAAACTGGAGTACAATCTGTGAATATGATATCAATTTTGTCTTCCTTGCTCAATTTTGCAAAATCTTTTTGAACAGCGTCAAGTACCTGTTTCTTAAATTGAGAGAATTTTGGGTATTGTTCTTCTTCTACAGTCCCGTCTTCTGCAATTTTAGCCATTCCCAAATATTCCTTTAATTGCATGAAAGGTATCTTTATCGTCATTTTATTGTTGATTCCCATCTGCCGCAGAAGAAAGAGATAAACTCTTGGCGTGTTCAGTCTGCTAGCATAACGAGCAATTAAGGCCATATGGTGAATAAAACCCTGGCTCATGTCAAATGCGTATTTTGCCACAACTGGGTCAATCTTCAATTCTACTTCACCTTTAGACCTGTCATAGGAAACGCCATCTTTTGTGTATCCATTGGTTACGATGTCCTCAGTGATGTTTGAAAAGACGTGCTGAATTACTGCTTTTCCGTCAATCTTTATTCTTACACTGAAGTCCAATAGATCTTTCAATGTTTTACGTGCATCTTTGTAATGGCTTGATTCTATCCCTAATTCGCTTAATTTGATCCTTATCCTAGGCACATTCATAGCCACATGTTCTTTGTCCACCTCAAACATGTAGTCTGAGCGTAAATTTCCTTTTTCCCGCTTTTCATTGAAATATCTTGTTACGTATTCCTGTAAATGCGAACTTACGCAAAATAGAACGTGTTGTTGAGCAAGGGTATATTGCTTGTCTATTTTTGTGAATGAGAATGGGGTATTTATCCAAATCTCTCCCACGCTTGAATTTTGTATTTCATTTTTTTTATTTTCTGGCATATTGTTACTCCTTTTGTTAAGTTCTCTAGTCAATACGATTCTGTCTTGCCAGATGCTTCATAGGCTGGTATATAGCCATTTAAGACCAATTATACAAACAGAATCGTGTGCTAGATAGGTTTAAAATTAAATCGCTTACAAAGATACATGTTTTTTTTGTAAATCCAAAAGGTGCAATTAAAAACTTATGTTTTTATTTTGATTTTTTCATTTTTCCTCTTAAAATTTCATTTTCTTATGAAAAAATGTTTTTTAAATTAATACGTTAATATGTTAAAGCGTCAACAAGTAAATGTGTAAATGTGTTCATTGCTGTTTGTTATGTATGTTCTTTGATCTGAGGAATCCTGAATTCTGTTTTTTTTCTTCCGATGATTTATAAGTTTATATATCAACAAGTAAACGCGTTAATATGTCTATAAGTTTATTGCTTACGGTTGTATCATCTGGCTTTATGAGACGATCTACCTCCTACTCCATATGAAACTTAGTATGTTCTGCATTATTTTATCATGATACTTCGTCTTTTTTGTTCATAGTATTAGGTTTCGCTTACCTGAATCTTCGTTTATTTTCATAAGTTATTTTATTAATGTATTTATACGTTAATAAGTTAACAGGTAAACAAGTAAACACGTATGTGCGTAAATACGTAAGCGTATAAATGCTTTATTGTGCTTTTTGTTATGAAGCTTCTGAGAGTTTAATTTTATTTTTAATGATTCTAGAATTTAGGTTTGATAATAAAATGCTTTTTAAAAAGAATAGATTACTGCTCTAATTGTAATATTAACGTAAAAAAATGCTGTTCTTGTGCTTTTATTTGCGTTCTGTGCTCTTTTTATTGTTTTGAGGTGATTTGTCCATTCTTCTTCAAAGTCTCCCTTAAGGCAAAAAAATTATGTGTTGTGTCTTTTAGATGGTTATTTTTGCTTTTTTTTATTAGTAGTGATCTTTCTTTTTGCTTTTTCGTCATTCATCTATGACCTGTAACAGTTATCTGTTTATAGATTTATATATCTATACGTTTATACGTAAATACGTCAATTGTGTTTTTTTCATTTATTTGCTCATTATCTTGGTTTTTATCTCTTTTTTTCTGGCTTTTAAACGTTTACACGTTGATACATAAATGTGTCTATTGCTTATAGATGTCTGTTTCTTAATGATTTATCGGAATTTATCTCAAAATTGTTAACACATTTACACGTCAATATATAAATCCATATATGTTTTACTTTTAATGTGATATTTATATATAGATGTGTAAATGTGTTTATAAGTAAATGCTCCCCCCACTACCTTTTGTGGTGATTTTGTTTAACTGGTATATAACTTTTGGGTTTATCTTAAATTTGCGATTTTTTGTTGGCTTCATAGTTTGCGTTGATTCGCTCAAAGAGAATGTTAGGCATTAATAAGTTTACCAATAAAAATGGTTTTAGTTAAGTATATATGATAATATGTATACGTGTTATAACATTAACAAATAAATACGTCCATGTATATATAAATTAACGTGTAAATATGTTTATGTTTTTTATGTGGTTTCTTGCAGCAACTTGAATTTAGAGTAGATCAATCTCAATCTCAATTCACCTGCCTTAATCTGTAAGTCTATACTTTTTTACGAGTCTATGTATCGATGTCATCAAAGCGTTAATATATTAATTAATATACGTATCAACTTATGGATGTGTAAACAAGTATATCCGTCAATTTAGTAATAAGTAAATGTGTGTTATTTATATTCTTTTGTATAAATCCTGAAATTGTCTTGAGAATCATTTCTTTTTCTGAGCGTTTTGTCTATTTGTTTTTTTTTTTTTGAAGTAAATTGCTTAAAATGTTGATAAGTAAACATGTAAATATGTATATAGCTATATGCGTTAACCTGATTTGTGCTTCTGGTCTTGTGTTTAATTATGTCGTTTTTTCCGGAATGATTTTTTTTCTTTGATTAGTTCCGAATTATAAGTATGTAATAAGCGCCAGAGGATAATGGTATACCTTTATATTCTTAGAACTACTTTTATATTCTTAGAACTACTTTTATATTCTTAGAAACCTGTTGGCGGAATTAAAAAACCGCCTGAAAATTAGTATATTTTTATGGAGAAA